>Ga0208872_1001462_pt1 | contig 14434 bp, 16 predicted proteins | sample CryBogCBH12Aug08_FD_185508 | JGI IMG/M metagenome (GOLD analysis project Ga0208872, IMG submission 185508) | Freshwater microbial communities from Crystal Bog, Wisconsin, USA - CBH12Aug08 (SPAdes) | ecosystem: Environmental > Aquatic > Freshwater > Lake | place: Crystal Bog, Wisconsin, USA...
ACCCCGAAAATTATATAGAACGGCAAACTAATTCTATAAAAAAGAATGCTGTTACTATTAATTACAGGAGTTATGGTTCGCCGGTTAGTATATCGGCAAATGCTTTAAAATGCAAGTTTTCTGAATTGGAAAGAATACTTCAAACAGAATTTGAAAAGAACAAATCAGTGAAAGCGATTTAATACTTTAATATTATACACCTATGCAATATTTCTATCACTATATTTTCCTGTTAATCTGGGTTGCCTATTTTGTTTATTGGAAAACAATTTCAGGGAATGTAAAAAGCGCTGCAAGGACTGAGCCTTTCTTATCCAGAACGATTCGAGCTATAGCGATTATTTTAGCTATTCTATTATTAGCTATTCCGAAATTACCAATTCCGTTCTTAAGCTTAAGATTTCTTCCTGTTGGAGAATTGTTTTTTTGGATAGGGTTACTCATCATGATTAGTGGTTTAGGCTTTTCTGTTTGGGCACGCAGCAAACTGGGAAGAAATTGGAGCCAGGAAGTAACTATTAAGGATGACCATCAACTGATTACAGATGGCCCCTATGCATTGGTAAGGCACCCTATTTATACCGGGCTGATATTCGGTTTTATTGGATCCTCTATTGCATTGGGAGAAATCCGTGGATTGATTTCAGACATATTGGTTTTTGTTGTTTTATTGTATAAATTAAAGCTGGAAGATAAATGGTTGATGGAACAATTTGGTGATCCTTATAAAAGGTACTGTAAGAAGGTTGCTGCTTTGATTCCGTTTGTGCTATGATCAACATTTCAGTATTAACCTTGGAGATTGAATTATTGAGATTAAAAATAATAAGGTATGATGTATTTATTATGGGGGTTGCTGAATATTGGACTTTTCATTTATTTTATAATAATCTGTTTTAAGTTGCTGAAATTAATTCGGGGAAAAATTGGGCTTTTTGCAACCATTATATTTGCGATAGGAATATTAGCATTCATTGGAAATTCAAACAGTAATAATGAAAACAATGAACCAAATTCAAATCAAATTAAAACCTGGAAATTTATAGAAAAGGATAGCTTGAAAAAGAATGAAAGTTATTTACTGAGCGTTGATTTAGAAAAAACTTTGGTGTCAAAGTATGAATTAGGTATAAAATATGGGAAAGACAAACAAGGACAAATAAATATTCCAATTAGTGCATATTCTTCAATAACGGGTTTTATTAGTGGTATCAATTGGAAGCCTGTTTCAATTTATGTTTACAAAACAAAGGATAATAACAAATTTGAGTACCATGTCTATGGTAATTTAGAATGGAAATTAATACATATTACAATCTATACCCAAGTAAAGGAATATAAAGGTGTTGCATTGATAAAATAATTCGGCAGCCAAAATTTGGGGAAGCTTACAAAATAAATTTGTAATTTTTTAATTTTCTAGATCAGTTTAAGTATTAACCTGCTTAAAATTCATAATAGGCCAAAATGATAAGACAATTAAATAAATATGCATTTACATTAAGCATTTTAGCATTTCTAATTGGACTTTATTGTATTTATATTGACGTAAAAGAAATTGAAGAAAGACTAAAAGGACAGTACACTTTTTTTTCTCAAAGAGCTTGGTTAACAGAGAAACAAACGATTGTTTATTGTTTATTTTGGACTTTAATTTATTTGACAGGGTTAAGTTTATTAGTTTATAAAATACAAAAACGAAATAATAAAATGGTAATTATTATTTCGTTTTCAATTATAATTGTAACAATAATTTCTTTTTGGGTTGACTCATTATTTTATTTTGAACTACCATAAAGTTATTTATAAAGAATAAAACCAACCAACATTTTCATCAACTATTCCTTTGGCTCCCAAAGTTCAATTTTGTTGCCTTCAAGGTCAATAATATGAACGAATTTGCCATAATCATAAGATTCGATCTTATCTACAATGGTTACTCCTTCCGTTTTAAGTTGTTCCACCAGCGCTTCTAAATTCTCAACTCTATAGTTGATCATAAAGTCTTTTGTGGAAGGCTCAAAATATTTTGTTGTTTCAGAAAATGGGCTCCATGCAGTAGACCCTTTTTTTGTTGAATCTTCATTTTCCCGCCATTCAAAATTTACCCCATATCCGTTTGTATCAAAACCTAAATGTGTTTTGTACCATTCTTTCAATTTATTGGGGTCTTTACATTTAAAAAAGACGCCACCAATCCCGGTTACTTTTTTCATTTTTGTGGTTTTTGAATTATTTTGTTTAACAATGACAGACTTGAATGCAAATCCCAAACAGAATGATGTAACAAGTCCTAATAAAAATATGGTTGTCTTGTTCATTGTTCAAAAAGTTTAGTATTGACGTAAAATAGCAGGTTTTTCAGAAACATGCAAATTTGTTATTTAAAGGGAAATTAACGGCAGAGAATATTTATAGCATGTAGTCAAACTATTATCTTTAACCTCCATGAAACAGGAAAATTCAATTGACAAAATTTCAGCAGCAGGATTATTAATTTCCATAGGTATTGTATTTGGCGATATCGGCACTTCGCCCTTATATACCTATAATGCTATACTGGAAAAATATACAGTAAATGAAACCCTTGCACTTGGAGGGGTATCTGCTATTTTCTGGACCCTTATTTTTCAGACTACCATCAAATATATCTTTATCACTTTAAGGGCTGATAACCATGGTGAGGGTGGTATCTTTTCACTGTACACTCTTATTAAAAAATACAATAAATACCTGGTGATACCCGCCATTTTGGGAGCCAGTTTTTTACTGGCAGACAGTATCATCACACCTCCTATTTCTGTTACTTCCGCAATTGAAGGTTTAAAAATGATTCAACCAGATATACCGGTTATTCCTATTGTGCTAGTAATTATTGTTTTTCTTTTTCTCATTCAGCGGGCCGGCACTTCATTCATTGGGAAAATATTCGGGCCGGTTATGTTTATCTGGTTTACCATGATTGGTATTTTAGGTATTCATGGCGTGATTCAAAACCCCTCTATTTTCAAAGCCCTGAATCCGGTAAGGGTATATGATATGCTGGTTAATTATCCACATGGGTTTTATCTGCTGGGTGGGGTTTTCTTATGCACAACAGGTGCCGAAGCCCTTTACAGCGACATGGGCCATTGCGGTAGAAACAATATCCGTGTCAGCTGGTTTTATATCCAGATTTGCCTGGTGCTCTGTTACTTAGGACAGGCACAATGGCTGATGCAGCACCTGGGACAAAGTGCAGAAACATTAAACCCATTTTTCGGGCTCGTTAATAAATGGTTCCTGCTTCCTGCTATTATTATTGCAACCCTGGCCACCATTATAGCCAGTCAGGCATTGCTGAGCGGAACATTCACATTAATTACAGAAGCCATCCGGCTTAAATTATGGCCCAGGATGCGTATTGTTTTCCCCAATAATATGCGGGGCCAGATGTATGTGCCGGCGATGAACTGGATACTGATGATCGCTTGTTGTGCGGTAGTTTTAGGATTTCGTACTTCTGATAACATGACAGCAGCCTTTGGCCTGTCTGTTACCATTACTATGCTGATGACCACATTTTTAATAACGGCGTTCCTTTACATAAACCGCGTTAATAAAATACTGGTATTTTTGGTTTTAGTTGTTTATTTAACTATTGAAGGTTCATTCCTTATTGCAAACCTGCAAAAATTTCAACACGGAGGCTGGGTTACCCTTATGCTGGGAATTCTGTATGCTTTTATAATGTACGTATGGTACCGTGTTACGAATATCAAATCAAATACTTACAAATTTATTAATACAGATACAGTGCTACCGCAATTAAAAGAACTCAGTAACGACAATAATGTACCATTGCTGGCAACCAACCTTGTTTACCTTACCGCAAGTGGCTCACCTGCTCAGATAGAAACAAAAGTTGCCAATTCAATATTTGACCACCAACCCAAGCGTGCAGAAATTTATTGGTTTGTACATATAGATGTACAGGACAATCCTTTTACTACTGCCTATGAATATAAAATTGTTGCACCGGAAGATATCATTTACATCAATCTTAAACTTGGCTTCCGCATTGCACCCAAAATTCAGGTTTATCTCCAGAAAATAATGAATGACCTGATTGACAAGGGTGATATACACCTTACCCCTAAGTATGGTTTTTCTGACAGTGCAAAGAAAATAGGCGATACTAAATTTGTAGTGATCCAAAACTTCCTGAGTAATCTTAATGAGCTGGGTATCACAGATACCCTGATTCTGAATGTTTATTTTATTGTAAACCATTTCAGTCTTGGCGTCGATAAGGAATACAGCATAGACGATTCTGACGTTTTACTGGAAAAATATCCATTGATCGTATCGCAGCTAAAAGAAGTGGCACTTACCAATTTGAACTAATTGCCAGTACAAACCAAAATTATAAAACCTGTTATTTAAGATCAATGATTACATTAATACTGAGTGCTACGATAACGGTATTGAACATAAAAGACAGAATACCATGCAGTAAGGCGAGCCTTCTGATTCTTTTATGATGTATATTAATATCCGAAACCTGGAATGTCATACCTATCACAAAAGAAAAATAAGCAAAATCAAGATAGTCGGGAAAGATTTCATCGGGAATATCCAGTGCCCGGAATTTTTTATCTGGGTTTTCATGAAAATCTTCATAATAAATATGGGCATATCTGAAAGTAAATACGATATGCAATAAAAGCCAGGAAAATATAACAGCACTGAGGTTAATAGCAGTAACAATGTATTTATTTAATATCCAGTTCTCTTTATTCAGTAATAAATTAATAATCCCGCCAAGGCTGATACAGGAAGCAATTAAAATAATGAAAAAGACTACTGTTCTACCGGAATCCTGATCCTTCACCAAAATCTGGATTTGCCTGGATTTCATTGTAAAAAAAGTAATAAGGCTAAATGTTACCATGGCCATACTGAAAGTATCCCAGCTAAGAATGAGTCGGCTCATCCATTCCATTTGAATATGGAATGCATATTCTAGGGCCAGAATAATTATGGTAAAGATGATGGCAAAAATTAATTTATAAACTGCCGATAAATGGTTGAATCGGTTTATTGATTTGTTATGTTTCAGCATAAGGGATTTTTATATGAAGATAAAGCCATTTGCATTTTGTGGCTGCATTTGAAAATTAACCTTTCTCAATAGACAATATTGTAAGGGTATATATTAGCTCTAATTCTATTATTCAATTTATAACATCATCTCCCAAATCTTGAACACCATGAATAGTTGCAAATTTTTCAATGAAGCTTCGTATATCTTCTTTGGATTTATCATAGTTGTCTAAGGGAATGGTTAGTGAATTATTTTGATCATCCACACCGTCTTTTAACTTAATATAAAGAAAATTAACTCTACCATTACCAATCATTTCGCTACTAGTATTAAAATACCAGATATCTTTCCAATGCCATGTTTTATATTTTGGGGTCCAGATTCCAACTTTGTCTATTTTAAGTTGTATCCACTTGTTATAGTAAAGTGACTTTGAATAATAAATTATTCCTAACACATTAATGGCAAGAGCAACAAAATAAAATATAAAAGATGGTTTAAAATCAAGCCAAAATTCTTTTGAGAATATTTTAATCATTATGCTTGTTGCTGTTGCAAAGCATAAAAATAAAGCAATTAGTGTTTTCCATTTTAAGGAGCTATAATTTCTAACTTCCAAACTATCTATGTCAATGTCTTTTTGCATAAAAGAAATAATTAAAGATTACAATCGACCTCATCTAAACTACCTGTCTGTAATGAGTATTATTACAAGGGTAGGAGCAGATTGACTAAGTCGGGGATTACAGAACCCCAATTTATCAATCTAAGATTAATATTTATCCGGAGCCGAAAAGTTTCTTTAACCAAGACTGCCCCGCTTTGGGCAAGTTGTTGTTATTAGTTGTAATTTTCAGCTCTACATTTTTCCTTATTGCAAAGTTCTCAAGTCTACTAATCCATTCTTTATTCAAACACGGTTCAGATTCTGTTTTAATTATTTCTCCATTCTTTGTGTGTATTTCATTCACACTTGGTTTTGGTGTCAATGCTTGATTGTAAATTTTATTCAATAATATTTCGGCTTTCTTGCGTTGACCATGGCGTTCTAGAATCAAAAATTTTACAATAGGACTCATAAAAGGTTCATACTTCCATTCAAAGAATTCAAGCCATTTCCTTGGGTCTGAATACTTTTCATAGAAAGGAACTGCATAAGTTTTAAGGTCAATATTTATTTGTTCATTTAGTTGTGTTAGCTCAGTCCGTTTGTTCAAGTAATACCATTTGTCGCCTTTGTTCATTAAGTGTCCAACTCGTAATCTGATTTCGCAGTCATACACTTTTGGGAACTTCGGAGTAGTTTTATTGTAAATTTCTGAATACGTTTCTTTGTCAATAAGTCCGAGATTGAAAACAAAGGACTTGTCTTCTTTTGAGTTCCATTGGCTTTGTTGAACATTAAATGCCTGTCCAATTCCGTTGATCTCTCTGTAGAAGTTGTTTCCGTTTTTCTTAAACTCAAGTCCTTGGAAAACAGGCGCAATTACTTCCTGTACTATTGTTTCAAATTCTATTTTATAGTCTCGGTCTGTCATTTTTCCATCTTTTTTATAAATCTAATTCCACAAACAATAAATACCATCTAAAATCTTCCGGAATTTCAGTAATGCCGTTATTGTTCATATTTGTGGCATTTTAATTTATTAAAATGGATTAATATGAAAATAAGTTAACCGATTCCTCATATCCTTAATATATTGTTTGTCAATTGTGTTAATAATATTTTTAGTTTCATAGAGATCAGAATTTAATTCAAAAACTGCTTCCTCTTTTGTTTTGCTATTAAAAATATATTTTAATCTTAAATTGTCTTTGGAATGTATGATTGCATAATTTTGATACATTTGATGATAAGTAAATTCTCTTATTCCTTTACTTAATAAAGAATTACCTTCCCATGATTCAGGTATAGGTAATCCCAGTCTATCAATTATAGTAGGGGCGATATCCACTGAGGTAGCGTATTTGGTATTTTTGTATTTAACCTTTTCAGAATCATAAATAAGTATTGGGATTAATATCTGATTGGTGTATATATTCATACGATGACCAAATTCACCTCTTTCTCCCAATGCCTCTCCATGATCTGCCGTTATGACAACAATACTATTTTGCAGATAACCTTTTGTGTTCAATGTCTGAAAAATTTCTTTTAAATAGTCATCAGCTTGAATTATACCATTATCATATCTGTTTGTATAATTTTCAACATTAAAATTTGTTGCATCTGCTGGTAAAAACCTTGTATATTTTTCAACTCTTATACCGCTATTATGATCTGACATGAGATGAAAATGGAAATAAAAAGGTTTGTAATTATAGTTCTTAATGTTTTCAAGACCATCAAAAATATTCCTATCATCATTAACTATAAATTTCGGATCATTTGTTGCATCATAATAATAATCAATATCTGACGATTTTCCATAAAATGATTTCAACCCATAAAAATTCGTGTGGTCTCCTGAGAGAATAAAATTAATATTATATCCCTGATCTTTTAAAAGTTGTTGCAATGAGAAATTATTATAACCAATATTACTCCATATCCTGGACCTTAAAATACTGTTGATACCTTCGAAAGAAGCCCCGGCAACAGAAAAAGATAAATCAATTTTTGTTAACTTCCCTGATGAATAAAGGCTGTCCAGGAAAGGAGATGTTTTTCTCTTATATCCAAAAAGACTTAAATGGTCTGAACGTAAAGCATCAATAACAATAATAATGATGTTTTTTTTCTGGAATTTAAGATTTTTGGGATATTCATTTCGTAATATGATGTCATTATTATTTTCAGAAATAATTTCCCCTAGAAAAGGATCATTGTATTTTAAGAAAACAGAAACAAATGGTTCTTCCATTGTAAATAGTTGGGTAGAAATTGAATAATTTAAATGCTCCATTAATAAAAGTGCTCCGGAAACAAATCCTGTTGCAAATAAAAAAACAACTATATTAACTCGAATATAGTTGGGTGGATTATTAAAATTATGTTGAAGAATATAATATTTTAAATGTACAAATCCTTGATAAATGAAATTAGTCAGCATTAAAGTTAATATTATAATAAACAACGGAATGATAATCAATGCGAAATAGACTAATACCGGACTTATAGAAAAAGACTTTATTAATTCATTGAAATATTTCAAGTATCCAAAAATGATTTGTAAAGTAAATATTCTTGAAGTAAAACTTTTGCTTATAAATATAACGAGATATAAATAGTAAAGTACCACCAAGAAAATTGCATATAAACCTGAAATAAAGTATTTTATGATATTCTGAAAATATGCCAGTCTTTTTGTAGTAAATAAAATGCCAACACAAATTATCAATAAATGGAAAATGCATATTACTGATAAATGACCGAAGACAACTTTTGGAGTTAAAAAAAACTTTTGCTGAAAAAAAATAATTATGATTGTGGATACTACAATTTGTGTTAAAATAAATAGAGAAAATTTTATAAGTTTATTCATGTTTTCAATTATTTAATACTATCTGTAAGCTTCTCTTAACTTCGGATGTTTTAAAATTAGAGAATATATTTTATTTTGCTTTCGCATTTTTATTGTTCTGATTGTTTTTTTATATGTTCTAAAACCCGATAATGAATTTTGTGAACTATATGGTCGCTCCAAATTTTCCAGTAAAAGCCGGATTTTATTTTATTTATATACCAGGTTAAATTTATAAAACTATCGTTTTTAGGCCGAGACAAATTAACTTTTAATTTTGTAGTTATAAAAAAAGGAATATCATGCGTTTAGTTCTTCTTATTCTAATAAACTTATTCTTGCAAATTGCTGTTCACTCACAGACTATTTTGAAGTATTATGATTACAACTGGAAAGAAACTTCAGCACCGTATGCCCGATTTTTTAGTAAGATGGTAAAAACTGATTCAGGTTGGCACAGGTCAGATTATTTTTTACATGAGCATAACAATTTGCAGATGGATGGTACGTATTTGGATAGTGCATGTAAAATTCAGAATGGCATCTTTTATTATTTTCATCCAAATAAAACATTAGAGTCGGTTGGACATTATGTTAAAGGTAAAAAACAGGGTCTATGGTTAAGCTTTCATCCAAATGGTATGATTAGTGATTCTACTTTTTATGAAAATGATAAGATATCAGGTATTTCTGAAAGTTGGTACAGTAATGGTTATCAGAAAGATTCTGTAACTGTAATTAGCGGAATAAAAACATGGATTAGCTATTTTGATAACGGAGCAATTTCAGAGGCAGGAAGATATGATTCTGCTAATAATCCAATTGGTAGATGGCAATTTTTTTACCCTAATGGCAATTTATCTGCATTGGAAACCTTTAATAACGGAAAGCTGATTGAAAGAATATATTATGATACAGTTGGAAAACTGATGGATACTACCTATCATGACAGGCCTTCCTCATTTCCCGGTGGGGATAAGGGATGGTTGAAATATCTGGAGAATAAATTAATATTTCCTGAACAGTACGAGATCGTCAATTCTGACCGTGCAGCTGTTGTAGTTGAATTTACAGTGAATGAGTCCGGCAAAACAGAAGATGTGAATATTATTACCCCCTTTTATGAAGTCTTCAATAAAATTGTAATTGATGCCATCAGAAAATGCCCTAAATGGCAACCAGCCATATCACATAACCGTTTTGTAAAAAATAGACAAAGACAGGTTGTTAACTTTAACCAGGTAGAGGATTGATCAAAAATTCTCTGGTTATTATGTAACCAAAAAGTGAAACTTTATTATGGTACAAGAAGATGACAATTTCGTAAGATTACTTATCAGATTTTATAGTTCAGTTTTAGAAGAGTGGACTGTTGAAACTCTTTGGGCTAAAACGGTTGATAAGCAAAAAGGCTTATATAAAATACTCAATATTCCCTTTTATGCTCCAATTGCTTCAGACGACATTGTTTTTGCAGAATATGATGAAACAGAAAAAATGTTAACTTATCGAAAAACAATTGAGTACTCAGGCAATTCAATTGTTCAAGTTGTTATTTTAGACAAATCAGTTACTACAAATGAGGTTCTAGATATTTTCAATTCTCTTGATTGTGAAACTGAAAAGTTTAAGGAAGGATATTTTGTAATAGAAATACTAGAAAGCAAGGACTTTAAACCAGTAAAACAAAAATTAATTGAATTGGTAGAGAATGGGATAATAGATTATGCCGAGCCAATACTTTCAGACAATCATCGATACTATTAATTCAAATCCTGAAATTGAAGATGTATTAGTGATAGTTTTTAATGAAGCTATATGGTCTGTCAGTCTGTTTTCAATGCAATTGGGTTGACTGACTACTAATTTTTGTAATTTCAATATTCACTATTTCAAAAAGTTGTAACAATATTTTTAATGAGATACCATAAAATTAAAATAACTGTTGTTCTAATAATTTTTATTGCAGTCTTTTTTATTTTTTTCGACTATCGGCATTTCAATAATTCTGCAAAATTTTTACCAGGAGACTCGATTGGAAAAATAATAAATGGAAAAAAACAAGGAGAATGGAGATTCTATTATTTGACTGGACAATTAAAAGAAGTAAGGCATTATATTGATGATAAAAAAACGGCAAATTTGTTACTTATTATCGAAATGGCTTAATTGAATACAAAGGGACCTTTAAAGATGAAATATTTGTTGATTCATTATTATGGTATCATTCAAACGGGATTAAAAATATTGAAGAAGTTTATGATTCAACAGGAAAAGAACAGGGTATTTTTTAAATATATTATGAAAATGGACAATTAAGCCAATTTGGTAAATTCAAAAATGGAAAACTTGATGATAGTTACATTTCTTTTGAAAGAAATGGAAAGCGGAATAAAAGAGAATTTTATAAGAATGACTCATTAAAAAGCTCGACAAATTGATTTTGACATACTGTTTTGTTTATTGCAAACCACTTAGAACGGTGTGTAAAGGATAAGAATCTTTCCCTTCCCATTAATCACAAGGAGGCAATTAGGACGGTAATATTGATAAGGCAGATATTTTTTATACAAATATTTTATGAAAAATTAAAAAGAACATTTGAAGTTCATGGTGCATCAGGTTGCTAATTTCGGCAATAATATTCTGGATTGAGGATGGTAACTATTTGCTTCATGTGAACTTCATCATTTTTGCTTCTGTAATTCAGACTGTTCATTAAAATAAAGAATAACATCCCATAATAAATTGGAGTTAAGAGGATAAGTCTAACATAAAATTGAAGAAGAAAACCAAAAGTGTAATGTATTTTATAAATGTAATATGTTAAAAATAAAATAATGGAAGCAAGAGCAAACCCGATAAAGAATAAACCACCTTATTTATTAGGATTTCTTTGTTTGATTCCTTTAATAGGTGCATTTGTTGGTTTTGGACTTTTAGTATACGGACTGTTAAAGTACAAAGATAAATGGCTTTCAATAATTGGTGCAGCAGGTATTTTGTGGACAATTCTTGTCTATTCATCACTATTTTATGAGGCGAAACATGCTTCAACTTTTAAAAAAGGTTTTGAAGACATTTCACAAATGCAATTGAATAGCTTAGTGAAAAATATTGAATACTATAAAGTGACACACGGACAATATCCTGACAGTTTAAAACAGCTTTTAGACGATGATAAATTAGCTCCAATCAATGATGCAGCGCAAAGCATGAATTCAAAAGGAAATGTATATTACAACTATGAAAAGATTGGTGTCAAGTATTCTCTTTTTTCATCAGGGCAAGACGGAATACCAAACACAAAAGACGACTTGTTTCCGCAAGTGAAAATATCAGACAGTAGTAAAATTGGATGGATAAAACAGCGCCGATAAAATTAAACTAGAGGAAATATTGCATTGATGTTAAGTAGGTGGACCGATTAATATATCTCAGTTTCAGCATTTATCATCTATATTCAGAATGAGTAATGAAATAAAATAACCAACTCCTTAGACCCCATTTATTCCACCTACCAGTAATAATTATTTTTACAAGGAAAGTGGTCATTCTGTTTTTTAAGTTCTGGGTTGACTGAATATAAATTAGGATAGCTTTATTTTAAAAATGAAGTGTAGATTTGGATAATATGAAGCTTCTGTCTAAATTTATACGTATATGATAATTAGGAATACCTTCTTTAATTAAATCTAATTCATGCAAATAACCATATTCGTAAAAAACGGGTTAGAATACTATAAAAAATTTCACAAGTACTTATTCAACAATTTTTTGAAAAAAGCGCTCATATTTTTTTCTTTAATATTATTCTTAGATATTGTTTTTATATATTCAGGGCTAAAAGAAGGTTTTGACAATCAGACATCAGAAACTAATTTCTTGGAAAACGGGAAAAGAGTTATTACTTATACATATAATTATTATTACCATTTACCAGTAGGTATTGGAATTGCATTAATTATTGTTTTTTCCCTCATTTCTTTGATGTTATTAAATTCAGTCAGGAAATCTAAAAAGCGATTTAATAAATTGCTTGACAAATGTGATGGGCGAGAGTATATAATTTCTATTTCAATTAATGAAAAAACTATATCGTATAAAGACACTGGGGTTGAAATGCAAGTTTTGTGGTCAGAGATAAGAAAATATAACATAAAGAAGGACTATGTATTATTGTTCAGCAATCATTTAATGGCAAATTTTTTAATTATTCCTTGTAACCAAATGTCAAAAGAAGAATATCAAAACTTTCTTTTCTTTTTAAACCAAATTAAGAAGGAGTGAAAGAGCTAATATGCCAACTATTACAAACAATGCATTATTATTATGTCATAAAACAGTTACCCAACACCGAAGTCCATCATATCAATGGAATCTGGCTTTTAAAAACTTTTCACTACTAGCATTGCAATTTTGTTTGCTTCTTTAGTATTATTATTCTGTTAACAGTGGGATGGCTGAGATTTTAGATTCTTGCTGTATTTGGCGGTAGTGTTGTTGCTATTTCTTCCCCAAACAAAAAAGCCCATAAACATTTCAGTTTACAGGCTTTTTGCATTTTCCGTGTCCTCGTAGGGACTCGAACCCTAGACCCATTGATTAAGAGTCAATTGCTCTATATCAATGAGTTATAAAATAGTAACCTTTTTCTTCAGCAGCCGATACCGAATTTGCTACCTTTTTAACTGGACCAGCCGCTCATCTAAAATGGCTATTAATCAAATTTTCGTTCTGTTAGATAAAACAGAAGATTATTAAGTTTAACCAGCTGCCAAGGCATTCCAGTTTAACTATGCTACGATTTGATAATCTCTGCTGGCTGTTTTAAATATTTCTGCATTTCAAACTTCAAAGTGATTAGCTTTTCACCCAGAGCAGGTAAAAAGATTGTTAACAGACTTTGCTTATTACTTGTTTAGAAAAAATATTTTGCAGACAAATACACTAAAAGTGAAGACCCCAAGATATAAGCACATAGTAAAATAACCCCTACTGCTTTTTGCTTGTTTGTTTCATCTTTATACTTTGTACACAAGTCTTCTAAACTCTTATATAAAATAAAATAGTTAATTAACATAACCGTCAATGCAATGCTTATTGCAATAGATATCGCTTCATTTTTAGTATCGCCTTTCAGCGGAATTTTTGCCAAATTTAAAAGTGTGATGGCATTTGAAAATTCGCACACACTTATAAAAACCATTGCATTTGTAGCAGGTGTATCATTTGTTTTAATTTTCAAGAACATCCTATACAACGTATAATATAAGTATTTCATAGATTTTTACTTAAGTGTATTTCCTGGGAGTAATTATTCATTCTTTCTGTGTTTCTTATCACAACCCTAATTCAGGTATTCAATCCTTTTATTATAAAATCATGAAAAGAGAAAAAACAATCTTTACACAGCTACCAAAGCATTAATATTGACCTTTGCTACCATTTGATAATCTCTGCTTGCTGCTTTAAATATCTCTAGTTTTCAAACTTCAAAGGGATTAACATTTCACACAGTACAAGTAAAAGATTCTTTTATAAGGTTTGGTAAAAGTATAATTAAAGCTCATCCCATGTTTCAATTTTTAAAATAACATTATTTACTATGTAAAAAATAATATACGAATCTGATTCTTTAAACCTTAAACGAAATTTTCCATCATTATCTTTCAAAAAAGATTTATAGGATATGTGTAAGCTCCCCTTATTTTAGTACCAGGGTCAATTAGAGTTTTCTAAGTTATTAAAAATTTGTTTTCCAACGACTTTATCCACTAAACGGCTCTCTTCAATTGTTGATTTATTTCCGTTCGCCGTTTGTGGATAAAGCTCCGGTTCTTTTAATGAGCTTCGGTAATACTGTTCAGCATAAAGTAAGGGT
>Ga0208872_1001463_pt1 | contig 14428 bp, 18 predicted proteins | sample CryBogCBH12Aug08_FD_185508 | JGI IMG/M metagenome (GOLD analysis project Ga0208872, IMG submission 185508) | Freshwater microbial communities from Crystal Bog, Wisconsin, USA - CBH12Aug08 (SPAdes) | ecosystem: Environmental > Aquatic > Freshwater > Lake | place: Crystal Bog, Wisconsin, USA...
TTGACGTTTTTGGCTAATTCAGCTGCCAGTGCTTTTATGTTTTCTAGATCCATTTTCCTGCCTATCGTAGTTGACCCTTGTTAGGGTAGTTACTAATAGACAGTTACACAAACTAATTTACAACCTCCATCAAGAATGCTCAATGATTTTGATGTACCACTACACTATGGCACGCAATTTCCCATTGAGCGGCACCGGGAGTGTTGGGTTTGATTACAGCCCATTGCTTATTATCTGAACCGCTTTGAACCACTTCCCGACCTCCCATGTTTCCAGTATGGTATGAACTATAAAGTAATCTATCCTGCATGTCTTTGCAGTTGTATTCTTTTTCTGAAATAATTGACAGGTAGGATTTCGAATCTATTAATTGCTCTTTATTAAGATCATTCAATACCCATATTTTGGCCGTTTCTGCCCCAGTATCTTGTTTGGATGACGGGGCTGCATAAAATACACTTGTATTGTCATCACTGGTAAAGACCTTTATCCACTGTGCCATCGCAGTGTTGCTTACAACTATCAAGAGCAACATAAAAAATAGTTTCAACATTTTCTCCATCCACTCAAATTTCTCATAATATTGCCACTTTACCAGTAATTCGCAATGCCGCATATATGCTATCTGCGCGGCTTCAGCAATGCCCAGTCGCCGTGCTATAGCAGCTTGTGGCCTGCATGTCAGGCCTCAATTTTATAGTCTTGCTCATTGAAAATGCGTAGGCATGCGTTAACGACTTGTGTGTCCAAAGTGATTCCTCGTTGTGCCTTTATCTCGTTTAATGCAGCCTCAATACCCAGTGCCGCCCGATAGGGACGGTGTGAAGCCATCGCCTCAACAACGTCTGCGACCGCAAGAATTTTAGATTCGAGCAACAGTTCGTCATCCTTTAATCCCAATGGATAACCGGATCCATCAATCCGTTCGTGGTGTTGCAGGATAATCTTCGCTATTGGCCACGGGAAGCTAACATCCTTGATAATATTAAAGCCAATCATTGCGTGTTCTTTGATCATGCCATACTCCAATGCAGTCAAACGCCGTGGTTTGGCAAGTATCTCTGCGGGGATGCCAATCTTGCCCAGATCATGGATGGAAGCTGCCAGATGCAGGCCATGTATGTGATCCGCATCCATCCCCAGTTCTTTGGATATTTTGGAGCAGATTTCTGCAACTCGTCTTTGATGTCCCGCTGTATAGGAATCTCGCTCTTCACCCGTATCTGCAATAACCTGGATTGTCTGCTCCAGACTTTCTCTGAGACTAACTTGATATTGAATTTTGGCAATGGCTGTTTGCAGTGCGGCAATGCCAAAAGCAAGGTCTGCAGCGATGTCTTGTAAGAGTTCTCGTTCAGGGGTTGACCAAATATCATTTTTCCCACTGTAGAGGGTCAAACACGCTATCGATTCATCGGGTAGTCTAAACGGTACAGCTATTGATGAAATGTAACCTCGCTTCAATGCTTCTGAACGCCATGGAATCATTCCTGGGTCAGTATTGATATCTTCTGAAATTTGTACTTGGCCAGATCGAATAGCCAAGCCTGTAGGACCATTGCCATGCGCTGTATCATCCCATGTGATGACTGCTTGTTCTAAATATTGATCTTCGTGGCCATAGGATGAAATTGCGGTGACGTTTTTGTCCGGAGTGTTGTCTGCCACCCCTATCCATGCCATTATGTAGCCGCCGGTTTCTACGGCGATTCGGCAATATTCTGCAAGCAAGATTGATTCAGTCTTTGCACTCAGTAGAGCGACATTGCTTTCGCTGAGCATCTTAAGCGCACGAGTGGTGGCTCTTAAGGCAATTTCAGCAACGTGTCGCTTGGTGTTGTCCCGGATGTTACATTGAATGACTTCGATGCCCTCGCATTCGTATGCGTTACTAACGAACTCGACAGAAAATCGGGTTCCGTTTTTAGCCACCAGAGGCAAGTCATCATAGCGGATAAATCGTTTTGTCTGCAATTCGACAAATGCTTCTTTACTCAGCGCAGTGTCCTTAAAAGCGCCAATTTCCCAAATTTTTTTACCTAAAAATTCGTCATGAGAATAGCCCAGCATATCCATCAAAAAAGGATTAACATCTTCGATCTGTGCAGTTTCAGCATTTAACAGCAGGATACCGTCCTGTGCTGTTTCAAATAGACGTCGATAACGCATTTCGGAAACGCGTAACGCTTTGTCGATGGCCGCCAATCTGGTCGATTTGTCGTCGATAACAGCAAACGAGCTTGGGTCAGTCATGGAATTGTTGAGCGGGCATTGTGGCAACCTATAATTTTCCGGTACGCTTACTCTACGCGCTTTGTTCATAAGAAGCCATTCTCACTTTGAAAGTCTTGTGGACAGAGAATTAAATTGGAATTGCTTGTCTCAAGGCGGATATTTTCTTGTTACGTCACTGCGCATTGGCTAACTCAACGTATTGTCAGGGTTGAAATTACTATAATTTTCAGACTGCTTGGCTTTTCTGATGGAATTCAGGCTCTCTACCCGATGATTGGTTACCATACACAATCGGGCGTTTTCGGTTAAGACATTTTCCAATCCAACGGTTAGTTCAATGTTTCTATTCCCTAGTTGTTTGACTTCTGATTTCAAGGAAGCAATAGTAGTATCGGCGGACTCGAGTTTCAAAGTTAATGATTCTATTCTTCTTGTTAGCTCGGCAACAGATGGATAAAAATCATTAGACATTGTTTACAACTCCCTGAGGTTTGTATGGGTATTGTTGACGAATTGTCAACAGCAACCCTCACACATCGAAAATACTGAATTGGGTAACTACACAGCGGAAAGGAGTTTACTTTATTCCCCATTTTTGAATATGTACGCTACCTGACATTACAAATGTCATTTTCAAATAGGGATACTACAAGAAAGATTAAGATGGTACAGTCGAGCCCTGTTTTTCGACGGTCTTGAGAATAATTAATATTAAGGTTCCTGCGATCATAATACCTGCGGCCATATAGAGGCCCGTGGTATAACTGCCAAAGCGGGTGGCGAGCCAACCGGTAAAAGCTGGTCCGAAGATCTGTGCTGCGCCATATGAGAGAGTCATTTTCCCCATCATCTTTGCAGGGCGGGTCGGGTAATAGTGTCCTGCCATTGTTAGAACAAGGCTGACAATTCCCATCACGGTTCCACCAAAAAGTAGTGCTCCAACCAATGCAGCTGTCAAACCACCAAAATATACCGGAAGCAGGATACCGATTATCTCGAGTGAGGAGGCTAAAATCAGGGCGTTCAAGTCGCCGGTCCGGCGGGCAATAAAATCCCAAGCAATGCAGGTGGGAGCGGCGGCCAATCCGATTACCAGAAAGACCAGTGTTCCCTGTCCGGTAAGTTCAGGCATATGATCTACGATGGCGACAATAAAGGTGGCGCTGACTACGTAGCCCATGCCCATGCAAAAATAAGCGGCCATAAACAGCCGAAGGAAAATAGTGCCGGGCGGGTTATCTATCATCGGTTGACCGGTTTTGGTCAAGGTGCTCCGATCCGGGGGTGGGAGCCATCCCAGTGCAGGGATCAGCAACAGGCAGCCCAGTGCCGCAAAAGCATACCATTGCTGGCTCCAGTTTAATGACGGAATAGTAACTGCGACTGCTACGGATACACCGGCAATTCCAAGGCCAATCCCTGAAAAATGAATGCCCAGCTCGCTACGATGGTTGTGGCGAAACAGCCAATTGAGAATAAGTCCCGTGCCAAACAGCATGCCGGCAGCACTGCTCAGACCTGCAATAAATCGTGACAGCGCCCACACCTGGAAATTGTTGGTCATTCCCATCATAAGGGTGCTGATAATGGCCAAAACGAGCCCAATCCGGTAAAGGCGATCTTTCAGCACCAAGTCACTGATCAGCGAGGCCATGTAGGCACCGCCAATATAGCCGACATAATTGATGGCTGCCAGCCATCCTGCCCCGGCAATGCCCAATCCGGCTTGTTGCTGCATCAAGGGGAGCATGGGAGTATAAGAAAACCGGGCAATGCCCATCACGAGAATCAGGCTGCTTACCCCGGCACTCAGTACTTTGATTCTTTCTAGGTGTTCATTCATCTGAAAGTTCTGGTTCTGGCTTGGTGTCATAGGTTTTAGCCTCAATTATGTCTTGACTTTGCCAAATAGAAGGTTAAGTTAACAGCAAGTTTGACGATAATAGCTCATGTTTGGGGTTTCGATGAATTAACGTGCTATGCTCAAGTCATCCCATTCCTTTCCTTGGGCGTTCGCCTGCCTTGCAAATTCCTGTTTGGCTTGAATGGGAATGGTGGCATAAAATGGGTATCAATGATTGGCCGGAAGGTGAGCGCCCAAGGGAGAAGCTTCTTCATCGCGGCTCGGCTTCACTTTCCGACGCTGAGTTGCTGGCTATTTTCCTGCGTACAGGGGTGAGGGGCAAGAGCGCGGTTGATTTGGCGCGCGACTTACTGGGCCGATTTGGCAATCTCAACAAACTGTTTGCGGCCAGTGAGAAAGACTTTTGCGAAATTCACGGGATGGGACAGGCAAAATTTGTGCAGTTTCAAGCCGTTCTGGAACTGTCCCGAAGGGCGCTACACGAAGAAATGAAAGTGGGCGATGCATTGAATTCACCGGGAGCAGTGCGCGACTATCTGCAACTGTTGCTGCGCGGACGTGAACAGGAGGTGTTCATGGTCATCTTTCTGGATGCGCAGCATCGGGTGACAGCTTCCGAAGAATTATTCAGCGGCACCTTGACGCAGACCAGCGTGTATCCCCGTGAAGTGGTCAAGCGTGCGTTGTATCACAATGCGGCAGCAGTCATTTTTGCGCATAATCATCCCTCCGGTGTGGCCGAGCCCAGCCAGTCTGACCGAATGCTTACAGACGCACTGAAACAGGCTTTGGCTCTGGTGGATGTGCGCGTGCTGGATCATTTTATTGTAGCAGGAGTCTCCTGTTTGTCTTTTGCGGAGCGTGGGATGTTGTAAGTGGCCGGAATGGGCCGGACGCTTTGTGTAATGTCGCAATCGCAAAAAATGGCTTAAGCTATTAAGAAAACATAAGGATGTTTGGACTCAACCTGTGTTTTCCCAATAATCATTATGGAGAGAGCTGATGAATAACATTTTGTTGCAGCCACGCATCCGTGATAGTGATTCGCTGCACGAGTTTCATGATGCCTTGACCGATCAGGTTCCCAACGTTGAACGTTATGTGGCACAGCTTAAGCGTTCCCCAGGTGATAAAAGACTGATCGCCGATTTATTTCGCGCACTGCACAATATCAAGGGAGATGCGTCTTTGTGCAAGGTCGACATTGGCACAGTGATAGTTCATCCGATTGAAACCTTGCTGGGACGGTTACGTAGTAACGAAGTAAATTTTTCCGATTTGTTTGCCGAAGCGATCTTATTGTCGATTGACAGGCTTGAGCTTGCCATAGAGGCCCTCGACAGCGGGCAGACTTCGCTCAGCCATTTAAAGTTGGTTGAATTGGTCAGTGGCCTTGAGAAGTTGGCAGAGGCATCAAATGACATGATAGACGAAACCGTAGTGCATCTGATCGAGGCTGTAACGGGGTTTCGCCCAGCCGGCGTTACTCAAAAAATCAAGCCTCGTGCCAGCTTGAGCGTGAACAGTTCGGCAAGCGTTGCTGTCGACCTGGATTTCTTTCAGTCACTGGCATTGCAGTATGAAACGCGCTCACCTCTTTTTAAAGGGCGCAGTAAGCGCCAATTGCAACTTGCTCTGGATACCAACGAAGTTGCAGGTAATCCAGTTGATTCAGTGCAACTCAAGGCAGCCGTCTATATGCACGACCTTGGGATGCTCTTTCTTCCAGAGTCAATATGGCTGAAGGTGGGTAAGCTTTCCGGCGAGGAGAAATTGCTGTTGCGGAATCACCCCGCTTTTGGCTGCGGTTTGTTGCAACGTATGGAAGGTTGGCAGGCAGCGTCCGAGATTGTGCTGCAACATCACGAAATGCCGGATGGCGGCGGCTATCCTTTTGGTCTGAAGGGAGAGCAAATTGTGCCCGGTGCAAAGATTCTGGCGATAATCGATACCTTTGAGGCGGTCATGTGCAAGCACAGTAAATACGGCGGAAATCGTTCACTGGTGCGGGCTATCGCCGAGATTAATGCCTGTGACAATCAGTTTTCACCGGAATGGATTGCTTCGTTCAATATAGTTGTAAGACGCATGGTAGAGGGTTAATTTGAGGAAAAATGCATTTAAGTGCAATTGATGGTTGAACTGAGGGTATGTTTTAGGATAGAATCGCGCCTCTTTAAATTTAGAACTGGTTGGAGTAGCTATGGCACGCGTCTGTCAAGTAACGGGGAAACGCCCGATGGTGGGTAACAATGTATCCCACGCAAATAACAAAACCAAACGCCGTTTTTTGCCGAATTTGCAACGTCGACGTCTGTGGGTAGAGAGCGAAAACCGTTTCGTATCTTTGCGTCTGACAAATGCCGCCCTGCGTACCATCGACAAGAATGGCATCGATGCAGTATTGTTTGAAATGCGCGCTCGCGGCGAGCAAATCTAAGGAGAACTAGCATGGCTAAAGGCGCACGCGAAAAAATCAAGTTGGAGTCCAGTGCTGGCACGGGACATTTTTACACCACCAACAAAAATAAACGTACTACACCGGAAAAGCTGGAATTTAGTAAATTCGACCCAGTGGTACGCAAGCATGTGTTGTACAAGGAAACCAAGCTGAAGTAGTCTCTGGTTGGCTCCCGTTGCAGGAATCAAGCCCGCTCTGCGGGCTTTTTTCATTGTGTGATTTGAATGGGCAGCGCTTTCAATAAAAATCGTCGGATTCATTAGATCGCAAATTCTGTAGCTTAAGATACTGGCAGGTTATTATATGGGTGAAATCACTTAAGGGACAAAAATGGAAACGGTATGGGTTGTTGCCGGAATCATATTGGGTGTCTTACTCATGTTTAAACGCTGGTTCTGGCTAATTGCCCTTGGAACCGGCAGCGTGCGTGCGTGCCTGGGATTGGTAACCAGCCTCGTTCATTTAAAGGCCGTTCAAGCAATAGGTTACATGGTTGCTATGGTCGTATGCTGGTTGGTTGCAAAAGAAATTGCAGAGGGGTATCCACTATCTGACGAACGTGAGACGCACGCGGTACCTCTCAAGCACGACAAAGAAAATCCCGACTGGTCGCCTCATTAATCCGATTACAATTTGCAAATTTAATGACATGAGAAAAAGTATGCTAATGGGTGTGCTGGCTATGATGAGTTACAGTGCACTTGCAGAATGGGCTTTTATTGAGGGAAACGAAAAGCAAAAAGCATACGCCGACCCGGCTACGCTCCATAAAATGGGCGACAGAGTAATTATGTGGTCGATGATAGACTTGAAGGTCGCAGAAAAGTTAAGCGATGGAAAACCTTTCCTGTCCTGGACTACTCAATATGAATTTGAATGCAAGAAAAAGCAATCAAGAAAACTGGCTGCTTCAATGCACTCTGAAAAAATGGGGAGCGGAGAAATTACCAACAGTCTTGATTTTGAATCGCCCCAATGGGAGGTTATTCCGTCCAACAGTAAAGGCGAAGCTTTGTGGAAATTTGCTTGCGACAAAAAATAGGTCGTGATGGCAACCATGAATTATCTATGAATAATGCCGTTATTCATCGATTGTTTTTTGATTTTAATCATTATTGCCAGAGTAGAAGGAGTCGTCAGTATTCCGATTGTCAATTGTTAAAATGAGACAACATTCTGCTTTGTTACAATGTAAACATATTTGAGTGGCTAAATTGAACTAAGCTTGAGTTGGAAATATTCAAGTGGTTTGAACAAATTCTTTGTTAAGTTTTGGTGCGGCACCATTTCTTATCATCTCGATTTCAATCCCTTTGCTAAATTTGGAGATCATCATGCAAGACCTGCACGACATTTGGAATGCAATAAAACTAGGCGGGGTAACCATTCTGCCACTGTCTTTGCTGGCGATAATAGCTTTGGCGATCATGCTGGAAAAAGCCTACCTATATTGGCAGTATGCTCGACTCCCATTGGAGTTGTTGATTCTTGCAGAGACCTATGGGTTTGCCTGGGAAGAACTGGAGAAAAGGGTCTATGGATTGAATGACCGTCATTACTTTAGAAGATTCTTTGAGGTGGTTATTGCTAACAGGACAAGACCTGCATGGTGGACTGAGTCTCGTGCCGCAGACGAAGCACAGTTAATCGAAACCTCTCTTTCAAGAAGACTGTGGGTGCTGGAAACGATCGTCACAGCGGCCCCTTTGCTGGGTTTGATGGGTACAATTGCAGGAATGATGGACGCTTTTAAAATCATAGGAGGTAGCGGCATTGTTAACCCGACCGGAGTAACCGGAGGAGTGGCTCAGGCGCTAATTGCGACGGCAATAGGTTTGTTGATCGCGCTGATTGCTTTGTTCGGATTCAATTTTTTCTCCCGCATTCAATCGCAAATAATGGACGAGATGGAGCGTTTAGGTACTCGCTTGATTGATCACATCCGTCTTGATCAGCAGGGTGAAACACATGAAACTGCGTAAACCAAGAAAATATCGCAAGGGCCGCATCGAGGTGATACCGATGATCGACGTGATGTTCTTTTTGCTGGCGACCTTCATGCTGTCATCGTTGTCGATGCAGAATCTTGATTCGCTCCAAGTCAATTTGCCGCAGGGAAAAGCTGAAAAGCTCAGTGATAATCAACCAGTGACGCTGACGTTGACTGGCGACAGCAAGATTTTTGTTAACCGCACCCCAGTGACTTTGCAAACTTTGTCCGCCACACTTGCGCCTTTGCTCAGCCAATCGCAACAACGCGTTATCGTCTCGGCGGATAACGTCGCGCCACAGGGAATCGTTGTGCAGGCAATGCTGCAAGCCAGGGCTGCCGGTGCCCGAAATTTCCTAATTGCGGTAAAACATGAGTGATGCTGTAAGCATGTCCAACTATGGCTCACTTGAAATTCGGCACGCCATTTGTGTCGATTCCGGAAAGATCGTACAGGTATACATGCCTGCTGTCAGGCCCGGAGAAATCAAGCTTTGGTGGCCAACGCCACTTGCAGTCGTTTTCTGGTTGGCTATCATCTGGAAATTTGGAATTTTTTTGACTACGCCGCCGATTGAAACTTTACCACCTGCATCCGTAGAAGCAAGTTTTGTGGAATTGCCAGATGATAAACCCGCTCGTCAGGCATTGCTGCCTCAAATTAATTCAAATTCCCAGCATAGACCTGAAAAAACGATCCCTGCACCTAAGGCGATGCAGCCTGCCGAAAACACTGTACCCAAGCCAGTGATTCCAATCGAGCCTGCTCCAGTCGAAAAATCTGAATCCGGGTCAAACAACCCTCCGCCGGCAGATCTGATGCACTTTGTTAAACAGGCCAGAGAACGCCGTCTTGCTACCGAGATGGCCGCAGCACAAGACAATGCAGAAGCCCAAGCCAGAGAGCGTGGCACCTCAGCCGATGAAGTCCGTATGGCGCATATCAGGCGTAATCTCCAGTCTGAAGGAACGAATGGTATTTTCCAAATTATCAGCAAGAATACCACCACCGGAAAGTTTTCATTTCGTGGCTGGACAAGTGACTATAACAACGGCCGCCTTGAAATAATCGAGGTGGATGCCGGACTCAATGGGGATGTCGAGCATGCTATGGTGCGCCGCATGATCGAGCTGATTCGCAAATATTACACGGGAGACTTTAATTGGGAATCACAGCGCCTTGGGAGGGTGATTGTGTTATCTGCGCGTCTTGAAGATAACACCGGGCTGGAGGAGTTTATGATGCGTGAATTCTTTAGTATGGCAGCTCGGTGATTAAATAACTCCAATAAACATCAAACAGTTTATTTGACGATCCGGAGATGAGATTTCGATGGTGTCGGATTCTCCTCTGGTTTATCTCCTTTAGGATTATCGCGGGGCGTGGGAGTGGATTCCTGTCCCTGAAAAACAAGTCCTTGACCATTTTCCTTTGCAAAAATACCGATTACCGCAGATATGGGAACGATGATCTCATGAGGTACCCCGCCAAAGCGACCACCGCAGGTAATTTCATCATTACCCATGTGCAGGTTGCGAACAGCATCAGTACTCAAGTTAAGAACGATTTCACCATCCTTGATGTAAGCAGTTGGAACCCGTGTTTGACCATCTACTCGCACGGCCAGATAGGGGGTCAAACCGCTATCAGCACACCAATCGTAGATCGCACGAATCAAATAAGGTTTAGTCGATAATTCAGTCACGGGTATCCTCGCGGAGTTACTTGCGCATGGCCTTTTCAGCGGGAGTCATCGCTTCAACATAGGCTGGACGAGAAAATAGACGCTCGGCATATTTCATGAGCGGCGCAGCCTCTTTGCCTAACTGGATACCATAGTGATCCAAACGCCACAGAAGCGGCGCAATAGCCACATCAAGCATGGAAAACTCGTCTCCCAGCATGTATTTTTGCTTGGCAAAGACTACTGATATCTGGGTCAAATTATTGCGAACCGTTTGGCGTGCCTTGTCAGCCACTTTTTGAGCGCCATGCTCTATTGCATCAATATGGCAGAACAATTCATTCTCAAAGCGATGTAGAAACAATCGCGCACGAGCCCGCATGACGGGATCTGGCGGCATCAATTGCGGATGAGGAAATCGCTCATCAATATATTCATTGATGATATTGGCCTCATACAGTACTAGCTCGCGCTCAACCAGTACTGGAACTTTGTTGTGCGGGTTAATGATGGCGAGGTCTTCCGGCTTGTTGAACATGTCAACATCGATCACCTGAAAATCCATGCCTTTTTCAAATAGCACAAATCGACAGCGATGGCTGAACGGGTCTGTCGTTCCCGAGTAAAGTGTCATCATAGCGCGACTCACCCTTTTATAAGGTGATCGCGACGCATCGCCTCACGCACCAAAACAAAACCGATTGAACCCAATACACCAATAGTTACTATAGCTGTCAGAACGGGCATGGTTCCGGTGCCGTTAATACCGGAAATCCAGGTGAAACGCTCGAAAAATGTACCCACAATAATACATACGGCCACTGCCACAGTTGCCTGAGGTTTGTGGCGTGTTATAGGGAAGCACAAGGTGACAAAAGGGATAACGAACTTCAGAGCCACCATCGACCACCATAACGCACTGTAATCGCCATCCTGCATACCATCTATACGGTCACGCTCATCGGCAAAATTACCATACCAGATTGTTAGATACTGGGCAAAGAATGTGTACATCCAAAGCAGGGTGAACGCCAACATCATCTGGGCCAGATAGTTGTATATATACTCCTCGATTCTCTTCACTAACTTTTCCTTGGTGTTCAATATGTAGATCCAGATCAGCAAAAATGACAGGAACATGCCAAAATTGCTGACCAGATTTTGCATTCCATAAATAGCGCTATGCCAGGCAGGGCGCAATGTCATTTCAAAATCCCAAGCGATCATAGTAGCATAAAGCACTGTAAAAAACGGAATCCAGCAGGCGATACGGTGAAATTTGATACGGTCTTCCTCGCTACGATGGCTTATTTTTTGGCGATAAATGAATATGCCCCAGACCACCATAACCGTAAGCAAACCAAACAGTTCACGAGCAGAAAGCAACTCTATGGTGTACCAGCCCGGCATATGAAGAGTCTCGCCGTTGGTGACGTGACCAATCCACGGAAAGGTATGTTCACTTCCCACCAGCAAGATTCCCAAAAGCACAAAAGAAATCAGAAACAGTGCGTAAAGTGAGTTGGCGAGATCACGAACCTGATCGCGCCACTTTGCTCCAACAAGGTAAAGCACTGCACATAATGAAACGCCGCTCATCGCGAGGTAAGTCACGATCACAAAGCTGGCAGTCAAAACCGACCAATTGCTGTAAGACATTTAAGCTCTCCCTTATTTGGCTGTAGCTTGTGCAGCAGCTACTTTCTTCAGGCCTTTGCGCACGTAGTTGACAACATGCCAGCGTTCACTGGCTGTGAGGTCATTTGAATAAACTGGCATAACACCGCCCCCGAATGTCATCATGCCGAAAATATGCCCGTCAGGTTTTGCCGCCAATTCAGCAGTTGTCAAGTCGTATGGTCTGAGTACCAATTTGGCACCCACATACCCGTCTCCGGTGCCCGATTTTCCGTGGCATGGCACACAGTAAATCGCAAATAGTTGAGCCCCCTTAGCCACGGACTTTTCATCTGCGGGTATAGGGTTGGGCATTTTCAATGCAGCCTCCATATCCTTTACTGCAACCGTAGTTCCCGGAATGGGTACAGAACGTGCCGGAAAGGGGTTCATGCCGGGATTGGCCGGATCAACGCTTTCTTGCGGCTTGACACTGATCTGGTTTGCCATGTCCATAGACCACGGCCAAGCTTGCGCCAATGCAGGCGCTAACAACAATGCAATTCCTAGGCTGAGTCTCTTCATTTGCTTACCTCTTCCTGGATCTCCAGTGCGTGATGCCTGGTAAATATCGATCTCAGAATTCCTGAAGATCCGTCGTCGACTTTTACCAGCAGGCCAATTTGGTCGGTTGACACTTTCGCGCTATAAAGAGGCGAACGTCTTGCGGGTAAACCGGCACAAATCAGAAAGCCCAGAACGGTGATATAAACACCGCCTAAAATGAACATTTCATAGGTCAGTACAAAATCGGGAGGTAACGGTACGATCGGTTTACCTCCCTTCATTTGGGAATAAAAGTTTGCTTGTGATCCCGCAATTAAAAAGAAGGCGAGCAAGCCTCCGGACAAAGCACCAATCAGTGTGAACCATTGTACGTTGACTGGTTTATCCCCCAAAAAACGCACCACTTCAGGATGTTCAATCGGTGATTTGACAATCAAATCATTGGACGCTTTAAACCCCTTGATTTCTGTGTTGCGAAGTTCACTGACAACAGCTTCGGCTTCTTCGAAGTTGTTATACAGAGCCAACATATATCGCTTACCCATATTAATGTCCTCCCTCCAAACCAAGTTCGGCTTTCTTGGTAGCCAAACTGCGGTGATAAACCATTTCTTTTACTTCGTACATGGATACGGACGGTACTATTTTGCAGAACACCATGAACAGGAGCGTGAACCAGCCGAAGCTGCCGAATACAATCCCCCATTGCACCATGGAAGGCCAATAGTTCGCATCCATGGTCCATGGGTAATAGCCGTGTGAAAAAGTAGGTGTCACGATCATCCAGCGTTCCAGCCACATACCCAGATTAAGTAGCAGCGACACTGCAAACATGATTGGAATACTGGTTTGCCAACGCTTCACCATCATGGTAAACGGCACCACGGATCCACAGAAGTTCATCGCCCACCAGAATGGAGCAAAGCGCCCCGTGGCTTTGTCGATCAGCACTGCCTTGGCGACTTCATCATGACTGTACCAGACCGACGCGAACTCGATCAAGTTCAGGTAAGTCCAAACCATCGCAATCGCAAAAGTCAGACGGACTGTTTTCTTCAGAATCGGCATGGTCATGTATTCTTCAAATTTGAACACGTATCGCAGGATGATGAACAGGGTGATAATGGCTGCGCAACCTGAATACAACGCACCTGCAACAAAGTAAGGCGGGAATGAAGTCACGTGCCAACCCGGTTGCTGTGACATGGCAAAATCTGAAGCCACGATGGAGTGTACCGATACCGCCAATGGAATAAGGAAACACGCCACTGTCAGATAAGTGACACGGAAATTGCGCCATTGGCGGTCGGTGCCTTCCCAGCCAAGAGCCAACAAGGTATACAGCTTTTTACGCCAGCCCGGATGAATGTTGTCACGGCAGATGGCAAAGTCGGGAATCGAGCCGACGTACAGAAAAATGACCGACGAACTCAGGTAGGTAAAGATGGCCATTGCGTCCCAAAGCAACGGGGACTGAAAGTTAGGCCAAGTCCAACGCTCGTTAGGGTAGGGGACTGCATAATAGAATTGCCACAGGCGACCCAAGTGTACCATGACGAAAAGCCCTGCTGTCATAAGGGAAAATGTGGTCATGGCCTCTGCAAAACGGTAGATCGGTTTGCGCCAGTCGGCATGCATCAAGTGCAAAATTGCAGACAGCAACGTACCGGAATGGCTCATGCCGATCCAAAAGATGAAGGTGGCAATATACAATCCCCAAACATTGGGATTGTTCAATCCTGCTACGCCCATCCCGGTTTGGTATTGGTAAACTTCACAGCCCAGACCGACTCCGAACATCAGCAATGCAATGAAGATAATGGCCCAGAACAATTGACGCGGTTCTTCCAGACTCTTGAGCACATCCGTATTAATTTGTGCCCAGGCAATGTCTTCGCGAATATCTTTACTCATTTTTTCTTTCCCCTTTAAGCCAAAAACGCCCCCTCCCCACACTCCCCAAAAGGCAGAGGGGGCGAGGTCTGGTGGAACTACTAGCCATTCGACTA
>Ga0208872_1001467_pt1 | contig 14414 bp, 13 predicted proteins | sample CryBogCBH12Aug08_FD_185508 | JGI IMG/M metagenome (GOLD analysis project Ga0208872, IMG submission 185508) | Freshwater microbial communities from Crystal Bog, Wisconsin, USA - CBH12Aug08 (SPAdes) | ecosystem: Environmental > Aquatic > Freshwater > Lake | place: Crystal Bog, Wisconsin, USA...
CAACCGAAGCCATAACAACTCGGTGCGCCAAAGCAACTTCATCATTGCCGGCAAACCACTCGCTACTGCGATAGTTGATAGGAAACTTCGGAAGAGAGGTCATAGTTTTGGTATTCCGAGCCCTTCAGCTCCAGGCTTGGATTGAATAAAGGAGCGCGCATCACGCTTGAGCCATTCCATTGCAATCTCTGCGCGGCGCACCTTCTCGCGCGCGATGACGCTGGCATCGTTATCAAGGTGTAACCCTGAAGGATAGAGCGGACGAGAGTTGCGCAAGCCAAACTTCACATATAAAGGTGCGGCAACTGCAACAAGATCTGCAATTTCATTACCGCGTACAACACCACCGAGACCATCTGGCGCTTCTACATAGAGATCGATCGGAAGTCCTGTTACAGCTCGCATCTCATGCAATTCATTTAGGGTGAGATCTGTCGGAAGATTTATTGTGTCTCCACCCAGACCTTGCAAAACTTTTAGCGTCGCAGGATTTGAGGGAGCCTTCATCACCGAAACTTTAAAGATCACATCTGCTGGAATCTTTCCCGCGGCGCGAGCTTCGCTCAGTACTTGCAAGAGGCCAAGATCTGCGACCAAGAGTCCACGAATTCCACATTCAATTGCGCGCAATGAATCTTCCACCGCGTAACGCAATTGACGCATCCCACGAACTGATCCACCGAGCGCGGGACCTTCTGCACTCCGTGACATCGCGCCCACGCCCCACTCTTCGCGTGGCCCGATGAAGAGCGAAATTTCCAAGCCGGCATCTGCTGCGATACGAGACATCTCTTTCAACTCTGATTCAGGGTGCAACATCGCTCCGCTGCCTTGTGAGACGCGGTTGACGGTAACCCCGCGCTTGGCGGCCTCATCTAGAACTGCGAGCAGAACTTTTGGTCCTTCGACAGATGGGATCTCAATGCGAAAGTCAGCACCGTCGGGAAATTTAACTGTGCTCGATGGGGGAATCAGCTCTGAGGGAAAGCCACCTAAAAGTGAATCGGCCAACATTTATTTTCCGTTCTGTATTGCCGAACACCGTTCGGCACTCTAGTATTTCGTAGTCAGATTAATTGTCAATGACTTATTAATCGAACTTTTTGAGGAGGATGTGTGGCGCAGAGTTCATCGACCACAGTGGGCAGCGTTGCCCGAGCCCTCGATTTAGTTGAGCTGGTTGTTGGCGGGCCCGACGCTGGATTGCCATTATCTGAAATTGCAAAGGCCGTTGGTGGATCAAAGAGCGCGGTGCTTGCAACGCTACGAACGCTAGTGGACTTTGGGTATCTCCGTACAGTGGAGCCTGGCCCTAAATATCTGCCAGGCATGATGCTGATTCGTCTCGGTGACTTGGCGTCAGCGCACGACCCCCTCATCGCCGTCGCTAGGCCCATCCTTGCTGCCCTGAGTGCAGAGTCCGGATTGACGATTCGTGTTGCGCGCAATGATGGTGGCTACCCGGTATTTCTTGATCGCGTCGACGGTCCTGGTTTCGTGCGATTCCACACTCCACTCGGAATTCGTGAGCTCCCGCACGTGAGTTCCGCAGGTAAGGCGATTCTGGCTGAGTTAACCGATAAGGAAGTTGATGCCGTAGTCAGAGAGTCCGGTTTAGTTTCGCGAACAAAGAACTCCATTACCAAGATCTCCGAATTGAAGAAGGAGCTTGAACATATTCGCAAAGTGGGCTTTGCTACCGATGATGAAGAGGATGCACAAGGTATTTTCTGCGTTGGGGCAACTTTCTTTGATCACTTTGGAAAATGTATTGGTGCAATCAGCGCCACCGGAGTTAAAACGGATATGACTGTCGCTCAGGTTTCAAGCTTGGGCAAGCTGGTAATTAAGTATGCCGATCAACTGACCGAAGAATTACACGGAAGAAAGTTAGCGAGGAGAGCGCGATGAAGACGCTGGTGGCATTTACAGGTGGTAGAGCAGAACTAGTCGAGTCCGCCGAGCCCACCTTGGCGAGCGATGAAGTCTTGGTAGCCCCAATCTTGACTGGAATCTGTGGAACCGACCTCGAGATTATTCACGGGAAGATTGATCCTGCCTACGTAATTTATCCGGTCGTGATCGGCCACGAGTGGTGCGGACGAGTGCTTGAGATAGGAGCTGACGTTGATTCGATATCCGTCGGAGATCGGATTGTCGTCGAAGGAATTATTCCCTGTGGCCATTGCTTTGAATGTACGAGCGGTAACTCCAACCGCTGTACAACATACGACGAGATCGGCTTTACGCGACCTGGTGCAGCTGCGGAATTAATAAAGGTGCCAGCTAGACTCGTTCACAAGATTGCAGATTCAGTTTCCAATGAGTCAGCCGCACTTGTCGAACCCACCTCCGTCGTGACTCAAGGTATTCTCAAAGCTGCTCCGAAAGTTGGTGCACGAGTACTTGTTATTGGCGATGGCACGATCGCATTAATCGCAGCAAGATTGATCCGCAATTGGCAACCCAGCTTCGTAGAGATGTTAGGTCTAAAGGCTGGTCAAGCCGAGATGGCTTTCCAGGCAGGAGTGGACTCCTTTATTACAGCGACCCCAAATGCCAAATACGACTTAATCATTGAGGCTTCCGGTTCAAGTTCTCGTATCTCTGAGTCAATTCGCCTCCTTGTACGTGGCGGAACTTTGCTACTCCTTGGATTTACGGGATCTGATGTAACAACCGGGATTTCAATTGATGATGTCGTTAATGGCGACCTTAATCTGCTTGCCTCATTTGGGTACTCACGTTCAGCGTGGAAGCAGACTGTATCCCTCCTCAACTCTGGTGGACTTGATCTGACCTTCTTGGTTACGCATCGCTTCGCCTTGGAGGATTTTGCGGAAGCGATCGCTGCACTCGAAAGCGCTCCGGCTCCCCGGGGCAAGATCGCGTTGCAGATAGGACGTTAATGAACTTCGAGATCTTTGATGAGCGCATCTCTGTACTCGGGGAATCACCCTTCGCTTTTGGAGCGAAGAGTTCCGAGGTTTCGTGGGCCGATATCTTGGGTTCAAGAGTCCGCACCCGAAATCTGATCACCGGTGAAATCGGTGAATTTCAGACTGGTGAAAATGTTGGCTTCGCCCTGCCCCGAACCGACGGTGGCTATCTATTAGGTACAAACTCGGGACCTGTACTCCGAGATCCAGATGGAACCACAACAGCGCTCTTCTCTCTGCAAGAGGTAGATCCGCAATGCCAATCCCACTCTGTCCGTTGGAATGACGCGAAGGTGTCACCCAGCGGAAATCTATTCTTGGGAACGATGGCCTATTCGATGCTGCCAAAGACATCTACCCTCTTCCGTTACTCACCTCAGAGCCGTGCACTTGATGTTGTGTTTCCAGAGTTAACAATAAGTAATGGAATGGATTGGAGCGATGACGGAGCAATTCTCTACTTCATTGACTCCAGCTGGCAGGCGGTCCGTGCATTCTCGGTTGAAAACGATCAACTCTCCGATGGTCACAACGTTATAAAGATTGCACCCGAAGATGGTGCACCTGATGGGATGTGCATGGATGCCGAGGGAGGAATATGGGTTGCACTCTGGCGCGGGTCGGAGGTTAGACGTTACGACTCCTACGATAATTTTAAATTAACTGAGCGGATTCAACTCCCCGCGAAGTACATTACTTCGTGCGCATTTGCTGGCGAAAATCTCGATACTTTGATAATCACTTCTGCCACTGATGGAGAAGTTGGTCTCTCTCCTGAAAGTGGCATGACCTTCATGGCTACACCAGGCGTGAGGGGAAGACCGTCACGCCCTTACCCGAACTAACTCTTTACGAGAGCCGTGCGACTAACGTCGCGGGGAAGTTTTGGAAAGTTACGGGGCGTAGGAATCTACTAATTGCATGTAAACCAACTGAAGTATGCAGCGAGTTAGTCGAGGCCGGATATGGTCCGCCATGTTGTTGGCCAACCGAAACCGCAACTCCCGTAGGCCACGAATTCCAAGAGACGCGGCCAACTCTCTTCGCTAGCGCCTTTACAACCGCAGCCACGTTCTCATCTTCTGCGCCAGCAAAGAGTGATCCGGTCAGCGCACCCTCAAGCTCGGCCAACTGCTCTATTAAGGCAGATAGATCTGAGTAGGTAACAACCACTCCCGTGGGTCCGAAGCACTCAACACGAAGCGCCGCTGGGTTCTTCTGAGTAATTTCCAAATCTGTGAAGATCACCGCTGGCGCTGAGTAAATTCCCGTATCTGAATTGCTCTCCCCCAGGATCGGCGCGCTTCCCAGTGTCGTCGCAAGCACTTCGCGTTGGGCATCATGTGCCTTCTTTGTTGCGGGACTTAAGAATGGAGTTGGTTTGCGCGCTGCAACCTGGTCAGCGATCTCTTGCAAAACCGGAGATCCGGCTGGAACGAAGAGAATGCTGGGGTTGGTGCAGAACTGACCATTTCCTAATAGCAATGAATCAAGGTAAGCAGTAGCGAATCCCTTCGGATCGCCAAGGCCCGATGCGAGCGCGACTACTGGATTTACGCTGCCGAGCTCACCATAGAAAGGAATAGGAACTTCGCGGCTTGAGGCGATATCAAAGAGGGCGCGGCCGCCTCGAAGTGAACCGGTGAATGCTCCCGCCATAACTGCTTCGGATTTGAGCGCATAGGAGCCGGCCTCTACTCCATGAAAGAGAGCCAAAACATCGGCAAAGCCATGTGCAGCGAAGATTTCTGCCGCAATTTCGTAGACCTGCGTGGAGGTTTGCGGATGCGATGGGTGCGCCTTAGCGATGACTGTGCACCCAGCTGCAAGCGCTGAAGCTGTATCACCCCCAAGAACGCTAAAGGCGAAGGGAAAGTTGTTGGCACCGAATACAACGACTGGGCCCAAGGGTTGCAGCGTACGAATAAATTCTGGATGGCCGACTGGTGGTGCCCCTTCGACAAAGGGATCAGATTGCGCCGTGACAAATTGACCGCTCTTGATAGCTTTTGCAAACTCGCGGATCTGGAAGGTGGTGCGCGCGACCTCACCGGTGAGGCGTGGGGAACCGAGCCCAGTTTCGAGATCTGCCACCTCGACTAGAGCGGCAGCGTGGGAGTCGAGTCCATCAGCGACCAATTCGAGTACAGAGGCGCGCTCGGCGGGTGTCACCGCTGACCAGAGTGCGAAAGCAACTTGGGACTTAGCAATCAACGCATCGACACTTTTTAAAGAGGTGTCGTCGAAAACTGGCCCAAAGGCTAGCCCTGTGCGTGGGTTTATTGATTGCACCATGTCGTGCTCCGTTCTGCTCTACCGAATCGATCTTGATCCCTAGATTACGCTAACTCTGGGAAGAGCAAAGTCGCTTTGCACTACCATCACATTCTTCGAGTACGAATAATTTCATGGAGGTCGTTCATGAGTAGAGGCATCTATCCAGTCCTCCAAATGCCTCTCAACACGGATCAAAACATCGACGAGGCCGTACTGGCTAACGAGATTGAATGGCTCATTGATTTAGGAGTTTCTGGATTCGCCGTTGCGATGGTCTCCGAAGTTATGCGTTTTAGCTCCGAAGAGCGCCGGGCGCAATGGCAATTGATCTTGAAGATCATCAATCAAAGATTGCCTCTTGTCGTCAGCGTTGGGGCAGAGAGCACCGCTGTTGCTATCCGCCAAGCTAAATTGGCAGAAGACGATGGCGCTTCGCTCCTGATGGCCACACCGCCCGCTATCTTCCCCGCGACTTCAGAAGAAATCTATTCGTACTATCGCTTGATTGTTCAATCGGTACAGATCCCTGTCGTGGTGCAGGATGCGAGTAATTACATGGGCCAACCACTTCCAATCGAGCTGTACGAAAGGTTGCTCAACGAATTTGGTGTAGACCGCATTCAATTTAAACCCGAAGCAACACCCGTGAAGGAGCGCGTTGCTGGCATTCAAAGAATTGCCGGGGGTGCCGCAAAAGTCTTCGAGGGTCAGAGCGGGATGGATCTACTCGATACCCACCCACTTGGCCTCGTTGGCACAATGCCGGGAAGTGAAATTGTCTGGGCGATAAAAGCCTTATGGGATGCCCTCGAAGCAGGGGAAGATGCACGAGCAGTAAGTATTCATGAAGCGATCTCTCGCCTCATTGAATTTCAACGGACCCTTGATTCTTATGTCGCAGTCGAGAAGTACCTCCTCGTGAAACAAGGAATCTTTACCTCAGCTATTCAGCGCGGGCCTGTCGGAACCGTGTTGAGCGATGCAACGAAGGTGGGAATTGATGCGGCGTTCGAGAACCTACTTCGGGTTGTCGCTGAATAATCCCCTAAAGCTTCTAGTAAGTAGCCCTACCGCCCGAGGCGTCAAAGGTAAAGCCTGTTGTAAAGGAACAGGCTCGTGAGGCCATAAATGCGAGCATTTCAGCGACTTCATCAACTTCTCCCTGACGACCCATGGGTATGCGGGAGAGCATGTACTTGAGAGTTTCATCGCTGGTATTTGCATTTAACTCTGTGTGAATAACCGCGGGGGCTAGCGCATTAATCACGATTCCATCAGGAGCAACCTCTTTGCCGACTCCCTTTACGAAACCGATCATCCCCGATTTTGAAACGTTGTAGGGGGCCATTCCAGGGTTTCCCTCTTTGCCTGCAATCGAGGCTACATGTGCAATACGACCGTACTTTGCTTCTTTCATGTACGGAATCACCGCTTGCGTGAGCCAGATAGCGCCGAAGAGATTAATGCGCAAAGTCCGTTCAAAATCCGACCAGTTGATCTCTTCGACCTTTATCCCGCTTGGTCCAACTACCCCGGCGCTATTGATCAGCGCATCCACGCGACCCGCGACGGCATACGAAGATTTAATCGCTTGGACAACGGATTCTTGATCGCCAAGATCAATATAAACGATCTGCTCATCAGGTAGATCTAAGTCTCTCTGCAATTCTCGAAGCGCATCAACGGCGATATCCATCGCGAACACTCTGCCACCGCGCTGCGCTATCAACCGTGCTGTCGCAGCACCGATACCTTGAGCTGCACCCGTGATAAATACAGTTTGGCCCTCGAAGGATGTAGAGACAAGAGTCACTTCTACAACTTTACAATCAGGAATTTGTGGGAGTTAGTAGTTAACACAAAGTTAGTGTAACTCCGACACGCTACTCAAGGGAGTTACTTCTTGATGTAAGTTTGATGCTTAACGCTCATGGACTCGACGGGTGTTAAAGCACTGTAATTCTTGAGTTGGATTTTTGTATCCGTAAAAAGTAGCTCCCCCGAACCGAGTGTTTTGGGGACTTGCACTGTGTGAATTTCATCCAACAGTCCGGCTTCCAAAAACTGTCGCAAAATCATTGCTCCGCCGCCAACCCGTACATCCTTGGTACCCGCTGCTCTGGCGCTCAACTCATAAGCGCGTTCAACTCCTTCGGTCACAAAGTGAAATATGGTGCCGTTGCCCATATCAATTGGTTCACGCGGATAGTGAGTCAAGATAAATATTGGATGTTGAAACTTTGGCTCCGGTCCCCACCAACCCTGCCACCCGTCATTACTCCATGGCCCACGACTCGGCGAAAACATATTTCGACCCATGATCGTGGCGCCGATATTGGCAAATCCGCGAGCCGCATAATCATTGTCAAGACCTGTGTCGCCCCCGGGCAGGCCGATCCACTCTCTAAACGCCTGCGTTTTAAATACCCATTCGTGGAGTAGCTTTCCGTCTACGCCCAGCGGGTCATCTAATGTTTGATTAGGACCTGCCATATACCCGTCTTCTGATACCGAGATATTGAGTGCTAGAAATTTTGACACATTCGAAGTTTAATCAAATGTAGGCTCGTCGCCATGAAAATTTTAAGAACTGTGGTTGTGTTTGATGCCGCCGATCTAGAAGCGGAGAGCTCGTTCTGGGCTGCTATTTTGAATGGACAGGTCGCCCGAGATGATGAATGGCACACCGTCTTCGATGAATCTGGTGAATGGAGAGTTGGGATCGACTTGAACCCCAGCTTTGTTCGCCCCGAATGGCCGAACGGTGTTCAACAACAGCAAGTTCATCTGAATCTGCAGGTTGAAGATCAATACGCCGCACACGAGGAGGTTCTTGGACTAGGTGCAACGGTCTTGGAACCAGGAAAATCTATGGATACACCTGAAGGCTTTCTGGTTTATGCAGATCCGGCCGGACATCCGTTTTGCATTGCTTGGGGTCAGCCTTCTGCAGAACAGATCACTGCATTTTTAAAGAAGAGGGCTTAGAGTGCAGCCTGCTGAACCGTATCCGGACAACACTTCTTTCTGGGGGGTTCAAGAAGAATTTTCATTGTCCTAACATCATAAATCGTATAGGATAATTTTTATGCCGCTTAAGACGAAATATCGTGCGGCGCCTTTGCTGATGATCTCTCCATATCTAGCGCTGATGTTGTTCTGCGGATTTATCCCCCTTGTGTATGCAATTGATGAAGTATCGAAGCCATCGTGGAAAAATTTGAAGGGCAGCTACAGCACCATCTACAAGATCTTGGGTGATTTTAGAGTGATTCCAGACTTGGGACACTCTATTTTTCTATTGCTTGTATATGTACCCATAACGATTATCGCAGTGTTGGCACTTTCATTACTTCTGGACTCAACACGCGTCCCCGGAAATACGTTTATGAGATTGGTGTTTTTGTTGCCAGGAATAGTATCTGGTGGAATCTCAGTTTTCATCTGGATGTTCTTTATCGGAAGTCACGTGGATTGGAACCTCAATAATGAGGCTTGGATAATCGCCGGAGTCGCATTCTCATCGGGCGCAGGAAGTTGGGTTGTCATTCAGTATGGTTCGCTTCGATCTATTCCGCATGAAGTTTTAGAGGCAGCCCGTGTTGATGGTTGTACTCGATTGCAATTGGCACTTCAAATAAAGATTCCGATGATTGGTAGGTACATCGGATATATGGCCATTTTGTTGACCGCGTCTGCCATTCAAATTTATAACGAGCCCGCGCTCCTCACGAAAATTGGATTACCTTCAAACTGGTGGTCCCTCAATCAGGTGGCATACAGCTACGCGTTTCAGGCGGGTGACTTTGCAGCCGGAACGGCACTCTCTCTCGATATGCTGATTCCGAGCATTATCATTGCCATAGTCTTTATTCGCAAAACAGATTTTCTAAAGCGAAGTTCATATTGATGAGTAACCGAGTCGAAAAGCGTAATTCCAGGTTAATTAACCTGACTTTGTGGGGATTGACGGTTTTAGTGTTATTGCCTTTTATCTGGTTAATCAGACAGGCGGGACCTGAATACGTTCTCAGCACCAGGTTTGTCTTTATGAATCAAAATGGAATCGTGCTTGCTTGGCTGAAGAATTCTCTCCTTTTTTCTTTGGTTGCACTCACAATTTCAGTAATCAGTAGCGTTACAGCCGGATTTGTTTTGGCAATTCTACAAATTCCTTTTCGCAAATTCTTGCTTTTTATAACGCTCGTAACCATGTTAATTCCCATAACCGCCATGGCTCTCCCACTTTATGTGCTGGTGGACAAGATTCATTTAACTGACAACATTTGGGGACTGATAATCGCCAGTTCCTACTACCCATTTGGGACTTTTCTCTCGTATCTATATTTCGTATCTGCAATGCCCGGAGACTTAATAGGAATGGGACGAATTGACGGATTGGGTGATTGGGGGTTGTTCAGGCATCTTGGAATCCCGCTCTCACGTTCACTCTGGTCGGTTGTAATTTTCTTCTCGTTTCTCAATCTTTGGAACAGCTATCAGTTGCCTAAGGTTTTGCTCAATGATCCGCGCCATTACACCCTACCTATGGGACTTGAACTGTTATATGGAAGTGGAACCGCGATAGTGGGGGTCTTAATGTTGATCCCAATTCTCGGGGTATACCTTCTATCGCAACAGGCAATCGAAAGAGGAATATTTAGCGGTGCGGTGACTGGCCAGTAAATCTACGACATAGATCTGTGGCGAGCTAATCCATCCAACTTTCATGCTTGCGACCGGTAGCAAATGAAATACCAAAGAATAGAAGAGCGATTCCAGTGATAACAGCTCCACCCCAGAGTGGAGATGCATAACCCAGGTTGAGAGAGATCAACCAACCCCCGAGCCAGGCACCAAGAGCGTTTCCAAGGTTGAAAGAGGTGGTATTGGCACCCGAAGCTATGGCGGGCGCCTCATGTGCGTAATGCATGACCCGCATCTGCAGCGCTGCTGATTGAGCAAAACCAAAGAGACCCATAAGAAAGAGGGAAATAACCGCACATACCTTGTTGTGCGCAGTCAGACTAAAAAGTGAAAGAATAAGGGTGAGCAAGAGCATTTCGATTGAAAGTGCGCGATTGAGTTTCCAATCCGCCAACTTTCCACCGAAGAAATTGCCGACGAAGACTCCTAAGCCAAAGAGCAAAAGGAGAGTGGGAACGGTTGACAACGCGAACTTTGAAACATCCTCCAAAGTAAAGACGATGTAGGTGTAAGCGCCAAACATCCCGCCAAAACCAAAGACTGTCATCAGAAGCGAAAACCAGACCTGCTTATTCCTAAAGATCCGTAATTCAGTCTTGAGAGGAACTTTCTTCGTAAGATGTTCCGAGCCATGCACTTTTGGCAGGAATGCAATTAATCCAAAAAGAGCGCTAAACCCAATTCCCACGATCACCATAAGCGCGGCTCTCCACCCAAAACGCTGGCCGATCCACGCTCCAAAGGGCACGCCAAGAACATTGGCAACGGTGATTCCACCAAACATAATCGAGATAGCCGTACTTCTACGCTCTTTAGAAACCAGATTCACAGCCACCACTGCGCCTATCCCAAAGAAAGCTCCGTGACAGAGCCCCGATAAGAATCTTCCAAGTAACATCAGGTCGAAAGAGTTCGAGAGTGCTGAAATCAGATTCCCAAGTGCAAAGAGAAGCATCACTCCAATGAGCGTTGTCTTACGATCAAGCTTCGCTAGAAGTGCGGTAAGAACAACTCCACCGACGGCTACCGCCGCTGCATAACCAGATACCAAAACCCCCGACTTGGCTGTTGAGACGTGGAGGTCGTGGGAGATGATCGGCAATAACCCTGCAATTGCAAACTCAGTGAGGCCGATCGCTACTCCACCAAGACCGATGGCGTAGAGCCCAATTGGCAGCCCGTTCTTCTTAACCTCAACCGGTGAATTCACGGCTACACCTAAGCATAAAAGAGGAGATTGTTGACTGATTTAAAGTGGCCTCGTGGGATGAAACTGGGCACTGGGAAGCGGTTCTGAACCTAAATTAGTTGCGTAACGTTCTAGGTTGAGGCAGGTACCGAAACTACTATCTGCACATCGTCCTCGTAAACGATCCGACCGGGCTTTTTAGATTCCACCTTCTCCCAACCTATGCCGTGTCGGTCGAGCAATTGCAGGTAACCCTCGATCCGTATTAGTAGGTGGTGGGCATCTGACTTGGATCAACACTCAGTTCCGGGGTTTATCAACCTATCAAATACACGTTGATCTACTTTGGCCGGGTCGATGTAGTTGTTTTCATACCAATAGTTATTTTCCCGAACCCATTCAACTTCTGCCGGCGTCAGTACTCCATCAGATAGCAAGCCATTGGTAAGGGCGAATATCCCGACCTTCAATCCACGGGTATTTGGCTCAACGGACCGATAGCGAACGAACACCCCGACATTTTGCCTCAGAAAAAGTGGATTGGGACTCCCTTGCCAGATGTTTCCAGCTTTAAATGAAATAACCCCCGCTGACGAGGCAGGGGTTATCCCGTATATATGCGACCGGTGAGATTCGAACTCACGACCTGTCCTTCGTCGGAAGACCGCTCTATCCGCTGAGCTACAGCCGCATGATGCGACAGTACGTCTCAAGACTTCTTTGAATTTCTTTAGAACCGAAAGATGTTGATAGATAATGCTTGGGGAGGGTGGTAACCTTTTATTACTTCGTCGGAAGACTGCAAAAGCCCTCAGTTCAACTGGGGGCTTTTCCTTTGAATTGGTCTGTTATGCAGGTTAATAAATCAAAAGTGCGCTTGAAGGGATTCGAACCCCTAACCTTCTGATCCGTAGTCAGATGCTCTATCCGTTGAGCTACAAGCGCCGGTTGAGAGAGTGAATACTACCTGCTGAGGGGCGTGAGCCCAAAACCAGTGAAATTGGCGACTAATCAGGGTTAATTCTCTAGGATTTCGCAATGGCCCAAAGTGAGTTAACCAGAGCGCGACTCGCAACCACTTTGGCCTTCATGATGAACGGTTTTTCGGTCGGAATCTTGGTCTCGCAACTCCCTGACTATAAATTCCACCTAAAGATCAGCAACGGTGCACTCGGTACTGCGCTCTTCTTGATGGCCGCTGGAGTTCTCTCCGCACTCGGGCCGAGCGGTCGTTGGTCCGCCAAACACGGTAGCGCTAAGGTCACGATTCTTGGTTCGTTAGTTGGTCTCTCCTTTAATTACATCTCCTTCTGCATCACTCTCTACTTTTTTGGGTATGCGATTGCCTTTCAAGATGTTGCAATGAACACGCACGCTGTGACACTAGAACAGAGATTCAAACGCAGAGTTATGAGCACCTTCCACGCGCTTTACTCCGTCGGTGCTTTATTGGGTAGTGCGTGCGGTGGAGCCATGGCCCAGTTCCACGTGAAGGTGATCATTCAAGAGCTGCTGGTCGCTCTCCTCTTCATCGTCGTCTTCTTCTTCATGAAATCCAGGTTCCTACCTGCATCGAGCGATCAACAAGAGCCGCGAAAACATAAGAGACCAAAGCGACCAACCATCTTCTGGGTTATGGGGTTGCTTGGGATGTCTGCCTCGATCGGTGAGGGATCCGCAGGTGACTGGGGTGGTGTGCTGGCTCGAACCACGTTCCACTCCTCCCCCTTCATCGGCACCCTGCCATTTATATGCTTCTCGACGACGATGGTGACTGGACGATTCTTGGGAGATCGATTGGCCCACCGTTACGGCCCGGGGAAGCTTCTCTTCGCGGGCGGCCTCTGCGCTGGAATTGGATTGGGAACGGGACTACTCATCGGCGGAATCGGTGGCGAGATCTTTGGATGGACCTTCCTCGGCGCTGGAATGTGCATCGTGATTCCGATGATCTACAGCGAAGCAGGAACGATCGCAATACATAAGTTCAGTGGGACGATCGCACCTTCTGAAGCAGTCGCAACGGTCTCGGGAATTTCTTACTTTGGCTTCGTTGTCGGTCCGCCGCTTATGGGGTACATCTCCGAAGCAATCACCCTGCGCTGGGCAATGCTCGTACCAGCAGCGTTGGGCTTAGCCTTGGCTGCGGGTTCCCGTTACGTTATTGCGCAAGAGAAATAAGTTTTGCGATCTCAACTTCTTTAACGCGCGGCTTGCCAACCGCTTCACCAGCAGCAACTTCGGCGGCATTGATCTTTGCCCAACCACTTTGATCAATGATCGTGATCGCTAACGGAATAACGACGGTGATATCTCCGCCATTCTTGGGCTCGGGATCAAGGTCCTCGATTAGAAGTTTGACGACATCTGATGCATCGCTCTTATTTGTCCCGATGACGCCCGAAGGTCCGCGCTTAGCCCATCCCACTGTGTAGATGTTGGTACCCAAGACACGTCCATTGTCATTTTCGACCTTGCCGTCACGGAAGGAGATTCCTTTTATTGGGAGTGAGTGATACCCAATGGCCGAGACAACCAAATGGGTCTTAATTGAATAGGTATTGCCGGTATCGACAACCTTCCCGTTCCTAATCTCATTGATACCAAAGACAACCTCCTCCACCTTGCCATCACCTTTGATCTCAATCGGATGGCTCAAGAAGCGAAACTCCATCGTGCGCTCATGTCCACCATGGGGATGCTCGGCGATCAAGCGCCAAGCCTCTAGGTTGGAAGCCAAATGCTTTTCAATTTCGCCCGCAGCGGCGGCTCGTTCGTGAGCGGCGTGAACAGCATCCGCATCAATGACAACATTGGTGTGCTCAAGTTTTGGAAGTTCGCGAAGTTCAGGCGCGGTAAAGGCGGCATGCTCTGGGCCACGACGTCCAGCGATGTAAACGTGGCGAATCTTGCTGGCGTGCAAGGCAGCGAGCGCATGTTGTGCCGTATCAGTCGAATCGAGTTCAATCGGATTAATTCCCAACATGCGAGCGCAATCCATCGCCACATTTCCTGCACCAATAATTACTGCTGTATCTCCATCCAGAGGCACCGCGACGTTGGTGTAATCAGGGTGGCCGTTGTACCAAGGCACGAACTCAGCGGCTGATAAAGATCCAAGAAGTTCTTCCCCTGGGATTCCTAGCGTCTTGCCAATACTCGAACCTGTGCACATAACGACGGCGTCATACCGAGGACAGATTTCTTCGATATCCAGATCGCGACCTACCTCTACATTGCCAAAGAGGCGGAAGTTCGGCTCGTTCGCTACCTTTTCAAAGACCTTTGCGACGGTTTTAATT
>Ga0208872_1001468_pt1 | contig 14411 bp, 14 predicted proteins | sample CryBogCBH12Aug08_FD_185508 | JGI IMG/M metagenome (GOLD analysis project Ga0208872, IMG submission 185508) | Freshwater microbial communities from Crystal Bog, Wisconsin, USA - CBH12Aug08 (SPAdes) | ecosystem: Environmental > Aquatic > Freshwater > Lake | place: Crystal Bog, Wisconsin, USA...
ATTACTATCCATGGTTATAAAAGTTGCCTTGAATTTGATTAAGCGATCTTGTATATCGTCCGGGATTAAGGGTTGATCGCTAATGGCTAGTTTATACATGGAATTCATTGAAGCAATCCGTTGAATAAAGGGAGTTTTCATATTTTGGTCATTGAGGATATTAAGTTAAGATATCAGAAATTATATGCGTAATCAGAAAATTGAACATACAACCAGATAGATATTAGGCGTGAAGGAATTAGTTTTGTCTCAAGCAGGCTCGGCATGCTAAAATTACAGGCTGTTTTATAAGCTTTTTAGGGTAATGCCACACATGGAACAATTCGCCAAAGAAACGCTGCCGGTCAGTCTTGAACAGGAGATGCGCAAATCGTATCTCGAATATGCAATGAGCGTGATCGTCGGGCGTGCACTTCCTGATGCACGCGACGGCCTCAAACCGGTGCATCGCCGTGTGCTGTTTGCCATGCACGAATTATCCAACGACTGGAACAAAGCCTACAAGAAGTCGGCGCGTATCGTCGGCGATGTCATCGGTAAATACCACCCGCATGGCGACACGGCGGTGTATGACACCATTGTGCGTATGGCACAAAATTTTTCGCTGCGTTACATGCTGGTGGACGGTCAAGGTAACTTCGGCTCGGTGGACGGGGATAATGCGGCGGCAATGCGTTACACCGAAATCCGCATGGCGCGTATTGCCCATGAGTTACTGGCCGATCTGGACAAGGAGACCGTAGATTTCGGACCAAACTATGACGGTTCCGAACATGAGCCGCTGGTGCTTCCTGCGCGCTTTCCCAACCTGCTGGTAAACGGTTCGTCCGGTATCGCGGTGGGTATGGCAACCAATATTCCCCCGCACAATATGGGTGAAGTGATCGATGCCTGTCTGGCATTGCTCGGCAATCCTGAAATGGATATCGAGGAGCTGATCGATATTGTTCCGGCACCGGATTTTCCCACAGCGGGATTTATCTACGGTACTGCCGGGGTAAAGGAAGGCTATCGTACCGGGCGCGGGCGGGTGATCATGCGGGCGCGTACTCACTTTGAAGATATTGACAAGGTGGGTGGTCGTCAGGCCATTATTATTGACGAGCTTCCCTATCAGGTGAACAAAGCCAACTTGCTGATCAAGATTGGCGAATTGGTGCGCGAGAAGAAAATCGAGGGTATTTCAGAAATTCGCGACGAATCGGATAAGTCCGGCATGCGTGCGGTGATCGAGCTGAAACGCAATGAAATGCGGGAAGTGATCCTCAATCAACTGTTCAAAATGACGCAGTTGCAGGACAGCTTCGGGATGAATATGGTTGCTTTGCTGGACGGCCAGCCCAAGCTGCTTAACCTGAAACAGTTTCTTGACGCGTTCCTGCGCCATCGTCGTGAAGTGGTCACGCGCCGAACCGTATTTGAGCTGCGCAAGGCAAGGGATCGGGGGCATGTTCTCGAGGGTTTGGCAGTTGCGCTGTCTAACGTCGATGAAATCATCGCGTTAATCAAAGCGGCGGCGGCACCGGCAGAAGCCAAGCGTGAATTGATGACACGTTCCTGGCATTCCTCGCTGGTGGAAGACATGCTCAGCCGGGTGAGCGGCGCCTCACGCCCGGAAAATCTGTTGCCTGAATTCGGTCTGGTGGGTGAGGGAAGTCAGCGCGCATACAAATTATCGGATGTGCAGGCGCAAGCGATTCTGGAATTGCGTTTGCAACGTTTGACCGGATTGGAGCAGGACAAGATTGTCGGCGAATACCGCGAGGTGATGGACAAGATTGCCGACCTGCTGGATATTCTGGCTAAGCCCGAGCGCATCACGCAAATCATCAGCGATGAACTGGTCGCAATCAAGACTCAGTATGGCGACAAACGCCGCAGCGAGATCATCACCCACACGCATGACATGAGCATGGAAGATCTGATCGCTCCCGAGGATGTGGTGGTCACACTGTCCCATGGCGGCTACATGAAGGCGCAAAAACTGGATGAATACCGTGCCCAGAAACGCGGCGGACGCGGCAAGCAGGCAGCCAGCACCAAAGAAGACGATTTTGTCGACAACCTGTTTATCGCCAATACCCATGACTACATTCTGTGTTTTTCCAGTCTCGGTCAGGTCTACTGGATCAAGGTGTATGACGTGCCTCAGGGTTCACGCACCAGTCGTGGCAAACCCATTGTCAATTTATTGCCTCTGGAAGAGGGCGAGAAGATTAATGCGATTCTGCCAGTGAAGGAATTCTCGGAAGATCAATTTGTATTCTTCGCGACTTCAAATGGCACGGTGAAGAAGACTCCCTTGTCCGATTTCGCCAATCCGCGCAAGGCGGGCATTATTGCGATTAATCTGGATGAAGGTGATTTCCTGATCGGCGTAGCACTGACCGACGGAAAGCATGATGTGATGCTGTTCTCCGACGAAGGCAGGGCGGTACGTTTTGCAGAAGAAGATGTGCGACCGTTGAGCCGGGCCACGCGCGGCGTGCGTGGTATGAATCTCGCCAAGGGCGGCAAGGTTATTGCCATGCTGGTCGCCGAAAACGAGGAACAGAGCGTACTTACGGCAACCGAAAACGGCTATGGCAAGCGCACACCCATTATTGAATACACACTCCACGGGCGCGGCACTCAAGGGATAACTGCGATTCAGACTTCCGAACGCAACGGCAAGGTGGTAGCCGCGACGCTGGTTAATACCGAAGACGAAATAATGCTGATCGGTACAAACGGTGTCATGATCCGGACGCGTGTGAGGGAAATTCGCGAAATGGGGCGCACCACTCAAGGCGTGACGCTGATTAATCTGGGCAAGGACGACAAGCTGGCCGGTTTGAGCAGGATTGCAGAATCGGAAGAGAGTGAATCCGAAGATGACAGTGACGGGGATGTCGGGGCGGAAGAAGAATAGATAAAGCTGGATAACCATGACCATTTATAACTTCAGTGCAGGCCCGGCAGTTTTGCCGAAAGAAGTTCTGCTGCAGGCCCAGGCAGAATTGCCTGAATGGCATGGCAGTGGTATGTCGGTGATGGAGATGTCCCATCGCGGCAAGGAATATGCGGGCATCCATGCTCAGGCCGAAACGGACCTGCGTGATCTGCTGGGTATCCCTGCAAACTACAAAGTTCTTTTTTTGCAAGGCGGCGCACATTTGCAGTTTTCGATGATTCCATTGAATCTGTTAAACGGAAAGGCTTCTGCCGATTACGTGAATACAGGCGAGTGGTCGCATCGGGCTGTCGCCGAAGCGAAGAAGTTTGGCGGTGTCAATGTGGTCGCGGAAAGTGCCGATAAAAACTTTACCTATGTGCCTGCTTTTGAGAATTGGAAGCTCGATCCCAATGCGGCCTATTTGCATTATGTTGCAAACGAAACGATAGGCGGGGTTGAATTCAACTGGGTGCCCGAGGTCGGCAAGGTGCCGTTGGTGGCCGATATGTCATCGAATATATTGTCCCGTCAGATTGAGGTATCCCGCTTTGGTTTGATTTACGCGGGCGCCCAGAAAAATATTGGTCCAGCCGGCTTGACTCTGGTGATCGTGCGTGACGATCTGCTTGGGCACATGATGGCGAACATGCCAACCATGCTGGATTACAAGATTCACGCCGACAACGATTCGATGTACAACACCCCCCCGACGTATGGGATTTACATGGCCGGGCTGGTGTTTCAATGGTTGAAAAAGAACGGCGGTATTGCGGCAATGGAGCGCGCGAATGTTGCCAAGGCAGAATTGCTTTATGGCGCAATTGAATCCAGCAAGGGTTTTTACCACTGTCCCGTAAGCATCCCGGATCGTTCGCGCATGAATGTGCCGTTCACCCTGCAAGACGCAACTTTGGATGGTGCCTTTTTGAAGCAAGCAGAAAGTCGCGGGCTATTGCAACTCAAGGGGCATCGTTCAGTCGGCGGCATGCGCGCTTCAATTTATAATGCCATGCCACTGGCGGGTGTTCAGACGCTGGTCGATTTCATGAAGGATTTTGCAAATAAATCATGATGGAAAAACTGAAACAATTTCGCACGCAAATAGACGGCATTGACGACGAAATATTGAAATTCGTTAATCAGCGTGCCGCATTGGCGCAGCATATCGGCCATCTGAAAAATAGCGATACCGTGCTGCGGCCGGAGCGCGAGGCACAAGTGTTGCGGCGCATGCAGACAGCTAATCCCGGCCCTTTATCCAATGAGGCGGTGGCGCAACTTTATACTGAAATTATGTCGCAATGCCGCGCACTGGAGGCGCCTTTATCCGTAGCCTACCTCGGGCCGGAAGGAACCTTTACCGAGGCTGCCGCACACAAACGATTTGGCAGTGCAATACAGGGAGTGTCATGTGCAACCATCGATGAAGTATTTCGCTCGGTGGAAAGCGACATCACTCAATATAGCATTGTTCCGGTAGAAAATTCTACCGAAGGCGCGGTCGGAAGAACACTGGATTTATTGCTGCAAAGTCCTCTTCAAGTCTGCGGCGAGGTGATGCTTGCCATTCACCAATGTCTGCTTGGCAAGGATTGTGAATTGAGCAGCATAAAGACCATTTATTCGCACTCGCAATCACTGGGCCAATGTCAGGGTTGGTTGAATGTGAACTTGCCCAATGTGGCACGTATCGCGGTCTCAAGCAATGCCGAGGCAGCCAGGCTGGCTTCGGAAAATGCGCATAGTGCAGCCATTGCCGGAATACAGGCTGCCGCGCATTTTGGTTTGACGGTATGCGTGGAAAATATTGAAGACGACGCGAATAACACGACACGATTTTTGGTTCTCGGCAAACAGCAAGTCGGCCCTTCCGGAAAAGATAAAACCTCGCTGGTTATTTCTGCGGCCAATCGTCCAGGTGCAATGCATGATTTACTGGTTCCGCTTGCCAAACATGATGTCAGCATGACCAAGCTGGAATCGCGTCCCGCCCGCTCAGGGCTTTGGGAATACATCTTTTTTGTCGACATCGAAGGGCATCGGTCTGACGATAAAGTGGCTGCTGCCCTGATTGAACTGAAACAGGTCGCCGCGTTTGTGAAGGTGTTGGGTTCTTATCCGGTAGCTTGTTAGGTTCGAACTGATCCGGACAGGCAGAGCGAGACAATTCGCATGGGGCTTTGCTTCCCTTAATTTTGAAAATTTTATTTGAGCTTGAAATGAATTATAGCGACTTGGCACCATCCTATATCCGCGCGATTGCGGCCTATCAACCCGGCAAGCCGATTGCTGAATTGGAACGCGAGCTGGGCATCAGCGACATCGTCAAGCTGGCTTCCAACGAGAATCCTCTCGGGTGCAGTCCCAAGGCTGTGGCAGCCATGCAAGAAGCAATCAAGACCATCGCCTTGTATCCCGATGGCAACGGTTTCGAATTGAAAGAAGCTTTGTCGAAACGCTACCAGGTCGGACATGAGCGCATGGTGTTGGGCAACGGCTCCAACGATATGCTGGAACTGGCCGCGCGCGCTTTTCTGACCGTGGGCGACAAGGCGATTTATTCAGATCATGCATTTGTAGTGTACCCGTTGGCAACGCAGGCGGTCGGCGCAACCGGCGTCAGCGTTGCCGCCATTAATTACGGTCATGATCTCGACGCCATGTGCAAAGCAGCGGTGGAGCATCAGGCCAAGCTGGTTTTTATTGCCAACCCGAACAACCCTACCGGTACTTTTCTGAGTGCCGACAAGTTGCTTGCTTTTATGCGTACCTTACCGCCGCAGATACTGGTAGTGCTGGATGAGGCCTATAACGAATATTTACCGGAGGAATGTCGGTATGACAGCGTAAGCTGGATGCAGGACTTTCCAAATTTGATCATCTCGCGGACTTTTTCCAAAGCATACGGTCTGGCTGGGGTGCGAGTGGGATATGCCCTGGCGAATGCGCAAGTGGCCGATATGATGAATCGCGTGCGTCAGCCGTTTAACGTGAACAGTCTCGCACAAGCCGCCGCTGTGGCAGCCCTGCAAGACGAAGAGTTCGTCAAACAGACCCACGAATTGAATCAACGGGGTATGCAACAGATCACACAGGGTTTGCATAAGCTAGGTCTGGAATATATTCCGTCGTATGGCAACTTCATCAGCTTCAAAATTGGTGAGGGATTAAAATGTTATCGCCGCTTGCTGGAATTGGGTGTGATCGTCAGGCCCATAGCCGGTTATGCGATGCCGGAATATTTACGCGTGAGCATCGGGCTGGAATCAGAGAATGACAAATTTTTGACTGCATTGAAGCAGGTACTTGAGGAAAAAGCATGATTATAGTAATGGGAAATGAAGTCTCTGACGAGCAAATTGGCGCAGTGGTCAAAAGACTGGAAACAGCCGGATTAAAAGCCAATATTTCACGCGGTGTTGAGCGTACTGTCATTGGTGCAATCGGAGATGAGCGCCCTCTGACGACCGAAATGTTCACCTCGCTGCCGGGGGTCGAATCGGCCATGCATATTGCCAAGCAATACAAAATCGTTTCGCGTGAATCGCACAAGCAAAATACCGTTATCGATATCGGCGGTATCCCTCTGGGAGGCAACCAGATTCAAGTGATTGCCGGTCCCTGCTCTGTGGAGACTCAACCCCAAATGGATTTGTCTGCACAGTTTGTGCATGAGGCGGGGTGCCGCCTGATGCGCGGTGGTGCCTTTAAACCTCGCACCAGTCCTTACACTTTTCAAGGTAAAGGGGTAGAGGGGCTGGATATGTTCCGCAAAGCGGCCAAGCCCTACAAACTACCTATAGTTACCGAGTTAATGGACATTCGTACTCTGGATGCATTCATGGAATACGATGTCGACGTCATTCAGATTGGCACCCGCAATATGCAGAATTTTGATTTGCTCAAGGAAGTGGGGAAGATCAACAAGCCGGTGATTCTCAAGCGTGGCATGTCGGCGACCATTTCCGAATGGCTGATGTCGGCGGAATACATTGCGGCAGGCGGTAACCACAACATCATTTTCTGCGAGCGTGGTATCCGTACCTTTGAAACTTACTACCGTAACGTGCTGGATATTACCGCCATTCCCGTGCTGAAAAAAGAAACCCATCTGCCGGTGATTGTGGATCCCTCGCACGCAGGCGGAAAGGCATGGATGGTGGCTGCTTTGTCGCAAGCCGCCATTGCGGCAGGTGCAGATGGCCTGCTGGTCGAAATGCATCCCAATCCGTGCGAAGCATGGTGTGATGCCGATCAGGCTTTGACCCCGGAAGAACTGAAAAAATTGATGGGTACGCTGGGTGCGATTGCCGGAGCAGTGGGGCGCACGCTGTAATCTGGTTGGTGGGTGCGCTAAGCTAAGCTAACCCACCCTACAAAATCCCCTCGCCCGCTACCGGGAGAGGGGCAGGTGAGAGGGGCGGGATGTCCGTACCATTATTCAAAAAAATCGTCATCTTTGGTGTCGGCCTCATCGGCGGTTCATTCGCGCTTGCCTTGCGCAAGGCCAATGCAGTTGGCGAAGTGGTCGGCTTCGGGCGTAGTACAGGTACGCTTGAACAGGCTAAACAACTTGGCATAATTGACCGAATCGGAACTGATTTTGCAGAACTCGGTAATGCCGATCTGGTGTTGTTGGCTACCCCGGTAGGTCAGATGGCAGAGTTGATGGCTCGTATTGCTCCGCATCTGGGTGCAGATACGCTGGTTACCGACGGGGGGAGTACCAAGAGTGATGTGGTGACTGCGGCCTGTGCCAATCTGGGTAATAAAATCTCACAATTTATTCCCGCCCATCCTATTGCGGGTGCAGAAAAAACCGGCCCGGAAGCAGCACTCGCCGATTTGTATCAAGGCAAGAAAGTGGTATTGACTCCTATGTCGGAAAATACCGCTGATTCTGTGGCACGCGTGCGGAAAGCATGGGAGCTTTGCGGTGCCGTAGTGAGCGAACTCACTCCGCAGCAGCACGACGAAGTATTTGCTGCCGTGAGCCATTTGCCCCATTTACTATCCTTCGCACTGGTGCACGATCTGGCGCAACGCGAGAATCGCGATCTGTTGTTGTCTTTTGCTGCAAGCGGCTTCCGCGACTTTACCCGTATTGCTGCCAGCAGCCCGGAAATGTGGCGCGACATCTGTATGGCGAACCGTGATGCTTTGCTCGATGAACTCGGGCTGTACATTGAAGAGCTCGAAATGTTGCATGAAGCCTTGGCTGAAGCCGATGCCGACAAGTTGGAAGAAGTGTTCAGTCTATCCAGCCAAGTGCGGGGTAGCTGGAGGCAACAATAAGACTACCCACCATCCTGATTTGTTTGCTATATTGTGCACAATATGTTGCACAGTATTTATATTGCATGAGGTGGATATGGCAATTTCAACCAGTGATGTCGTGCCGTTCTCGCAGGCGCGAGCCAATCTTTCCGACTTGGCGGAGCAGGTCAAGGGTGGCGCGGAAAAGATCATTACCAAAAATGGCGAAAGTTATGTTGCTTTGATCAATGCGGAACGTCTGGATTATTACCATCGCCTGGAACGTGAGCACATTCATCTGTTGCTGATAGATGAGGCGACTCAGGGGTTGAATGATGTGGCGATTGGACGGGTGAAAGACGCAAAACTGGCTATCCAAAAGCTTAAGCTTCGTCGCACGGTATAGAACGGCGCTTGTGAGCAAGAAAGCAACCGTCAAGCTCACTGCTCACTTCGAATCCAACCTCGAAGCAATAGAGTCTTTTCTCGCCGAAGCGAATGCGTTGCAAGCCTATGACCGGTTGCTGGATGAGTTGGCTGACACACTTATACCTAACCTTGATCGATTCCCGGCCATGGGCAGAAATTTTCTTGATCGGCCGGCAGGATCAGTGGAAACGGTGAATGCCTTTGAGCGGCTGCAAGCAAGATTGCAGGGCGGCGAATTACGCGAATATTTTCTGTCGGATTATCTGGTGCTCTATGCCAAAATCGACGCGGAAATTTATTTGCTGTCGATCAAACATCATCGCCAGATTTCGTTTGATTTTCAGGGGTGGTATTCGGGAGGATGGATGTAGATTGGGTATTGCCGCATTATACGGCACTACGTCCCCGTTATTCACAGAACCATTCTTTCGCTTGCTTTTTATCAGACTGGTCTATATGCTAGTCTACATAGAAACTAACATTGCGGAGTGAGTCATGAAGATCGAGATCGGTTCTTACGAGGCAAAAACCAAGCTTCCTGAGTTGTTGCGGCAAGTTAAAACCGGCAAGAGTTTTACCATTACCAATCGCGGAGAGGCTATTGCAGACTTGGTGCCGAGCCTTGGCGCGAAGACGCAGGATAAAGCTGCAGCAGCAGAAAAGCTCAAGGCATTGATGCTAACCGATCCGGTACGTGGCGTGAACATCAAGGAACTCATTGAAGAAGGGCGCGCGTGAGCTTCGTCCTCGACAATTCGGTAACCATGCGCTGGTTTTTCGGTGACGGCAAACTGCAAGCACTGGTCTATGCGGGCAAAGTACTGGACGCGATGAAAAATGCCCGCGCCCGCGTACCCGCGACATGGGGACTGGAAGTGGCAAACGTCATTGCCAAGGCAGAAGCAAAAGGCTGGGTGACCGAAGCACGGAGCGAGATGTTTCTTGAGATGCTTGAAGGCGTGGATATCGAAGTGGATGCGGCCACATTCTCGCACGCGCTGTCGCACACCCTGCAATTGGCGCGACGCTACAAACTGTCCGCTTATGATGCTTCCTACCTTGAGTTGGCTTTGAGGTTGGGGTTGCCGTTGGCTACTCTGGATGAGGATTTGCAGAAGGCAGCGAAGAAGACGGGGGTGAAGAGATTTATTTGATGGGTTTTGGAACCAGACAACTTCGCCGATGGTAGACCGGCAACCATGCATCCCTCCCACTCTGCTGGTATCATTCCACCCCCAAAATTGATTATCGCAATCCGTTGCAAGGTTCACCCCCAATGACATCCGAAAACTTCCTTGATCTTCCTCCATTACTATCTGCCCACGGCACAGTTCGTCTCCCCGGTTCGAAGAGCATTTCCAATCGCGTGTTGCTTCTGGCTGCGCTGTCCGAAGGTACCACCGAAGTACGCGACCTGTTGCACTCCGACGATACCGAACGTATGTTGGAGGGCTTGAAAGCATTAGGTGTTCAGATCGAATCGCTGGACGACAACGCCTATCGCGTGACCGGATGTGGCGGCAATTTTCCAGTGAAAAGTGCCAAGTTGTTCCTCGGCAATGCAGGCACCGCATTCCGCCCGCTGACTGCTGCGCTGGCTTTATCGGGTGGGGAATATGAATTGTCCGGTGTGCCGCGCATGCATGAGCGCCCCATCGGCGATCTGGTAGATGCGTTACGCCAACTAGGTGCGGACGTTCTCTATCTGGGTAACGCAGGTTTTCCTCCGTTGCAAATTTCACCTGCAAAGTTGGCGGGCGACACGGTAAAAGTGCGCGGCGATGTGTCCAGTCAATTCCTTACCGGGCTGCTGATGGCGCTGCCGCTGACCGGGCGAACAGTGACAGTTGAGGTGGTGGGCGAGCTGATTTCCAAGCCTTATATCGAAATCACCTTGGCGATGATGGCGCGGTTTGGCATCAAGGTTGAACGCCAGGGCTGGGAAAGTTTTGTCGTCCCCGCAGAACAGCATTTTCAAAGCCCCGGCACAATTTATGTGGAAGGAGATGCCTCGTCGGCTTCGTATTTTCTTGCTGCGGGGGCAATTGGCGGCGGACCGGTGCGTGTGGAAGGTGTGGGGCGAGATAGCGTGCAGGGGGATGTGCGTTTTGCCGAGGCGCTGAAATTGATGGGCGCACAAGTGACAATGGGGCCTAACTGGATGGAAGCTTCCGCACCTGAAGCAAGTAAATTAAAAGCGATCGACCTCGATTGCAACCATATTCCCGATGCAGCGATGACGTTGGCCTTGGCGGCATTATTTGCCGAAGGAACGACTACCTTGCGCAACATCGCCAGCTGGCGTGTCAAAGAAACTGATCGTATCGCGGCGATGGCAACCGAGCTGAGCAAGCTTGGTGCAACGGTCGAGGAGGGTTTCGACTTTATTCGTGTTACGCCTGCAGAACAAATTAAGTTTGCAGCGATTGATACCTACGACGACCACCGCATGGCGATGTGTTTCTCGCTGGCGGCGTTCGGCGGCGCAGGTGTGCGTATCAACGATCCGCAATGCGTCGCTAAAACTTTCCCCGGTTACTTCTCCGAGTTTGCCAAGGTGACGCAAGCCGTACCGGTGATCGCTATTGATGGCCCCTCTGCGTCCGGCAAGGGAACGGTGGCTCAGCGGGTGGCGCAGGAGCTTGGCTACCATTATCTCGACAGCGGGGCACTGTATCGCTTGCTGGCGCTGGCAGCACAACAACGCGGCGTCGCTCTGGATAATGAAACTGCTTTGGCAGAGCTGGCGGCACGGATTGAGATTCGTTTTGAGGGATCAGAAATCTGGCTCGATGGCGCCATTGTGGGGGATGAATTGCGTGGTGAAGCGTGTGCTGCGGCAGCATCCAAAGTGGCCGCGCTTCATGCGGTTCGCGAAGCGTTGATGAATAAACAACAGGCTTTCCGCCGTGCTCCGGGGCTAGTGGCCGATGGTCGTGATATGGCTTCGGTCGTGTTTCCGGATGCAGCGCTGAAAGTGTTTTTGACGGCGACTGCCGAGGCGCGTGCAGAAAGGCGATATAAACAGTTGATGGAAAAAGGAATGGGTGTTAATATCACAGACCTTTTGCAAGATATACAGGCGCGGGACGAGCGGGATTCCCAGCGTAGCGTGGCTCCCTTGCAACAAGCGCAGGGTGCGAGTCTGCTGGATACCACGGCTTTGAATATCGAGCAGGCGGTAAAGGAAGTGTTGACTCGCTACCTGAAGTGGTGAGTTTTAATGGAGTAAGTAGTGAGCCCCGCAACGAGCTTCTCGTTCGGGATTTTTAACGAACCCCCGCCTAAAGCGGGTTTGTCTTGGAATTTCATAAATGAATGCTATTGCTGCCGAAGTGGATTTGGAAAGTTTTGCCTCCCTGTTTGAAGAAAGCTTAACGCGTAAAGAAATGCGTGCAGGTGAGTTGATCACTGCGCAAGTTGTGCGTATTGATCACAACGTTGTGGTGGTAAATGCCGGACTCAAGTCCGAAAGTTTTATTCCCGTTGAGGAATTCCTCAACGCCGCCGGTGTGGTCGAAGTTAAAGCCGGCGATTTCGTTACCGTGGCGATTGAATCGCTGGAAAACGGTTATGGCGAAACCAAGCTGTCGCGCGAAAAGGCCAAGCGCCTCGCCGCATGGCATGAGCTGGAAATCGCGATGGAAGAAGGCAAGATCGTTGAAGGTTTTGTCAGCGGCAAGGTCAAGGGCGGTCTGACTGCCATGGTGAATGGCATCCGTGCCTTCCTGCCCGGTTCGCTGGTGGATATCCGCCCGGTCAAGGACACCACGCCTTACGAAAACAAGACGATGGAATTCAAGATCATCAAGCTGGATCGCAAGCGCAACAACGTGGTGGTTTCTCGTCGTGCCGTGCTGGAAGCCAGCGTGGGTGCAGATCGTCAGGCGATGATGGAAAACCTGAAAGAAGGCGCAATCGTCAAGGGTATCGTGAAGAATATCACCGACTACGGCGCGTTCGTGGATCTGGGCGGTATCGACGGCCTGTTGCATATTACCGATTTGGCATGGCGCCGCGTCAAGCATCCTTCCGAGGTGCTGGCAGTGGGCGACGAAGTCGAAGCGAAAATCCTCAAGTTCGATCAGGAAAAGAATCGCGTTTCCCTCGGCATCAAGCAAATGGGCGACGATCCATGGAATGGTTTGGCACGTCGTTACCCACAAAGCACTCGCTTGTTCGGTAAGGTGACTAACCTGACCGACTACGGCGCATTCGTGGAAATCGAGCAGGGTATCGAAGGTCTGGTACACGTATCCGAAATGGATTGGACCAACAAGAATGTGCATCCGTCCAAGGTTGTCCAACTGGGCGACGAAGTGGAAGTGATGATTCTGGAAATCGACGAGCAACGCCGCCGTATTTCTCTGGGCATGAAGCAGTGCCAGTCCAACCCATGGGATGACTTCGAACTGAACCACAAGAAGGGCGATAAAGTGAAGGGACAAATCAAGTCGATTACCGACTTTGGTGTGTTCATCGGCCTGGATGGCGGAATCGATGGTTTGGTGCATTTGTCAGATTTGTCCTGGGCTGTAGCCGGGGAAGAAGCCGTGCGCAACTACAAGAAGGGTGACGAACTCGAAGCCGTAGTGCTGGCTATCGACGTTGAGCGTGAGCGCATCTCCCTCGGCATCAAACAGATGGATGGGGATCCTTTCAATGGTTATATCGCCGGACATGACAAGGGTGCAATCGTAACGGGTGTAGTTAAGGCGATCGATGCCAAGGGCGCAACCATTACTCTCGATGGTGATGTTGAAGGATATCTGAAAGCCTCCGAAGTATCTTCCGAGCGCGTTGAAGACATTCGCAATAATCTCAAGGAAGGTGATACGGTTAAGGCATTGATCGTCAATGTGGATCGCAAAAATCGTGGTATCAATTTATCTATCAAGGCGTTGGGCAAGGCAGAAGATGCGGCTGCCATGCAGAAGTTTAGTGCAGATAATTCGTCAACAGCAGGAACGACGAATCTGGGCGCTTTGTTAAAAGCAAAAATGGATACCAGCAAGAATGATGCTTAGTCTTAGTTAAAGGATAGAAAAATGACACGTTCTGATCTAATTGCCAAACTGGCAGAGCGTTACCCGCAGCTGCTTGCCAAGGATGCTGAATTGGCGGTCAAGGTGATACTTGATACCATGGCCTCAACCTTGGCGCGCGGTGGGCGAATCGAGATTCGAGGATTCGGCAGCTTTGCGCTTAATTACCGTCCGCCACGAACCGGACGCAATCCCAAGTCGGGTGACAAAGTGCAGGTTCCGGCGAAGTATGTCCCTCACTTTAAAGCCGGCAAAGAACTGCGTGAGCGGGTTGACTATACTGCATCGTAAAGTTGTATCGGCTTAATAAAAATGGGCGGCCTGTCGCAAGATGGTCCGCCTGTTTTTTGCGAGCATCCGCTTCGCGGTTTGCCTGCTTACCCCATTTGCCTATTCGTGTTATCCTGAAAATATCGTAGTGGAATTTTATTGCGGGTAAATCATGCGCTATCTGGTTTGGTTGTTTCGTGCCATTCTGTTTGTTGTGTTACTCGGCTTTGCCGTAAAAAACGACCAGCCCGTGGTGGTGCGCTATTTCTTTGGCTTCGAATGGCAGGCTTCTCTGGTGGTGATCCTGCTGCTATTTTTTGCTGTTGGGATGGGGATCGGCGTGCTTGCGGTGCTGGGTAATATTTTTCGCCAACGCAGGGAAATATCCGCGCTCAAGCGTGAATTGCAATTGAAGAACAAACAGAACGATGTGGGTGAAAACTAATTTAAAGAACAATTTCTTTTTCCTGATAGCT
>Ga0208872_1001472_pt1 | contig 14391 bp, 8 predicted proteins | sample CryBogCBH12Aug08_FD_185508 | JGI IMG/M metagenome (GOLD analysis project Ga0208872, IMG submission 185508) | Freshwater microbial communities from Crystal Bog, Wisconsin, USA - CBH12Aug08 (SPAdes) | ecosystem: Environmental > Aquatic > Freshwater > Lake | place: Crystal Bog, Wisconsin, USA...
CGGATGCGGGAACAAATCTGCGGGCATATCCTTACAAAATGAAAGTCACGGATATGACACTGCGGTATCGCAAATTCAAACGAACCTGGGGCATGTATTATGCCTTCGACACGGTCACCGGCAACTCGGTCAGCCTCAAGACGCGGGTGCGGACGGAGGCGGATAAAAAGGTCAACGCCATGAACGAGACGGAGCGCGTGCCGTCAATCAGCCTCGGGCTGGCGCGGGTGTATCTCAACGCCACTGATCCGAAGCTCGCCACGCGGACGTGGCAGGAGGTCATGGAGCACATTGTCGCCAAGAAATTGGACGAGACCCGGCGGCGTTGGGAGATCGCCATCAAGGACAAGAACTTTGATTGCATCCGCAAGCTGCGGGTGGCGGAAACACGGGCGGAACATTTCGACAAGGCGCTGGCCGACGGCAAGGTGTCCACGAACGTTTACCTGCGGCGGATTCACAATCATGCCATCGGCATGGATTGGCTCCTTAAATCGGTCATCCCGCGCTTGCAATGGCCCAAGCCGGTTTACAAGGAGAAGCGGGCTATCACGGCGGAGGAACATGCGCTGATCCTCGGCGCAGAGGTCAACGCGGAGCGGAAGGTGTTTTATCAACTTTGCTGGCACCTGGGCGGCAGTCAGGGCGACCTTGCCATGCTCAAGGGCGAGGATGTGGATTGGGAAAACAGCACGGTGAGTTTCACGCGGAAGAAAACGAAGGTGCCGGTCATCGTGCGCTTGGGGTCGGAGGCGTTGAACCTGCTGAAAGACCTGCCGGCGGAAGGCTATCTATTCCCCTACCTGGCCACCGTGCGCGCGGGCGACCGGGCAACGGAGTTCCGGTCGCGCTGCCGCCAGTTGGGCATCAACGGCGTGACGCTGCATTCGTATCGGTATGCGTGGGCTGAACGGGCTTTGAAGTGCGGTTATCCCGAACGGTTCGCCATGGAGAATCTGGGCCACAACAGCAAAGCGGTGCATCGGGCCTATGCGAAACGGGCGCTGATGAAATTGCCGTCGCTGGAGGAATACGAGCAAAAGAATGCGGAAATGGCGAAGGCGGAAAGCGGAAACTGACCGGCAACCTGCCGGTGGGCACGCCGGCTGCCCGAAAAAAATTGTCACTGAATCGCGGCTTGGCCGGTGAATGAACGCAAGGCTTTGAGAAAATGCGCGAACTCGCCCGTCGGCGAATAATCGGGGCCGGTGCTGCCGGGATAGGCGTTTGATCCCTCGCACCGGACCCGACGTTCAAGGTATTTCAATTTCAGCGACCATTGGGTGCCGTCACAGATGGTGGCGTCGTAACTAGGCTGCCACTGCCAAACGCCGGCCGTCTCCATTGCCCGCCAGAAGCACGCCCATTCGTCCTCGGTGGGCGATACCGCGACGGGTGGTCCCCACATATAGGCACCGTCGGCCCGGCGATACCACAGTTTGCCCTGCTTCCATTCGACTTCATGGCATTCGCCGTTAAACCCGCCGATGGTGAATTTGAGCTGGGTTGGCACCATTTCAAGCCTTGCGCGTGCCTTTGCACTTGGGATAGGTGGAGCAGCCCCAAAACTGGTTGCCAGCGTTGGCCCCGCGCTTCGACGTGCGTAGAATCATGGGTTGGCCGCAACTCGGGCAGGATGGGACTGCAGCCTCTGCGCCTGACGGCGCGGCGGTGGCGGTGGGATTGGTTTGGACGGATTGCACGAGGGCGAGCAGTTGCGGGCCATCAATCAACTGGATGGGCTTGCCGGCGGCGAAGTCCTGGGCGTCACGGGTGAAATTTCCCGACGTGACGATGATGGCTTCATCCGCCTTTTGGTCATGAAGCAGGCCGAACATTTCACGGATCACCGGAGCGCCAACGGAGAAAACTTTCCATTGCTTGCATTGAACCAGCGACAGACGGCTGTCCCGGCGGAGGGTCAAATCCACGCCACCGTCGGCGCCACGGCCCAGAGAAAAATCAACCTGGTAGCCCTGCCGGCGATACGCCTCGGCGACCAGAAATTCAAATTGTTTCCACGGCAGTTCGCGAATGGATTCAATGCTCGTCTGCTCGTCCAGCAAGCGGCGACGATGCCGGCCAAACCAGAATGAACCGGCGGAAAAAATGGCGAACAGAAGCAGGATGGTCGGGGCGAGGCCGACGAACGCACCGATGAACAGATGCCGGTTTTTATCATCCCCAGCCCATAGAGGCAGACCCCAGCGCAAACCGCCGAATACCAGCACACCGATGGTGGCGCTGACCCACCACGGCAATTTTAAGAGCAATTCGGCGTTGGATTCCCGCTGACGAGACATTTGTATCTAGTCCTTTATTTTTTCTCGGGTGTCACTTCCAATGGAATCTCCACGCCGATGTCCTCAAGAACCGTAAAATGCCAAGGCATCTCCCCCTCGCCTTCAACCTTTGGTAAAAGTTTATAGGCTGCGTTAACAAAACCTCTCTTTGGACAAATGATCGTCACGTCTTTTGGTGTGAACGCTAAAGAATCGGTTTTCAGGCGCCATTCACGCTCCCATGTCAAATCAACTGGCGCCGGTTTTCCACCGCCGTCAACCCGGTTTGGGTCAAATAACACATGACGGAATTTGTAGGCTTCAGGAAGGTCATCAAATTGTTGGGCATCACCATAAATCACAGGCCGCCCACCTCGTGCATAGATGAACTCCTTTGAGAACATCAGGCCGAACGCCCGGTATTTGAACTCTGCCGCCTCGCGATTTGCTAAAACGTAAGCCAAATGGCTGATTGGGGTTTCACAAAAACAAACACATTTATAGCCTCCCTTGATATATCCATCACCCCCCAGAAGCGTTCTATCTCTCAGAATCTTTATGAGTGTGTGTGCTGCGTCTCTATCATCATTTCCTTTTGTCAGGTGAATGAGTTTGTCGCTTAGGTCTGGTCTATTCATTTAGATGTAGTTCCTTACACCTTGAACACCTTCATCACCTCGTCGCCGAGGTGGTTGATGACTTTGACGGCGATGCGGCCGGATTTGGGTTTGGGGAATGGGCGCGACGTGTCACTGTTCAACGTCGCCCAGGCTTCGGCGTTGATTTCGGCTTTGAGCGTGGTCTTGAGCGCGCTGTAAGGATCATTCGCCCCGAGGAAATAGGCGTGGCGGACAAAGAAACTTTCCTCGTTGTAATCCGTGTCCACGAACCAACAGGCTATGCCGTCGGCGTTGCTGCTGTGGACTTCGCCGGTGTTGGGGTGGAACACGTCCACGCCGTTGACCTTCACGCGGATTTCGCCGTCTTTTTCCTTCAGCAATTCAATGTCTGGCTCGCCGAAGATGACGAACAGGTTGCCTTTGCCGGTATTCTTCAAGTCGTCGGCCATGTGCAAGTCGGCATTCATGCGGGCCTTCAGGACCGGGATGCGGCCGAGCTTGCTGAACTCGGTGGCATGGGCGTCGTAGTTGAACGCGCAGGCGATCAACACGTCGAAATCCGCGTCGCCGGCTTCCTTGGCGGCTTCGACCAAATCGGCGCGCTGGACGGTTCCGAACTCTGCGCCGATGAAAATGGCCGCGCGCTTTTCCTTGTCGCCTTCAAGGTAGCGGCCTTCGGCGCATACCAGTTCGCCCGGCCAGGCGGTCAGCGCGGTGAAGGTGATGCGGTCTTCCTTGTGCGCCTGCTGGACGCCGGACGTTTTCAGATTTTCCAAAATCATCGCGGCGAAACTTTGGGCGTCGTTGCTGCCGGTTTTTTTGACAGGATCAATCAGCTCGTCGTTTTCATCCACGCCCAGGACGCGATGCGGCGACAAACTTTCCACGGTGAACGGGCCGGCGACGCGGACCTTCTTTTTGTCCTCGTAAGGTTTGTCGTAAAGAAATTCAAACTCGGCCTTGGCAGCAATAGACTTGTCCATTTCTGTTTGCCGGGCGATGCGCGCCTCCCACCATTCGGCGTGCGCCTTCTTCTCAGAGCCTGACCAACCAGACACGGCTTCGCGTGGGATTTCCCATTCCTGCCATTTTTTCCCCAGCTTTTCGTTTAACTTCTCGCGCAATGGTTCGAGGATCTTCTGCCACTTGTCCCAAATGACATCTATCTCCGCGTTGTTGGCGATGGATTTGAGCGTGATATGCGGCACGCGCTCATAGACGAAGCCGTGGCGGATGTTGCCATGCACCGACTGCGAACTTGGCACAGTGCGCGTGACTTCGCCCTCTTTGATTTGACCGTCGCGGGAATCGGCGAGCAAATAATACGGATAGCGTGCGCCCATGATGCGTGCGCGGGCGAGTGCCAGTGCGACACGCGACGTATCAATCGTGATCCAACGGCGTCCCCATTGTTCGGCAACGGTGGCGGTTGTGCCTGAACCGCACGTTGGGTCAAGCACTAGGTCGCCGGGGTCTGTCGTCATCAAAATGCAGCGTTGAATAACTTTTTCAGATGTTTCAACGACATATCTTTTTTCAGATGCAAACCCAGCGATACCAGTGTCAGTCCAGATGTTATCTTCTTGAAAGGCTGAAAAATCTTGGAAATAACGAACGTAGTATAAACCTTTGTCCGTTGAACTGAGTCGTGCCGCTTTTTTAAGCCGCATCATTCCCTGTTCGTTTGTTTTCCAGCGGACTTTTTCGGACGGTCGCAGCGTCTGGCCTTCAAAATCAACCGGAAACCATGACGCCGCGCCTTCGCCTTTATCACGCCCCACGCTTTGGCTTGTAAGATTATCTATGCGAAAGAGGCGTGACCCCTCTGGCAAATTCTGTTGGCCTGATAATTCCTCGTCAGTAATTGCTCGCTCCGACAAATCGGGAAGCCGGACACGTTTGTATGCAGTTCCACCAACACCGCCGATTTGTTTTAGAGTCAGAGGCTGGTGGTATTTCAAATGCTCGCGTGATTTCGCATAGAAAACGAGAACGTCGTAAGTGCCTGAAAGATATTCAGACGTTGCGCTTGCGGTCTTTGAGAACACGATTTGAGAAATGAAGTTTTCTGCCCCAAATACTTCATCCAATAGCGAGCGGATGACATGGCAGTTGTCCTGCCCGATTTGCACAAAAAGCGAACCGGAATCGGTAAGCAAATCGCGGGCAACGGTCAGGCGGTCGCGCAAGTATGTTAGGTAACTGTGGATGCCATCGCGCCAAGTGTCGCGAAAGGCTTTGACCTGCTCCGGTTCGCGAGTGATGTGTCCAACATTGCCGTCCTTCACGTCGCGGCTGGTAGTGCTCCACTGGAAATTGGAATTAAATTTGATGCCGTAAGGCGGATCGAAAAAAACGCATTGCACCTTGCCCCGCAAACCCTCGCGCTCGGCCAAGCTCGCCATGACCTGCAAGCTGTCGCCCAAAATCATCCGGTTCGACCAATTCTGGTCGTGCTGATAAAACTCGGTTTTGTCCGCGCCCTTGGGGATGCCGTTGAAATCGGCAAACAAATCCGCCGTAAGATTACCGGCGGCGTGCTGCGTCTCTTTGGACTGGCGCAACAAATCATCAACAAGCGCCTTGGGATGGACTTTTTCCTGGATGTAAAGCGGCGGCGCGTGGACAACGAGATCGCTCCAATCCTTTTCATCCTTGCCACGCCAAACGAGTTGCGGGTCAAGGTCGCGGTTGCGACGTTCGTAGGCGACGCGCAACGCGCCCTGGTCGGACTTCTGCACGACGGATTGAAATTCCGCCGTGGGAATGTTTTTCCGTTTGGCCTCGTCGTGCTTGATGGTTGCGACGGATTTTGGAGTAGAAAGTTTCTTGGCCATGAAATTATGGGGTTGCGGTAGCGACGCCGCTGTCGCGGGCAACTTCGTCGCTGATGTCTTCGCCTTCTTCCGGCGCATCGGCGGCGTCGGCAATGTTATGGCCGGTGGCGCTGGATATGAGCGCCAGCAAAGCCTTGCGGCGTTCCTTCATGAATCCGGCAAAATCATCGGCTCGCAAGTGCGCGGGGGAAATGCAGTGAGATTTCAAATAATCATCGAGCGTCGCGGCCGCAATCGGCGGATATTCCACCTGCCCGGCGGCGGTATTTTTGCCTTGTTCCAATTTCGCCAAATACTTTGACGGAGCCACGCCGCCGATAATTCGGTTCGTGCGGTAACTCAACGGCGTTTTATTGATAACCGTGTCGAAAATTTTCACGTCAATCTTTTGAGCCTCGCACCAGGCTTGCGGGAAAATATGATGAATGTCCACGCTTTCATCGAAGAAAACAGTCATATCGTAACCCTGCCCGCTGCGGAAATCTTTAGCCCCCTGCCGCATGAGCAGCGCATGAATGCCCTTGTAAGCGGCGGATTGGCGGGTTCGCATCGTTCCCAAACGATTAGCCCGGAAAACGCCTTCGCTGACGGTTGCCGGTTCTGTTCCGCCATCCAACCACGCGGGAACCTCGCTAATATCCTTGGCGAATCGGCTTTCAAAGGCACCACCGTATAATTCGCCGAAGATGCCGCACCAAAACCAGCGGGCGATTTTTTCCATGTGGCCGGCGTGCTCGGCCTTGTCGCCGATTTCGGCGAAAATTGCTGCCATCGGGACTAATTGCGTCTGATAGGGCAGGTCAATGACGCGATGAATGTTCTGCTGGCGAAGAAATTTGGCAGCCCGCTTAAAACCAGCCTCCACGCCGTCCCGATATTTAAGGTAGGCTTCGAGCGGCAAATCCAGCAAAGATTGCCGGGTAGCCCGAATGGCAGGCAGGTCATTTTCACTGACACCGCTGGCGATTTTTTCCTCCCTGACCGCCTTGGTGTGACGCAAGGCAATGGCCTGAAGGACATCGGTGCTCGCCACTTTGGACAGCACGCCGACGGACTGGTCGGCGGCGCGGCCAAATTCTGCCAAGCGCGTTTGCATTCCCTTGTTGCCGTCGGCTCCCAGCCAGTCGTCGCGCAACTTATGGCCGCGAGCGGCATACATGGCGGTCAGGAGTTCAAAGGCATCGAGTGCTTTGCCGCCGGTGTTCACCTTTTCAAATACAAGGCAAACCGCTTCATGCGATGTGTCGTGCGTGAGTTGAATCACGGGCACATGGTAGGATTGGAAATTGGTCAAAACCTCGTTCTTGAATTTCTTGAAAACCTCGCGCTTGGCGATGTCGCCCTTGGCAATCCAGTAATCGCCAAAACTTTCCTGCCATTCGTCCCAATCGAAAACCCGGTTCAACGGGAACATCATTTTTTCATATTCGAGCTGGGGCTGGGACAGGTCGAGCAGGATGTCCTTGTCGAAATTGGTTTTGATGCGGCGATCTTCCGGCACCCCAAAGATGGCTTCGTCACGGACGGCGTCCGGCTTCATGGCCTTCTGAATGTCGATGTAGAACCAGCGCTTGACCATCTTGTTCTTGGGCGTGATGGTTTCAACCACCTGCCGGCGCAAACAAGATTGGTAGAGTGAAGTCATGCGCTGCTGGCCATCGAGCAGCAATTCATCGGGAACCGTCGCCTTCGCCGCCTCGGGCGCGCCTTGCACGGGGCGCCGGGCAAAAACGCCATTGCCCGCCTTCGTTTCGAGCGTCATCAATGCCCCGATGGGATAGGCGCTGGAAACCGAGGCGATCAAACTCAAGATGCGGTCCTCGGCCCAAACCCAACTGCGCTGAAAATCGGGCAGTTGAATTTTACCGGCTCCGCAATCTTTCAGGAGTGTTTCCAGGGCGACGGGATTGGTGCTGAAATTGGTTTTTGGCATCTGGTTATTTTTGTTTGATGGCTGACTGAATCATCTTGGCAAATTCACTTTCGACCTTGGCCGCAAAATCGGTTTCGATCTGGTAAACCTCGGTGAACTCGGCGAAGGCCCAGCGACCATATTGCCCGGTGTGGTTCACGCCGGGAATCCAGTAGGTGTCCATCGTGGCTTTCTTTTCCTTCGCATCCTCGCGCCGGTAGCCTTTGATCTCCACGACCAAGTGCAACAGGTCGTCGTCGCCGTGGCCGTCATCCACGAGCACGATGAAGTCGGGCCGGTAAATCCGCATTTCCGAACCGAAGCGGTAAGGCACCTCGAAACCGAGATTGTGATTTTTGACGTAGGCGCGGACTTTCGGATGCTGCTCGGCGACGCGGCAAAATTCACCTTCCCAATCGCTGTCGAGTATCACCCAATTGATATGGCATTTGCGCGAGTCAGTTTCCCAGCGGTCGGTCTTGGACGTGTTGAAATTGACATAACGCGTGGTGCCGGTGGGATTGTAGGGATCCAGCACGGCGACAATCGGCTTTTGGCCGACAAATTCCCGCACGATACCAGCAGTGATTTTTTCGCACGCGAGATCGGCGAGCATTTTGTATTTCAACTGCGCGGGATAGGTGCTGCCCTTGCAATGGAGGTAGCCGTCGAGCCATTCGCGGGTGATGCGCTTGAGCTGACCGAACAAATGGAGCTTGGGGTCCTGGCCGGGGTCGCGCCATTTGGTCAGCACAAGATGCGAGGTCAATTCATACACCACTTGCGTCATGCGCACTTGGCTGGTGTGAACGAGATTGAGGTCGGCCTGTTCGCCGATGATGCCGGAATTTTTGGTTTCCGTGGCACCGACGAGGTCGGGTGTCAATTCCATCACGGAATCCTCGTTGAACTGCGCCTTTAATTTTTCCTCGGGCAGTTCGACGCGGTAGCCGACGACGCGCGGGAATTTGATTTCGAGCGCGTCGCGTTCGGGCCGGACGGCCTTGACCTGGATCGTTTCGCGCGGCGGCTGCGGTGGCGCGATGACGGGTTTGGCCGTGAAGTCAAACGGGATGCCGAGAACATCGGCATATTCAACGTTGAACAATCCGTTTTCATTCAAGTCATAGGACTGGCGACGCAAGGCGCGGCCGATGACCTGCTCGCACAAAAGTTGCGTGCCGAAAGCGCGGACGCCGAGAACGTGCGTGACGGTGTTGGCATCCCAGCCCTCGGTGAGCATGGACACAGAAACGACGCAACGAATCGAACCGCCAAGCTGGCCGAATTTGCCGACGGTGTTCATCACCTCGCGCAACAACGTCACGTCGTCGAGTTCCTTGCCCGACTGGAGTTCGCTGGCGAGCTTGCCGCCGCGCTCCATGACTTCACGCCGGAAGCGCTCAATCTCGTCGCCGGCCATGCTGCGGAAATTATCGTCCAGCGCTTCGCCGGATTCGAGCTGCACGCTGTCAATGAGCAGCGTGTTGGGACGGGCCAGCGGATTGCCGTTCTCATCGAAATTGCGGAACAACCCAAAGCGACCGTTCACCAAGGTGGACGTGCCGTCTTCGTTTGGCCGCTTGAATCCGGAAATGAAATCGTAAACGAGCTTGGAAATGGCGGTGTTCTGGCAAACGACGATGAAGCAAGGCGGGACGCGGATGCCGGATTTTTGCCACAGCTCGAACGTCTTGGCGTAGTGGCCGTAAAGGGCTTCGAGCGCGGTTTGAAGCTGCGGGGGCAGGCTCAACGGGTCGAGTGTGTTGCCCTGACCGCGCGCCTTCTTGGGCATCTTTTTGCTGATGTGCTCCCACAGGTTGCGGAACATCGGCATTTCCTCGCCGGGGATGTTATCGGCGACCGGCACGCGCGGCAATTTGACGATGCCGCATTCAATGGCATCCATGAGCGAAAAATCGCTCATCGTCCACGGGAACAATGTGCCCTCGACATAGCCGGAACCGCTCAAGAAAAACGGCGTGGCCGACAGGTCAATCACGCGGGCGACACCGAGCTTGCGATTCACGGCTTCGAGACCGGAGATCCAGAGCCGCGCCGCCTCGGTGTTTTTCTCGGCCTCCTTTTTTTCCTCGCCCTTCAATTCTTCTAGCTCTTCCTCGGCACCGGGCTTTTCGCGGTAGCAGTGATGGGCCTCGTCGTTCAGCACCAAAATATTTTTCAGCCCCATCAAATCCGGCATCACGCGTTGGAGCATCTGGCCCTCGGTCTCCTGCGTGTTCAATTCCCCGCCGCGACCTTGCAGGAGCGAGCGACCTCCTTTGGATAGGTCAATGCGCTCGCGCAATTTGAAGGCGTGAAAATTGGTGATGACAATCTTGGCGCGATTCACGTCCTCCAGCAAATCGCTTGGAACGAGTTCGCGGCTGCCATAATAGCTATCGGGGTCGTTCGGCTGGAGCACGCGCAACCGGTCTTTGATGGTCAGTCCGGGGGCGACGATGAGAAATCCGCGCGTGAATGTTTTACTGGCGGGCCGACGGACGGCGTTGATGGTTTGCCACGCGATGAGCATGGCCATGACCGTGGTCTTGCCCGCGCCCGTGGCGAGCTTCAACGCGAGCCGCATCAATTCAGGGTTGGCGTCGTGGTTGGCGTTTTTCAGGTGGTCGAGAATCGCCTGGCCAGACTTGCCGGCGTGCGGCGCAACTTCGGTCAACCAGATAGCGGTTTCCACCGCCTCAACCTGACAGAAAAACGGCCGGATGCCGGCGAATTTATGGCTGCGCCAATGCTGCAACAGCCGGGCGGTTTCGGGTGTGACTTGCCAACTGTTTGGATTGGGCAGTGCGCGCCATTGATCCACCTGCTGCCGCAACTGATTGATTATGGACGTGGGGTCATACTGCTGTGCCTTGGTGGAAAGCCCTTTGCCCTCGTCGAAAATAATCTGCTCCTGCTGCGGTTCTGGTGATTTGCGTTTGCGAGGTTTGGGGATCGGCGTGATGAACTCGGCGCGACGACGGCGTTCGACAATTTTTTGCGTGGGCTGCCCGTGGGCATCCAGTTCCCAATGCCGGGTCGGGCATTCATACGGGGAATTGAGAATCGGCTTTTCAAAAAAAGGATTCGACATGATTCAATTCCGGTTTACATGGCCTAGGGGATTCGCATTACAGTGTTAAAGTTTTATGTGTTTGGCTTTGAGGCGCAAGGGCAAATGAAAATGAAGCGGGCTGAATGATGGATGTAGCAAGAATCATGAGGCGATTGTTGTAGGTGGAGGGGGTCAATTGAAATCAAAGCGGGGTTCCGCTGCTGCTGCTGGTTTTTCCTCCTTGGGCTTCAGGGCGTCCTCAGGGGTGACATTCGAATATAGCACCGCCATGATCTGGGGCATGCGCTCATCCACGATGCAGATATTGGACCGGACGAGGTGTTCGGCGATGGCATCAGTGATGTCGGCACCCGGCATAATCATGCTGGTGCGGAAGCGGATTTCGCCGTCAGCGTAATTCATCTCGAAACAGCCGAGCGTCAGTTCCCAATTGATGCGGGTAAGTAGTTCGGACGCGGCGGCACGGCGTTCGGGGCGTGCTTTGTTGGGAATGAAGGAGCTGACGGCCAGCAGGAAATCGCCGTCGCTTTTCTGACGGGCGACCATGTTGAAATCCCAAAGGACATCGCTGCCGTTGAAACCGCAGAACAGGACCGGACGGTCGGCGAAGCGGTGATATTTCCATTTCAATCCGTCCAGATGGCGAACAAAAAAGGCCAGGACGGTTTCTTCCGTGAACTCGGTTTGATCGCTTTCTTTTTTCATACGCTTTTTCATTGTTGCAACCAGTTTAACCGATGGGGTATGCCAACCGTTGACAGGGGGCGGCAAGCTGCCAAGGCGATTATTTAAGGCTCATACCGTTGTAAAAGTTCCGGGGAGAACGAGTCTCCCCGGAACAGCCCCAGTCCCCAGCGCTCCCGTGCGCCTCCCAAATCTCATGTTGTGGCCGGCGGTGGCGTGGGCGACGACGGTTGTGGTTTGAAGCTGGGAGCCGGGTCTTTCAAGGACCACATTTCCGCCGAGCTCATCTTCCGGTAGCTGGAACTGCGGTAACGGGAGGATTTGCGCTCGCGCAACGACCATTCACCACCGCTGATCTTGGCTATCAAATCTGACAGCACCTTCGCAGCTTCCGCACCGTGCGGGCCGTATTGTGCAATTTCCTGAACAGTTTTATGGAGGAGAGCGATGGCTTCCTGATGTTTGCCTGCGTCCATCTGCTTGTTCACTTCCGCCGCGACTGCCCCGGCTTTCTGCAAGGTGACCCAAGGCGCGACGACGCTATTGACGACGACTTGCGCCGGTTCCTGTGTAGCCTGGATGCGCACGGTCTGGGCCAGCGATTTGGATTTAATGCCCTTGTCGCTGATCTCGTCCCACAGGATTTCCACTTGCAACAGGGATTCGCCCTGAAGATCCACCACTGGCTGACCATTGAGCCACGGCAAGGGCAGTGCTTGGACCGCGAAACAGACGATGCGTTCCTCCTCGCTGACGAGGTCGCCAAGGGCGAATTCCATGCGGCCATCCGGAAGGGCGACGGCGGGGTATTCGCCTAGTGGGGCGTAGCGGTCGCAGAAATCACCGCCTTTGATACGCAGGCGCAAGTTCTGGACGCAGAGTTTTTGCAACCCCTCCAATTCCGAGGCGAAGATGGCGGGCAGCTTGTCCGGGGACTCGGCGTCGTAAAACTGGCCGTTGGTGGCGCGTGCCAGCTCGGCCATGAGGTCTTCGTTGTAGTTTTCGCCGAACCCCAAGCAAGACGTGCGGACAAAATGCTGTTCCAAACCAGCGATGACGACCTGTTTGACCGCCGCCGGCTCAGTGATGCCGTGATTAAGCTGGCCGTCGCTCAGGAGGAGCAGCCGACGGGAAACGTCTTTGCCGGCCTTGGCGAGTTCATCGCGGCCGAGCATCCAGCCCCCAGTGAGGTTGGTCTGGCCACCGTCGGTGACTTGATCGATGGCGGCGCAAACAGACTGTTTGTTGTGAACAGGCTGGAGTGGGATGACGGTGCGGGCTTCGTCGTCGAAGATCACGAGACCGAACTGGTCGCCAGCGCGGAGGTTGCGGACGGCGAGCTTGGTGGCTTCGCGGGCGTGCGCAAGGGGCTGACCGGCCATGGAACCGCTGCGATCGAGCACAACGCAGAAGGCGGCCGGACGCGGGCGCGGCTGGCTGATCTGCCCGGCTTGGAAGCGGATGGCCAAATGCACCGGGCGGGCTTGATTGGCGAGGATGGTGGGATAGTCGAGGTGGAATTCAGTTTTCATACCCGAACATTCTATCAGGGATGGTATGACAACCGTTGACAGGGGCGGCAAAAACGAACGATTTTCCTGCTAACGGCCCCAAAATCAAACCAGCCCAGTCTGAAGCCTCACATTCTTCCATCCTCGAACACCACCTCTCTCATCCACGTCCAAATTTCTTTCCCTCATCAATTCATTGATCACCGGAAATCTACGCAAAACTAGAATCAGCGGTTTTGTAAATTCATAGCGAGAGGGTTGAGGAAAGATACTATTCGTCAACAGTTCTCCGCCGAGTTACAGACGACAAGTCCTGCAATGTTCTACGAAATACAAGCGCCCCAAGATGTGTGAGCCATTGTTCGCGGTGTGCTTCGAGTGACCGCTGTGCGACATCGAACACCTGAGCCTTATCATCAACTCTTACGCCGAGTGAGCCCAAAACCCTCCCAATTTCTACGAACGCTCGGCGATGGGTAACTCCCCCTGCCGCAAGGGTGCATCCGGCTGCAGTAGGAACACCGAACCGGAGATGCTCTGGAAATTGGAGTGCGGCTGGAGCTATCTCCCGCCCTTGAGATTGGAGCACTTTCTCAAGCAAGGCGATCGCTTGCTCGACCATTGTTTGAAGCGCAAACGTGAGGACCTGCGAATGAACCCCAAGAAGGTCATCGATAGTGAGATTTGCTCCTTCTGCGATCTGAAAGAAGCTTGCACCGGCGAGCCATAGCCTTACTGCGGAGAAGAAGTCTTCTTTGAGCAATTCTAAATCGAATTCCTTCTCTAAACGGTATGCGTCTCTTACTATGTGTTGCAGTTCCCGCTGGTTCCACGCCCATTCAAGAATTGGATTGACGAAGTTTTGGTCGGTTGGATCAATCACATCATCCCATGTTGGCCGCATCGGAAGTAGACCTGCTTCGACAACGTCCACCATTCGGACTTTCGTTCCTGTCTCCTTAACCCATTCGAGCCGCCCATTTGCTTTCAATGCAAATACTCTCTGGGCTCGGAGTGTGAAGACATCTCGCAAAAGCTGTTTTGAAGCTTCGCCTGCTTGGCGAGATGCAAAAGTTTGATCGGCAAGCTCTGTCGCCAACCTGATAAGCTCTGGTTCCCCAATTTCTACTGCCGCTAGCTCGACAAGCGTGGAGTCAATTCCGTCAATAAGACTATGAAAAACCGGGGCGCTTTCCATTAAGTTATTTGTCGGCGGTTGATTGATTGCGGCGAGACTAGAGCGCACGCGATCTATTAACGAAAGCAGAGCACCTACAACGGGCTCCCCAGCAGCTTGTTGCGCCACGCTCTCAACTAAAGGCCATTGGTCTTCATTCGCGCATATGACTAATCCCTTTGTCGTTGATCCCGCTCGCCCCGCTCGCCCAACGAGATTTTTAATGTCACGAGTCAGTAGATTATCCCTCGCCCCTTCTGCTCCCACTCTCTGCACCGAGTATAGAATG
>Ga0208872_1001476_pt1 | contig 14381 bp, 16 predicted proteins | sample CryBogCBH12Aug08_FD_185508 | JGI IMG/M metagenome (GOLD analysis project Ga0208872, IMG submission 185508) | Freshwater microbial communities from Crystal Bog, Wisconsin, USA - CBH12Aug08 (SPAdes) | ecosystem: Environmental > Aquatic > Freshwater > Lake | place: Crystal Bog, Wisconsin, USA...
TAGCCTGGCGCGGTGGTTAATAGGTCTGTGCCGCGGATAAATGCCCCAACGCCCGCAAAGCCCGGCACTGTGACGCGAATATCACGTTCGACATTCTGTGCCTGGAGCCACTGGTCGATATCCAGATTGCGTCGCGGTGCGTAAACCACGCTAACGTGCTGTGCGGCAAGATATTGCGCCCGGGTGCGCGGAGCGGAGCGCACCTGCGGGTCATAGAAAACCTGATATTGGTCTTCGAACAGCCTTTTCTGGACCACATCACTGCATTGCGGGGGGCGCGGTGTAATAGCGATCAGGCATTCATCGTCGCGAAACATCTCGGGCTGAGGCACGTTGGACGCAATGACGTGCAGGCGCAAGGCAGGGGCGCTCTGCCTTAAGCGGACCATCAGCGCTGGCAATAGCAGGTCGCGTTGCAGGTCGTTGGCGGCGACGGTAATCGTGGCCTGCCAGAGGGACGGGTTAAACGCCCCCGATTGTGCAAACTCCTGCAGCGCCGGCAGTAATTCGCGAGCCCGGGCGGCGAGCTTCTTGGCGTGATCGGTCGCCACGATGCCACGCCCTGATTTTACAAACAGGGGGTCGTGCGTAATTGCGCGCAACTTGTCCAGCATGTGACTCACGGCGGACTGCGTTACGCCAAGCGACTCTGATGCGCGGGTCACCGAACCGGTATCCGCAACGGCTAGTAATAGCTGCAGCAACTTGCCATCTATATCCAAATGATTAAATTTGCTCATAGGTTGCATCATGATTCATGACTGTAATAATTTCAATATCTGGAGGACACTCCGGTCGGACGCATTTACTTTGTGGAGAAACCCATGGCGCATCAAAACAGCCCCGAACCTATTCCTGGCACCCAACCGTTCGATGGCGAACTTGCCAAACGCGGCTATGCCCTGAACAAAATGTGCTTTTCATTTAATTCAGCAGATAACCGCGCGGAGTTTTTGAAAGACGAGGAGGCCTATATGCAGAAGTATGGCCTGAGCGACTCGCAAAAGCAGGCTATCAGGTCGCGGCAGGTATTGCAGTTGCTCGACGAAGGGGGGAACGCCTATTACCTCGCCAAGTTTGCCGGCATTTTTAAACTGGATATGCAGGATATCGGTGCACAGCAACGTGGCATGTCCAAAGATGAGTTCAAGGCCATGCTGGTGGCGGCACGGAACTAATCGACACAAACCCGAACAAAGGATTAATCACAATGGCACAGCTAATCGGCGGACTCGGAACATCGCACATCCCTGCAATCGGTGGCGCTATTCACAAGGGACTTCAGCAGGAACCGTACTGGAAGACTTTCTTTGATGGTTTTGGCCCCGTTCGTGAATGGCTGGGGAAAGTTAAGCCCGACGTGGTGGTGATTTTTTACAACGACCACGGGCTCAATTTTTTTCTGGACAAAATGCCCACTTTTGCTGTGGGAGCAGCGTCGGAGTACAGCAATGCCGATGAAGGCTGGGGCATTCCGACACTGGCACCCTTGCGCGGCGAACCGGACTTGTCGTGGGAAATAATCAATCATCTGATAGATCAGGAATTTGATATCACTACCTGCCAGGAACTGCTGGTAGACCACGCATGCACGCTGCCCTTAAAGCTGTTCTGGCCGGAAGGTGAGTGTCCTGTCACTGTGGTGCCGGTGTGCATCAATACGGTGCAATTCCCGCTGCCCAATGCGCGCCGTGTTTATGCTTTGGGGCGTGCGGTGGGTGAGGCTATTGCGGGCTGGGACAGTGACAAAAAGGTTGCTGTAGTGGCTTCAGGTGGCCTAAGCCATCAACTGGAAGGCGAACGGGCCGGATTTATCAACAAGGACTTTGATCTGCAGTTTTTGCAGAGCCTGGAAAGCAATCCGCAGTGGGCAACACAGTTTAGTATTCACGAGCTAGTGGCCAAAGCGGGTACCCAGGGTATAGAGTTGCTGGCCTGGCTGGCTATGCGTGCCGCTCTGACTGTGGGCGGTTCTAGCGGTATCCGCAAGGTACACAGCAACTACTATCTGCCCATCTCAAATACGGCGACCGGACTGCTGGCTCTGGAAAAATTCTGATCACTTCAGGGCCACGTCAGAGCAAGTCTGGCACTGCAATTGCGTGTGCTTATCGCCAAACGCGCTATTCAACGACGGGGCGTAGCAGCCAATAATGGTTTTGTGCGTACAGGCGCCGTTAATACGGGGCTTTGCCTGTGCACGTCTGAGGCAAGGTAAAACCGTAGTTTAATATGCGCGGTGGTAGCTAATCGGGCATTTGCAGTTTGTAAATTTTCAGGAGACTTACGTCGTGAACAAGCTTTTTCCCAGCGCCCAGGCGGCGCTTGAAGGCATCGTGCGGGATGGCCAGTTGCTGGCCGTTGGCGGCTTTGGCCTTTGCGGTATTCCAGAGGCATTAATAGACGCACTTAAAGATACTGGGGTGCGCGATCTGACCGTTATATCCAACAATGCCGGAGTGGATGGTTTTGGTCTGGGAAAGCTGTTGGAAACACGCCAGATTACCAAGATGATTTCCAGCTATGTGGGTGAAAACAAGGAGTTTGAACGCCAATATCTGGCTGGCGAATTGCAGCTTGAATTTACACCCCAGGGCACTCTCGCAGAAAAGCTGCGTGCAGGTGGTGCCGGTATTCCGGCATTCTTCACCAAGACCGGCGTCGGAACGATTGTGGCCGATGGTAAGGAGCTGCGGGATTTTGATGGTGAAACCTATGTCATGGAACGCTCGTTGTGTCCTGATGTGGCGCTGGTTAAGGCACACCGGGCTGATAAGTCAGGAAACCTGCAGTTTCGTCTGACGGCCCGTAATTTCAATCCCTCAGTGGCTATGGCCGGCAAACTAACGGTGGTTGAAGTGGAAGAAATTGTTGAGACTGGTGATATCGCTCCGGACGACGTGCACCTTGCCGGAATCTATGTGCACCGCATCGTGTTGAATGCGCACCCGGAAAAGCGCATTGAAAAACGTACTATTACTGAAAAAACTGGAGCCTGAACATGAGCTGGAGTCAAGAACAAATGGCAGCGCGTGCAGCGCAGGAACTGGAAGACGGTTTTTATGTCAATCTGGGCATTGGCATTCCCACACAGGTTGCCAACCACGTGCCGGCCGATAAGGAAGTCTGGTTGCAGTCTGAAAATGGAATGCTCGGTATAGGTCCGTTCCCCACGGCTGATGCGGTGGATGCTGATCTTATTAATGCTGGCAAGCAGACCGTGACCACTATCAAGGGATCCAGTATTTTTAGTTCCGACCAGAGCTTTGCCATGATTCGCGGTGGCAAGATCAATCTGAGTATTTTGGGCGCCATGCAGGTGAGCGAGCATGGAGACCTGGCCAACTGGATGATTCCCGGCAAGATGGTGAAGGGGATGGGCGGTGCCATGGATCTGGTGGCCGGTGTCAAGCGCGTGATTGTGCTGATGGAGCACGTGGCAAAGAAAAAAGACGGAACTACCGATCTCAAAATTTTGCCTAAATGCACGCTTCCTTTGACCGGGGTGGGCGTGGTTGACCGCATCATTACGGATCTGGCAGTCATGGACGTGACTCCCGAGGGGCTGAAGTTGGTGGAGTTGGCGCCGGGCGTTACCCGCGACTTTGTGCAGGCCAACACGGGCGTGGCTTTGCTGTAATAGGGTTTATCGGGGCTATTCCGATATGCCCCTATGCCAACTGTCAGTTCCTGTTATCGCTATTTGCTATACCAGATAGGGGCTATTGGTGACTTGCTTTGTACCGCGACAGGTACGATAGTGTCTGGTATTGCGTCATTCCAGAATAACTATGAGGAGTCACTTTATGAACAAGCATAGATGCCTGCGTCTGCTTGCCCTGTGCGCAGCGGTGGCACTTGCGTCACTGTCGACACTGGATCAAGTTGCGGCGGCCGAGGAAAATAGCTTCAAAATAGGCCTGATACTGCCGATGACCGGCCAGCAGGCCAGTACTGGCCGGCAGATTGAAGCGGCTGCGCGGCTCTATATGGCTCAAAACGGAGATACCGTAGCGGGCAAGAAAATTCAACTCATTGTCAAGGATGACACCACCGTTGCAGACGTTACCAAGCGTCTGGCACAGGAACTCGTGGTCAGTGACAAGGTCAATGTGTTGGCAGGTTTTGGTATCACACCTTCCGCATTGGCTACAGCCAGCATCGCCACGCAGTCTAAAACGCCGTCAATCGTAATGGCGGCGGCTACTAGCAGTGTGACAGAGGCGTCGCCCTATTTTGTGCGGACCAGTTTTACGGTGCCTCAAGCGTCGGTTTCAATGGCCGACTGGGCGCCCAAAAATGGTCTGAAAAAAGTGGTGACGCTGGTCAGCGACTATGGTCCGGGGATTGATGCCGAGAAGTTTTTCAAGGACCGGTTCATTTTCAACGGTGGACTGGTGCTGGACTCGCTGCGAGTGCCGCTGCGCAACCCCGACTTTGCCCCTTTTCTGCAAAAAGTACGCGATCTGAAACCGGACGCATTGTTTGTATTCGTGCCCTCAGGTGCCGGTGCCGCGGTGATGAAGCAGTTTCTGGAGCGTGGCATGGACAAGGCCGGAATCAAGCTGATTGGTACCGGCGACGTGACCGATGATGACCAGCTCAATGACATGGGTGACGGAGCTTTGGGCGTAGTCACTTCACACCATTATTCGGCGGCGCATACCTCTGCGTTGAACAAAAAATTCGTAGATGCTTTTATGAAGGCAAACAAGGGAATGCGTCCCAACTTCATGGCCGTGAGCGGGTATGACGGCATGCGCGTGATATATGAGGCGTTGCGGGCAACCAAGGGTAATGGCAATGGCGACGCGTTGCTGGCAGCCATGAAGGGTCAGATTTTTGAAAGTCCGCGCGGGCCGGTATTCATAGATGCACAAACGCGTGACATCGTGCAGAACATCTATTTGCGCAAGGTGGAGCGTGCCAAAGATGGACAGCTTTACAACATCGAATTTGACGTTATCAAAGATGTCAAGGACCCGGGCAAATCTCACTGATTGCCTGAGTGCTTGTGCGCTGCGGGACTGTGTAAAAAACTATGCTAACCATACTATTTGACGGTATTGCCTACGGCATGCTGCTATTCGTACTGGCGGTCGGTCTGGCTGTCACCATGGGATTGATGAATTTCATCAATCTTGCGCATGGCGCTTTTGCCATGGTGGGCGGGTACATCACTATTTTGCTTATGCAGCGCCAGGGGGTTCCTTTTCTGGTTTGCCTGCCATTGGCGTTTGCCGGTTCAGCCCTGCTCGGGGCCGTGCTGGAACGCACGCTATACCGACCGCTTTATCACAAGCCACATCTGGATCAAGTATTGTTTTCTCTCGGGCTGACTTTCATGGCGGCCGCTTCAGTCGACTATTTTGTTGGCTCGTCCATGCAAATAGTGCAGCTGCCGGAGTGGCTGAAGGGCCGTACGGAAATAGGCAGTGGCGACTGGGTGCTGGGAATGGGTCACTACCGCCTTTTCATTATTGTTATTTGTGGGGCACTCACACTGGCACTGCAATACGTGCTGGCCAAAACGCGTTTTGGTAGCCGGTTGCGGGCCTCGGTGGACGATCAGCGGGTTGCGGCCGGGCTGGGCATTAATGTAAATGCGGTTTTTCTGTCGACTTTTGCGGTGGGTTCCGGACTGGCCGGTCTGGGCGGCGCGCTGGGGGCTGACGTGCTGGGTATGGACCCTGGGTTTCCGCTCAAATTCATGATCTATTTTCTGATCGTGGTTGCGGTTGGCGGAACTTCCAGCATTACCGGCCCACTGTTGGCCGCATTGCTGCTAGGCATCGCAGACGTGGCAGGCAAATATTACATCCCCAAGCTGGGCGCCTTCATTGTCTACAGCCTGATGATTGTGATTCTGGTGTGGCGTCCGCAAGGATTATTTGTACGCAAGGGGGGGCGCTCATGAATCGCGATGGACGCTGGAAGTATTGGGAGTTTGTGCTATGGGCGGTTGCCCTTGCCGCACCCTGGGTGCTGCCTTCCTATGCACTGCTTTTGAATGAAATAGCTATCGTGGCCTTGTTTGCAGTTTCGCTGGATCTGATTCTCGGATACAGCGGAATAGTATCGCTCGGACATGCCGCTTTTTTTGGATTCGGGGCGTACAGCGCCGCACTATTCGCAAAATTGGTGATGCCCGATCCGTTGGTTGGGCTATTCATAGGGGCTCTGGCTGGCGGAGTGCTTGCCGCGCTGGCCAGCCCCACTATTCTGCGCGGCACCGACCTCAGCAGGCTGATGGTGACTCTGGGTTTGGGGCTCATCCTGATGGAACTGGCGAACAAGCTGGACTGGCTGACCGGCGGGGCTGACGGATTGCAGGGTGTCGTTATGGGACCACTGCTTGGGCGATTCGAATTCGATCTGTACGGGCAGGTTGCTGCAAGCTATTCCGGCATTGTTCTGTTGCTGCTTTTTGTAGTGGCACGGCGTCTTGTCCATTCGCCTTTTGGAGCAACTTTGATGGCTATTCGTGATAACCGGTTGCGGACCATGGCTATTGGTATTTCTGTTTCAAGCCGGCTGGCAATAATTTATATGGTGGCCGGCACAATGGCTGGCGTTGCGGGGGCGCTGCTGGCCCAAACCAGCGGCTTCGCATCGCTCGACTTGTTTGAATTACACCGCTCAGCGGACGTGATGCTGGTGCTGGTGATTGGCGGCACTGGTTGGTTGTATGGTGGTGTAGTTGGTGCGCTGGTGTTCGAAATCATGCAGAAATTTCTTTCCAGCATTACGCCGCAGTACTGGACTTTCTGGATCGGACTATTCCTGGTCGTGCTGGTTCTTGTGGGCCGCGAACGCATGGTGCGCCCATGGACCTGGTTTTATCGCGGGGGTAAGCAATGAGCAATTTGCCTGATACCCCTATTTCCCCAGACAGCGTGTTGTCTACGCGGGGACTGGTAAAGCGATTTGGCGGGATCGCAGCTACCAATAACGTCAGTCTGGATTTGCGTCAGGGTGCCCGTCATGCATTAATCGGCCCCAATGGCGCCGGAAAAACTACGCTTATCAATTTGTTGACCGGTGTGTTGCAGCCAAGCGAAGGCCGAATCTTTTTGCAGGGTGAAGACATAACGCATTTGCCGGCCCACTTAAGGGTGCGGAGAGGCTTAGTGCGAACGTTCCAGATCAATCAGCTGTTTGATACCCTGTCGCCACGCGATACGTTGCGAATGGTGGTTTCGCATCACGTCGGACTTAGCGGCAAATGGTGGCCCTCACTCGGCGCCAATGCACAAGTCAATACACGTTGCGACGCGTTGCTTAAACAGTTTCACTTGAGCGAAGTAGCTGATCGTCCGACGCGTATTCTGGCGTATGGAAAGCGGCGCTTGCTGGAAATTGCAATTGCGCTGGCTTGTGAACCACGCGTTCTGTTGTTGGATGAACCGGTGGCGGGTGTGCCTGCGGGAGAGCGTGAAGAGTTGCTGCAGACGGTGGCTGCGCTGCCGGCTGATGTGTCAATTGTGCTGATAGAGCATGACATGGATCTGGTATTTAGTTTTGCAAATCGCATGACTGTTCTCGTCAACGGTACCGTGCTGACGGAGGGAGATCCCCAGCAGATTGCCAACGATCCACAGGTGAAGGCGGTATATCTTGGACACGAAGCTGAGGTGGGCCATGGCTGATTTGCTGACTATTGAATCTCTTCAGGCGGGCTATGGCGAAGCGGTGGTGCTGCATTCGGTATCTTTACAGCTGGACGGCGGACAGACGATGTCGTTGTTGGGGCGCAATGGCACCGGCAAGACTACCCTGATCAATACACTGGCAGGCGCTACGCGCCAACATGGCGGCACTATTCGTTTGCGCAGTGGAGACAAGGTGGTAGACCTGCACCGACTGCCATCCCACCTCAGGGCAGAGGCTGGAATAGGCTGGGTGCCGCAAGAGCGAAATATATTCAAATCTCTAACCGTTCACGAAAATTTGACTGCGGTCGCTCGCCCGGCGCGCGCGGGTCAGGTGACTGAACCGTGGACCCCCCAGCGCGTGTACGCGCTGTTTCCACGGCTGGATGAACGACGCGCCAACCTTGGAACTCAGCTATCGGGTGGCGAGCAACAAATGCTGGCCCTGGGTAGGGCACTGGTTCTCAACCCGACATTGCTATTGCTGGATGAGCCATGTGAGGGCCTCGCCCCTATCATCGTGCAGGAATTGTTGCGCGCTATTCGCCGCATTACGCGGGAAGAAGGGTTGAGCGCCATTATTGTGGAACAGCATCCTCAGGCTATTCTGGCCATTTCGGATACCGCGGCCGTGCTCGATCGGGGCACCGTGGTGCATAGCGGTAGCGCCCGGAGCCTGCTCGATCAGCCGGAATTGCTGGACAAGTTGCTTGGCGTATCGCGCTGACCGAACCTAAATTCACAACGTTGATTCGATCAACCGGCGCAACTCGGGAGTAACTTCCGGCAGAACGCCAAACCACGCCTGAAAGGCGGGTCGGGCCTGATGCAGCAGCATGCCCAGTCCGTTGACGACGGGATTGCCCCGAAGGCGTGCCGCGCTTAAGAGCGGGGTCTCCAACGGAATGTAAATGACATCAGACACCAATGTGGTTTTTGGCAATTGGTCCAATTGCAAGTCGAGTGCAGGTGTTCCGTGCATGCCCTGACTGGTTGTATTCACCAATAAGGCAATATCTGCAAGCGCTGCATGCCGCTGCTCCCATGGCAGCGCCTTCACCGGGCTGCCAAATTCGTCTGCCAGAGCTTGTGCTTTTGTATCGCTTCGGTTGAGCAGACGTATTTCTTTGGCGCCATGTTCGGCCAGACTGAGAACGATGGCACGCGCTGCACCGCCAGCGCCCAGCACGGTAATCGGGCCCGCATCGGCACGCCAGTCAGGTTTTGCTTCGAGCAAGCTCTGGATATAGCCAAAACCATCGTTGTTATAGCCCTTGAGCGAACCGTCCGCCTGTACCACGATAGTGTTGAGCGCGCCCATGCGACGCGCTATGGGATCGACCTCGTGCACCAGTTGCATGGCGTCTACTTTATGCGGAATAGTGACGTTGCAACCCCTGAATCCCAGCGCAGCCAGCCCAGGTATCGCTATGGGCAGCGCATCCGGGACAACCGGCAATAAAACGTAGGCGCCATTTAGACCGTATTTTTCAATCCAGTAGTTATGGATCTGGGGCGAACGGGAATGGGCCACTGGCCAACCCATGACACCGGCCAGTGCGAAAGGAGATGCGCGCATTGCGGAAACCTATTAATGTAATTAAGTCTGTAACCGCATTTTGGGCGGGTCAAGGTGATGCAGGTTATCACCAACCGGGACACGGTGAATTACGCTATTCACGTTAAGTGGATGCGCTGCGAAGCGCCAGTTGCAATTCACGGGTGATGAGTTCCATGCACTTTTTATGGGTTTGTGTGGTCGGACGGCGTGACGACCAGGCCAGCCTTAGTTGACTTTTGACAACTGGTGAATGGATGGGGCGTACCAGAAAAGGTGAGGGCTGCTCGAAATTGTCCAGCGTATAGCCGGGCAGAACGGCGTGTCCCATGCCCTCCCTGACAAGACTCAGGATGGCGTTGACGCTATCAACCTCCAGTACGATATTCGGCTGCTTACCTATAAGAGCTAGTTCGGCTTCTATCAGCAGTCGAAAAGCATTCGGGCGACTGGGAAGAATAAGCGGCAACGCTGCCACATCGCTCAGTGTCATGTCGGGGCCACTTTTGCCAGATTCACAAAGATAAGGGGAAATAAGCGCGAGCTGGTCTTCATGCAAGGTAGACATTTCCAGATCAGGCGAGAGCTCGGGGTTATAGAGTACCGCCAGGTCCAGATGTCCGGCACGCAAACCTTCATGCATAAGCACCGAAAATCCTTCACGCAAGGTCAGCTGGGCTTTGGGAAGTTCTGTCGCAAATGCCTTGACCAGTCGCACTGTCATCAGCTTGGAAAGGCTGGGCGGCAGACCGATTGAAACTTTTCCGGAGAGGGCCCCTCTGGCTGCTCCCATTTCTTCATACGTCAGAGCTACCTGATGCAATATGCCACGCCCGTGCTCCAGCAGAAGCCTGCCTGCGGGCGTTGGCAGCGCGCCTCGCCCATTGCGCGTAAGAAGGTTCTGGCGAAGCTCAACCTCGAGTAATCTAATTTGGCGGCTGAGTGCGGGTTGCGCAATATCCAGTGAAATGGCTGCGCGCGTGAAGCTCCCCATTTCAGCCACACGTACAAAGTATTCAATTTGTTTGAGGTCCATTGCGTGCGCCTGATAAATGCATAGCAAGTGGCATATTATGCTGAAATTGAATAGCTGTTAGTGGTTCCACCTGCTTATCAACGGCACGCCATGGCTACAAAATCAGGCCCATGCAATCTATTGTTCGCAATTCTGATGCGCTGACCGGTATTTCTTCCATGGCGACCCGCCAGCTGTTGGCGGAGCTATTAGCCGCGTTTGCAGAACGCAGCGGAGTAAAAGTTGCTATGGAATCGGTTGGTGGAGTGGATGCCGCCCGGCGGGTACTGGAAGGTGAGCCGTTTGACGTGGTTGTATTGGCTTCGGATGCAATTGATAAGCTGATAGATGCCGGCCGGCTCGATGCGGGTAGCAAACGGGATTTGGTGCACTCCGGTGTCGCAATGGCAGTTGCTTCTGGCACGCCAGTTCCTGAACTTGACACCGCTGTTGCGGTTCGGGATGCTATTCTGGCCGCACGAAGCATTGGCTATTCCACCGGACCGAGTGGTGTGCAAATGGAGAAGCTGCTTCATCAGTGGGGTATTTACGAGCGTGTGGCGGATCGGGCGGTGAAGGCGCCGGCCGGGGTTCCTGTCGCTGAGTTGGTGAAGCGCGGCGAGGTTGAGTTGGGGTTTCAGCAACTGAGTGAATTGCTCAATATTGACGGAATAACGGTGCTGGGCGAACTTCCTGGCGAGATACAAATTACTACCACTTTCAGTGCAGCGCGGGGCTTGGAGTGTGCGCAGGCCGGGCGGGTTGAAGACCTGCTGAATTTCCTGTGCAGTGATGCCGCTAAAGAAGCCAAGTTGCGTCAGGGAATGCGAGCGGTTCCAGCGGGCGGATAACGATAAATTTTGAGGAATATTGCATGATCATCGATTGTCACGGGCACTACACAACGGCCCCGAAGGCGTTGGAAAATTGGCGCAACGCCCAGATTGCGAACCTTGCGACGCCGGAACTGGGGCCCAAAGTGGCCGACCTCAAAATCAGTGATGATGAATTGCGGGAGTCAATAGAAAGCAATCAGTTGCGATTGATGCGCGAGCGTGGCTCAGACCTGACGCTGTTTAGCCCACGTGCGAGTTTTATGGCGCATCACATTGGAGATTTCAATACCAGCGCTACATGGGCAGCTATTTGCAACGAACTTTGCTACCGCGTAAGCCAGCTATTTCCCCAGCATTTTGTGCCTGTTGCAATGCTGCCGCAGAGTACCGGGGTGGATCCGCGTACGTGTATTCCGGAACTGGAAAAATGTGTCAGGGAGTATGGAAATGTGGGTATCAATCTGAACCCTGATCCGAGTGGAGGCCACTGGAATTCGCCCCCGCTCAGTGACAGGCATTGGTATCCGATTTATGAAAAAATGGTGGAATACGATATCCCTGCCATGGTGCACGTGAGTACGAGTTGCAACAGCTGCTTCCACACGACCGGCGCGCATTATCTGAACGCAGACACAACAGCGTTCATGCAGTGCCTGACCAGTGATCTGTTCAAGGATTTCCCGACATTGAAGTTCCTGATTCCTCACGGAGGTGGTGCGGTCCCTTACCATTGGGGACGTTTCCGTGGACTGGCTCAGGAACTGAAAAAGCCCCTGCTTCAGGAACATCTGCTTAAAAATATATTTTTTGATACCTGCGTTTACCACCAGCCGGGCATAGATCTGCTTACGCGCGTAATTCCGGTTGAGAACATATTGTTTGCAAGTGAAATGATCGGCGCTGTGCGAGGTATCGACCCCGAAACGGGCAACTATTACGACGATACCAAGCGCTATATCGAAGCGTCAGACCAACTGAGCGCCGATCAGCGCTATTTGATATATGAAGGCAATGCGCGCCGTGTATTTAGCCGGCTGGACGCTCGTCTGAAAGCGCGCAACCTGTAATGCCAAATCGTCTGCAAGTTTTGCAGCGATGTAAATATTGATTTCAGCTAGCGATCAGGAGACTGGATATGTATGAGTTAGGTGTTTGTTATCGCAACATCCAGAGGGCCGACCGGGCAGCAGCAGATGGTCTGGCGGCGCTGGGTTCGGCTACCGTGCACGAAGCAATGGGACGGGTCGGTTTGCTGAAGCCCTATATGCGTCCTATTTATGCTGGGCAGCAAGTCTCCGGTACTGCGGTCACGGTCTTGCTGCAACCGGGTGACAACTGGATGATGCACGTTGCAGCAGAGCAGATTCAGCCGGGCGACATCGTTGTAGCGGCCGTTACCGCAGAATGCACGGACGGCTATTTTGGCGACCTTCTGGCAACCTCATTTCAGGCCCGAGGGGCGAGGGCGCTGATTATTGATGCTGGCGTTCGCGACGTAAAAACGCTGAAGGAAATGAACTTTCCGGTCTGGAGCAAAGCAATTTCAAGCAAGGGAACGATTAAAGCAACTCTGGGTTCGGTGAATATTCCGGTGGTCTGCGCTGGCATGCTGGTGACTCCCGGAGACGTGATTGTTGCCGATGACGATGGTGTTGTGTGCGTGCCCGCCGCCCGCGCCGTTCAGACGCTGGAGGTGGCCCGCAAGCGTGAAAGTTTTGAAGGCGAGAAGCGGACCAAACTGGCATCCGGTGTGTTGGGGTTGGATATGTACAAAATGCGTGAACCCCTGGCTGCAGCCGGCCTGAGATACATCGATTGAGCAGACTATGAACAAACCTGTTTCCGGGGACTTTATCAAGACACAAGGCTGGCTGGACTGGTATAGCGGTCCGACCCTACCGACGTTCAAGTTGCCTGTCGGGGCGGTAGATGCGCATTGCCACGTGTTTGGGCCAGGTGCCCAATTTCCGTACGCGCCTGAAAGAAAATACACGCCGTGTGACGCCAGTTGCGAACAACTATTTTCTCTGCGGGATCATCTTGGATTCTCCAAAAATGTGATTGTTCAGGCTACCTGTCACGGCGACGACAACAGTGCCATGGTGGATGCCTTACAACGCAGCGGCGGCAAGGCTCGCGGTGTGGCAACGGTGCGGCGTAGCGTGACTGATGCCGAGTTGCAGCGCCTACACAATGCAGGCGTAAGGGGAGTTCGATTCAATTTTGTCAAGCGTCTTGTTGACTTCACGCCAAGAGAAGAATTGCTGGAAATAGCCCAGCGTGTTGCGAAGTGGGGTTGGCACGCCGTTATATATTTTGAGGCGGTTGACTTGCTTGAGTTGTGGGATTTTTTTACCGCTTTGCCAACCACAATTGTGGTGGATCACATGGGACGACCAGACGTGTCTTTGCCATTGGATGGGCCGCAATTTTCCTTGTTTCGCAGGTTCATGCGCGAGCACCCAAACGTATGGAGCAAAGTTAGTTGCCCGGAGCGCCTTTCCGTTACGGGTCCCAAGGCGCTCAATGGTGAGAAAAATGCCTATCAGGATGTGGTTCCATTTGCCCGCGCCATCGTCGAAGAGTTCCCTGACCGCGTGTTGTGGGGCACCGACTGGCCACATCCGAATCTGAAGGATCACATGCCTGACGATGGGCTTCTGGTTGAATATATTCAGCATATCGCACCCACTACAGAACTGCAGAAAAAACTGCTAGTGGATAACCCGGAAAAACTGTACTGGAACGATTGAATGGCTTTAAATAAACCGTATCTGGACGTACCAGGCACAACCATTTTCGATGCAGAGCAGTCACGCAAAGGTTACTGGCTGAATCAGTTTTGTATGTCGCTGATGAAGGCTGAAAATCGCCTTCGCTTCAAAGCCGACGAACGCGCCTATCTGGACGAGTGGGCTATGACTGAAGAGCAGAAGCAGGCGGTGCTGGCGCGGGACTTGAATCAGTGTATTTCGTTGGGCGGAAATATCTATTTTCTGGCCAAGATTGGGGCGACAGACGGCAAGAGCTTTCAGCAGATGGCGGGATCCATGACGGGTATGACAGAAGCCGAGTACCGTGAAATGATGATTTCCGGAGGACGCTCGGTCGAAGGAAACAGGCATATAGGGGAAGACGGCGATGCCCAGGCGCACCGTCAACCGCAAGGCGCCACTGCAAATTCAGGGAGGGCCTGATATGGCGCGTATAACTGCTTCTGTATATTCGTCACACGTGCCGGCTATAGGTGCTGCTCTGGACGCTGGAAAGTATGGGGAGCCTTACTGGCAACCGGTATTTGCCGGCTATGAATATTCGAA
>Ga0208872_1001480_pt1 | contig 14365 bp, 14 predicted proteins | sample CryBogCBH12Aug08_FD_185508 | JGI IMG/M metagenome (GOLD analysis project Ga0208872, IMG submission 185508) | Freshwater microbial communities from Crystal Bog, Wisconsin, USA - CBH12Aug08 (SPAdes) | ecosystem: Environmental > Aquatic > Freshwater > Lake | place: Crystal Bog, Wisconsin, USA...
GGAGCATGGATTTTGTATCCGATGCCTTATTTAACGGCAATAAGTTTCGAGCCTTAACTTTGATAGATAACCACACGCGTGAGTGCTTAGCAATTTATCCCGCGCAAAATATCAGAGGTGATGATGTAGCACATTTGCTAGAGCATATCGTTTCACAGCGCGGCAAACCCACGCGGATTCAAGCGGACAACGGGCCGGAATTTATTTCCATTGCACTCGATCGCTGGGCTTATGACAACCAAGTTGTCTTAGATTTTTCAAGGCCAGGTAAACCTACTGACAATGCGTTTATTGAATCATTCAACGGCAGCCTGAGGGACGAATGTTTAAACATCCATTGGTTTATGTCACTTGAAGATGCTCAAGAGAAGCTTGAAAACTGGAGACAGGATTACAATTGTTTTAGACCGCATTCATCGCTGGGGGATCTCCCGCCAGCGATGTTTGCCAAGTCATTTTGTAGTTCAACCACACCGTCGATTTTTCTAGCTCAGAGCTGACCGGTTTATGGGTGGAGGTCAGCAGAAAACCATCTTAGTTGGACATTAGGTCCAACTTTTGGGGGACAGTATAAAAGCTTGGTTTTTTAGTCCTGACTTAGTCAATAGTTACATTAGCTGACTTTGCAACCTTGCCCCACTTATCCGTCTCGTCTTTAACATACCGAATAAATAGTTTTTGTGTGCTGGGTCCAGTATCAGCCCCTTGGTTGGCCCATAGAGTTTTGATCTCAGGCGCATTGAGGGCTTTAGTTGTTGCGGCGAAGACCTTATCTTGAATGGTTTGGGGCGTGCTAGCTGGAACCCAAAATCCATACCAAGATATCGACTCAAATCCGAGTACGCCAGCTTCAGCCATTGTGGGTATTTCTGGAAATGCTGGAGATCTTTGTGGTGAGGTAACTGCCAATGGACGAATGGTGCCCGCACGAATATAAGAGGCTGCGCTACCCAAGCCTTCAAAGATTAGATCAACTTCACCACCCATGAGGGCGACCATTGCAGGGCCAGATCCCTTGTAAGGCACATGCACAAGAGAAGCGCCTGTTAATTTATTAAAAATCTCTCCAGCAAGATGTCTCGTGGTGCCGTTGCCAGAGGAGCCATAGTTCACTTTGCCAGGGTTGCTCTTAGAGTATTGAATTAATTCTTTTACACTTTGGATGGGCAGCTTATTGTTAACAACAAGGACATCCGGAACAAACGCTACTCCCCTGATTGGAATAAGATCCTTTTCCAGGTTGTACGGCAGAGTTTTGTAAACACTCTCGGCAACAGTATGGTGAACGGCACCCATAAAAATAGTGTATCCATCTGATGGAGATTTAGCCGCTATTGCTGCCCCGATGGTTCCGCCGGCTCCACCCCTGTTTTCAACGACGACTTGCTGCCCCAACTCTTTTGACAGTTGTGCTGCTAATGGTCTGGCGAAAGTATCAGTGCCACCGCCAGGTGGAAAAGGCACGATGAGTTTGATAGATTTATTGGGCCAGTCCGACTGAGCAAGCACTGGCTGTGTAAATGTCAGCATGACAATCACTAAAGTGATTAGGCGTATTACGTGCTTTGAAGCGAGTACTAGGTTCATCGATGGCCTCCTTGACCCTGTAGCCTAACAATCATTTATTACAGTTTTTTGATACTTTAAATGTAGATTGTTGACAATCTACCATAAAACTGATGTAATGCGGTAACTAATACGGCGGGAATGAAATGAATCGTACTGAAGAAAAGATTGGCTTAAATGTTCAAAATAGCGCATTTGAGCTATTGCGTGAACATTCCTTAAGTAATTTGGTGGAAAGAGAGATTGAACGTCAGATTATTTCTGGGGAGTTAACTTCTGGTGAAAAGCTGACAGAGGCGGGGATAGCAAATCAGTTGCGAATATCTAGAGGCCCGGTACGTGAAGCGCTACGTTCATTGGAGCAGGCTGGTTTGGTTGTCAATGAGAAAAATCGCGGAATGTCGGTACGGCAAATCTCGCTTGATGAAGTGGGGCATATTTACGAGGTTCGCGCTGCTTTGGATGGGTTAATTGGCAGGTTGGCTGCCGAGCGAATTACAAAGACACAATTAAAGAAACTCAAAGAGCTCGTTAAGGAGATGAAAGTAGCGGCAGCGCAAAATGATTTTGTTGCTTACTTTCCATTAAATATAGCCTTTCATGAGAATCTTGCATTAGCAGCCCATAACCCTGCACTGGTAATGAACTACCGCCGTGTAACGAATGAGTTAACTCTATTTCGTAGGGCGACATTAGAAAAAAATGTTTCCAATATTCAGATCTCAACCAAAAATCATGAGCAAATAGTGAAGGCTATTGAATCCGGTGATGTAGATTTATCAGAAAAGTTGCTCTTTGACCATGTAATGGATAGTAAAAAGCGTTTATATGAAGCGCTTAATTTAAATAGGTAAGAAGAAATGACTATGAATCAAGACTCCAAGAAGACTCAGGTAGAGGTAAATCAAAAAAAATATGCCTGGCCTACATCGCCAACGGTAGTGGTATGTATAGATGGAGGCGATCCAGCGTATTTGAAGCAATTTCTTGCAGATGGGTCAATTCCTAATATTGAAAAATTTATCAAAGAGGGTTTTAGTGTTATTGCTGATGGCACTATGCCTAGCTTCACGTGCCCAAATAATATGTCCATCATCACGGGAACGCCTGCGTCTGCGCATGGCATTTCAGGAAACTACTATTTAGATACCAAGACATGGGAGCCGGTTGTCATGACTGGGCCAGATTTGTTGCGTGGCGACACTATTCTTTCTAGATTTGCAAAAGCTGGAGCTAAGGTTGTTTCAATTACCGCTAAAGATAAGCTTAGAAAGCAACTCGGAAAGAATTTAGATTTGAGTAACGGCAGTATTTCTTTTTCTTCAGAGTTTTCCGGTAGTTGCACCATGGCTGAGAATGGCATTGAGAATGTATTAGATCTGGCTGGAATGCCTCAGCCAGATATTTATTCAATGGAGCTTTCTTTGTTTGTACTCAAAGCCGGCATCCAAATCTTAAAGCGTGACCGGCCTGATTTAATGTATCTATCGCTAACTGATTGGGTGCAGCATAAGTTTGCACCCAATGAAGAGGGTGCTCGTATCTTCTATAAAGAATTGGACAAATGCTTTGGAGAGTTAGCTGCATTGGGAGCGACCATTGCCCTGACTGCAGACCACGGCATGAATGACAAGTCAAATCCTGCTGGGAATCCAAATGTTATCTGGCTTCAGGATATTTTGGATGCCAAGTTTGGCAAAGGTGATGCGCAAGTTATATGCCCAATTACTGATGCCTATGTTGGTCATCATGGCGCATTGGGTGGTTTTGTGCGTGTTTGGTGCAGAGGCAAAGCAACCCCAAAAGAAATCATTGAAGTCATTGCGGGTGTAGACGGCATTGAACAGGTATTAAATAAAGATAGCGCCTGCAAGCTTTTTGAATTGCCCGCCGATCGAGAGGCAGATGTTGTTGTAATTTCAAGAGCAGATGTCTGCATTGGCTCATCTGCTGCAAATCATGACTTAAAGGGCCTAGAAGGCCATCGCCTAAGAACTCATGGCGGCACTTCGGAGGCTAAGGTTCCCATCATTATCAATAAGCCCATGAATGATGCCTATAAGTTAAAAGCCGCATCTGGAACGTTAAAAAGTTATGAAATATTTGATTACGTGTTGAATGGAGTTTAGTCACTAGACTCTTACGGCTAATGTTAGTGAATCCATATTTATTTAAAAGGTGGCAATGGATCAAACCTCGCTCCTAATTACGGCAAACCTTCTGGCCTCTTTGATTGCCGGGGGAATTATCGGTATGGAAAGAAGTCTCCATGGTCGCCCGGCAGGATTTAGAACACATGCCCTAGTTTGCCTTGCCTCTAGTTTGTTGATGTCGGTGACTGCATTTCAAGGAAGTTGGATATCTGTAGATAACAGCGAACTATTTAGGACCGATCCAACCCGTATGGCTCAGGGAATTATGACGGGTATTGGCTTTCTGGGAGCGGGCGTTATATTTAAGAAGGGCTTAAATGTTAGAGGTCTAACAACAGCAGCTTCCATTTGGATAACGGCTGCAATTGGTATTCTTTTTGGAATTGGATTTTATTTCCCTGCAATTTTTGCAACTGTCTTAGCGCTTATTACTTTGTCATTATTTAGATGGATTGAGGCAAAGATTCCATCCCATCACTATGTAAATAATACAATCACCTATTTAAGGGATAAAACACCCAGCCAAATTGCGGTGAAAGAATTGCTATCTATACATGGCTTTAAGGTTGAGGGAATTAGTTACCAGTTAATTGGCGATGGGTCATTATTTCAATACAAAATGACGATTAGAACGAATGACTCCAGCAACCTTATCAGGCTATCTGAATGTTTAATTGGTTTGGTGGATGTTAAACATTTTGAAATTTTACCTACGGGAGACTAGACGGCACCCATTCAAGTGCGCAAGCATATGAGAAGGCTCAATTCTGATAAGTTTACCAAGGCCTACTTTGGGTCGAGAAGTGCCTCATTAGCCACCTTGCCAATTGGCTCAAAAAGGCCATTAAGAGTCATTTATAACTCTCTCTGACACCCCTTATACCAAGCCACATCAAAACCAACTTCTGATGGTTTTTTGTTTAGGGGGACAATCCATGAGATTTTTGTTTAATATCAGCTAAGATTTACTCCTAAGAGTAATTTTCAATAAAGGTTTTAAATGAAACGTTTTATTCAAACTGCGTTTATCTCATTTGTCACTATTGGTACATTACACAACACGCAGGCAGCACCAAGCCAAGTTGCCGACACTATTTTTTATGGCGGCCCAATATTGACTGTAAATGCAAAGAATGATGAGGCTCAGGCGCTTGCAGTGCAGGGCGGCAAGATTGTTGCCGTTGGTTTCAAGGATGCGGTAACGAAAGACTGGAAAGCCAGCACAACAAAAGTGATTGATCTTAAAGGTCAAACACTTATGCCAGGCTTCGTAGAACCCCACATTCATATTGTGATGACAGCGATGACAGAGGTTCTCTGGCTCAATCTATCGAATTTCACGCCCAAATACGACACCATTGATACTCTCAGTCAAAAACTCAAGGTAAGGCTGAAGACCCTACCAAAGGGTCAATGGTTAGGGGCTTTTGGTGTTGATCCATCCCGTACGGAACCATTTATGGCCGAGTTAACTGCGGATGTTTTGGACAAAGTCTCAACAGAGGTGCCAATCGTCGTAATGAATCAATCCGGCCACATTTTGTATGTGAACCATAAAGCTTTTGAGGTTGCCGGCATTACCGATAAAACCCCTAATTCTGGGGACGGCGGTATTTATATGAAGGATGCTCAAGGTCGCTTGACCGGCGTGGTGGTGGAGGCATCAGCAATTCTCTCTATCTTGAAGCATGCGCCTACTCCATCTGAAGCTGAATTAGCGGCAGCTATGCGAAAAACAGCAAAGATGATTGCCTCAAGGGGCGTAACCACCTCAGCAGAAATCACTTTGGGTTTGATGTTGGGTCTAGATAATGAAGTAAAGCTATTTAACAGCCTCGTTCATAGCGATGATTTTCCATTGCGTGTTAGGGCATATCTATATGGCCCGCTGTTAGCTAATGGTACAAATGGCCTAAAGCCAAATGATGGTGATGATAAATTGCGTTATGTGGGCGTGAAGTTTGTTTCTGATGGCTCCACTCAAGGTATCACGGCAGCTTTAAATGAGCCCTACATATATCCTAAAGGGACTCAATTTCGGGGTAATTTAGATTACTCCGATGACCAAATTTATAAGATGACAAAGCCGATTTTTGATCAAGGTTGGCAGATTGCCACCCATGCAAATGGTGATCGGACTATTGAGCAAACTCTGAACACATATGCTAAGTTGTTGGCTAATTCACCTGATCCTAAAGCGCGCCGATTGCGTATTGAGCATTTCACTATCAACACCCCAGAACAAGTGAAGCGTGCAGTGAAGTTAGGCGTAATCCCGGGCTTTACTATTGGCCACGTGGATTATTGGGGCGAGGCATTTCATGACAAGATCGTAGGTCCAGAACGTGCTAATCGCATCGATCCGTCGGGCTCATTCAAAAAAGAGGGTGGACGATTTGCATACCATAGCGATTCGCCAGTCTCCAATGTGGGGCCCCTCAATTACATTTCTGAGGGTGCTGGTCGCCTATGGCAAAAAGCGCCTCGCAAAGTATTGGGGTCTGATGAACGTGTCACCGTTGATGACGCAATTCGTGCTGTAACTATCAACGCTGCTTATGCAATGTTCTCTGATGACAAGGTTGGTAGTCTTGAGGTGGGCAAGCAAGCTGACTTGGTTGTCTTGTCGGCAAACCCTAAAAAGACTCCTATTGATCAAATCCGAAATATTCAAGTTAAGGAAACTTGGATTGATGGAAAAAAACAGGCTTGGTATTGAGATTGGGCCATGCTCCCTCTGACTCAAACAGGTTTAATGACAGGGTGGAGGAATACTCCACCAAAGACTGCTATGGGTCTTGGATTCAACCGGTCAACGCAACAGATTGGGCAAAACGTTCTGCCGGTGTTTGATAGTTTAGTGTTTTTCTAGGGCGTTCATTCAGTTTCCTGGCTATGGCATTAAGCTTAGCCTGCGAGTAATTGGCTACGCTCATTCCTTTAGGGAAGTATTGTCTTAGTAAGCCATTGGTATTTTCATTCGAGCCTCGTTGCCAAGGATGCTGGGGATCACAAAAGTAAACCTGAACATCCGTGGCTAAGGTAAAACGTTTGTGCTCAGACATCTCTTTGCCTCGATCCCAAGTGAGCGACTTGTACAACTCGTCTGGTAATTTCCTCGCATGCTTAATCAAGGCATTGACGACAGTTTGACTATCTTTGCGGGCAACCTTGACTAGCATCACATAGCGAGTTTGCCGTTCTACCAAAGTAGCAATTTGGCTATTAGCATCTCCGTAAAGTAGATCACCTTCCCAATGTCCAGGGACTGCACGATCTTCTACCTCTGCCGGCCGCTCTCTAATGGATATGGCACCCTTAATACTGCCCAAAGCTCGATCTTTGAGCGTGTGATGGCGTGAGCGGCGCATCACCCGAGTGCGTCGTAAGTGCGCCACGAGCTCTTTCTTTAAGGCTCCACGGGCTTGGATAAAGAGGCTGCGATAAATTGTCTCGTGTGACACCTGATAGCTTTCGTCATCTGGATAAGTTTGCTTTAACCATCCGGCAATCTGTTGTGGCGACCACTGCAAGAGCTGCAGCTTGTCTGTCACGATATTTGCCAAGGGCTTGTTCAAGACCAGTTTACAAGTCTTGGGACGAAGTGCTCGATCCCAAGCTGAGCTATCTGCCCCAGCTGATCGGTAGTCTTTGGCACCACCATTACGCTTAACCTCCCGACTAACCGTAGAGGGCGATCTTCCTAAGAGTTGTGCGATAGAACGAAGGGATTGTCCGGTTGCCAGACCACGGGAGATTTCTTCTCGCTCAGCCAAAGTCAGCGCTAAAACTGATCGACATCTTGATGGTGGTCTGATGCCGCCCGTCTGCATCAAAATACGCTGTATAGAGGGGTGATGGCGATCAAATAACTGCGCTATCTGATGAAGGTTATCGCCTTTTTGCCAGCGATCCCACATCAACTCTCTTTGAGTGGCGGTGTAATAGATTCGAGGTCGTTGTTTCATTGGCAACACTCCTTTTGCTTACGCAGTTTGTAGTGTGTTGCATCGATCAGTTGAATTCAAGACCCAAAGCGGACATAAAGGGATATGAAATATAGCCCGAAGGGCGATTAAAAGCCAAAGGCTTTTAATACAACGCCATTATTCAACCAGAAAGATGATGTGATGCCCTTTCATCGTGACAATCTCTTAAGAAATTACTATCTCACCCATCTCCATTCTTTCCCACCATATAAATGGCAGGAGATATAAAGGCTCATTATTTCCCTGCAAGATTTCTAAGGCGCCATCGGTAGTTTTATTTGCTTGGTACTGCCCTGGAGATAAGGGTACGCAACCCTTATCTGTTCCATCATTTCTGCGCGCTCTCGCTAAGATTTTTCTAGTTACAAAGATATTCATAGCAAACTCCTTATATTCGAAATGGGCTTAATCAAAATTTAGCCCTATTACCAGCACCAGCTTTAATCATTAGCACGCTTTAGGTGCAATTTCTAACTTCTAGCATGCAATTGGTGCGCAGTAGTTATTTCAAGGAATTCCTGATAGGCAAACTTGTATACAAGGTAGTACACCAATTGTCATTTGATAACCCAAAGGAGCCTTTAGCATGAGCAAGAGCACATTTAGCATTGGACGTCGTCAGTTATTACAAGCGGGCGCTATTACAGCAGCCTCGAGCCTTATCCCATCATTTGCAAATGCAGCTGATGACAAAATTCAGATTGGTTACTGGCCCATCGCTAGCGGCCTACCCTTTTATGTAGCGCTAGAAAAGGGTTACTTTAAGGACGTTGGCCTCAATGTTGAGGGTGTGAAGTTTGCCAGCCCAAATCAAATTGCCGAAGCCATGATTGCCGGCCGCATTCAAGGCTCAGCAAACGGCACAGCTTCTGCAGCATTGGCTCTTGCTGAAATCACATCACCAAATCTATTCAAGATTATTTGCTCAAACCCTTCAAATGCCAAATATGTATTAGATGAAGTGCTTGTGCCGCTAGATAGCAAAGTTAAAGCAATTAAAGATCTCCCAAAAGATGTTAAGTTTGGTTGTGGTCCCGGCATTCAAAATGTCACACTTGCCAAGATCATTCTTGAGAAAAATGGACTGTCCAATATTCAACCTATTGAATTGCCTGTCGGCCAACATATTCCAGCACTAGCAGCGGGGCAAATTGATGCCGTTTATACATTAGAGCCTTCAGGTACCATCGGCAAGGTGAAAGGTGTCTCACGTGTATTAGAGGCTGGTGTTATTTCTAAATATATGCTGGGCGATCCAATGGCCCCTTGGTTTGGTGGATCAGCATCATTGACTGCCACACTTATTAAAGAGCGCCCTACCGATGTGAAGAAATACATCCTTGCCTATGCCAAGGGGGTGGATTTTGTTCGCAAAAACCCAGAGGAGTCTAGAAAATCTCTAGATGGCTTTACGGCAATTGAAGAAGCAGTTGTCAAAGAAGTGCCTTTAGCAAATTTTGTGATGTTTAACGAATTTAAACCAACAGATATTGCCTACTTCCAGAAATACTTCGACGTCTTTACTGATCGTAAGATTTTCTCCAAGGTTGTGGATGTTAAACCACTCATCTACGGTAGCTAATATTTTATGAACAATAAAGAGCACCTTCAGAAACTTCTTCCATTGATTGGGCCCATTGCACTTTTGCTACTATGGAGTCTGATCTTGGAGGCAAAGTGGGTAAAGCCAATCTTGCTGCCACCACCTGGAGCAACCTTGGCTTATATGGCAGATTCTTTTATGAGCGGAGCTATCTTTAGTGATTTATTTGCCACGATTAAGCGCACTTTTTATGCTTTTGCTATTGCCACTGTGCTTGGGGTTCCCTTAGGCATTATCTTGGGCAGCAATGAAAAGATTTATCGTAGCGTCGAATTCTTGATCGACTTCTTTAGATCCACACCTTCATCCGCCTTGATACCGCTCTTTATGCTGATCTTTGGTATTACCGATATTAATAAGATTGCGATTGCAGCCTTTGCTGCTGTTTTAGTCATTCTGTTTAACAGCGCCTATGGTGTGATGAATGCTAAGAAGACTCGCGTCAATGCAGCCAAAACGATGGGGATACCTACCCGCTATATCTTTAAAGATGTATTGCTCATGGAGAGCCTGCCCCAGACGTTTGTAGGTTTGCGGATGGGTGTGTCGATGGCATTAGTGATTGTGATCGTAGCTGAAATGTTTATTGGCTCTGAAAATGGTCTAGGTCATCGCATCATCGATGCGCAACAAGTTTTCAATGTCAAGGAGATGTATAGCTCGATTCTGGTTACTGGCGCTCTTGGCTATGGTCTTAATCTTTTATTTCTAATTTCAGAAAAACGTATTGTTCATTGGGGTGGAAAAGCATGAGTACCGTTCTTGATTTACCTGCAGAAATTGGTACACACGTCACCATACGTGGGCTAGATAAGTCTTTTAATGGGGCGGTACTGTATGACAACTTCAATTTAGATATTCCCAAAGGAAAGATTGTCTCGATCTTTGGCCCTAATGGCTGCGGCAAATCAACTTTAATCAATATGGTATCTGGTTTGATGCCGATTGACTCAGGAGAAGTGCTGTTTGATGGCAAGACCTTAGATAAGACAACTATTGGCTACGTTTTTCAAAATTATCGTGACGCACTATTTCCTTGGATGAGCTCATGGGACAACATTGCCTACCCGCTTAAACGGAGTGGTATGTCTAAAGAGAAAGTCAAAGCGCGGGTTGATGAACTGGTAACTTTATTTGAGATTAAATTTAATCTTAATCTTTACCCATATGAGCTCTCTGGTGGTCAGATGCAAACCGTCTCCATCATGAGGGCTCTGGCCCCAAACCCAGAGATTCTATTTTTAGACGAGCCTTTCTCTGCCCTAGATTTTGAAATGACACTATTCATTAGGGCTAAGTTACAAGAGGCCAATTTAAGTACTGGTGTGACGATGATGATCGTCTCACATGACTTAGAAGATGCAGTCTTTTTGGCGGATAGGATATTACTATTAACTCGAAGACCTACTCGCATTGCCGAATACTTGACATTTGATATGGCAAAGCCGAGATCGCCTGAGAGCGTCAGTGAAGCAGAATTTATTAAAACCAAAGCACTGGCATTGGAAATATTTCAACGGGAGATGAGAGCGTGATCACCATTAAAGAACTGCTTCACCGCTATCAATCTGGCCAGATTTCTCCACAGCAGCATATTCATGACCTACTCGATGAAATTCGTCATGGCTTTCATGAGGCCAAAGATCCAGCCTGGATTTGCATAGCAACCGATAAGCAAATTAGCGAGCAATTAGGTCATTTAGAGTCTTTGGCAAAAGAAAGGGGTATTGCCCACCTACCTCTATACGGAATCCCATTTGCCATTAAGGACAATATTGATGCACTTGGCTGGAAAACTACTGCTGCTTGTCCTGACTTTGCATTTGAGCCCGAGAAGAATGCGACAGTTGTTCAAAAGTTAATCGATGCTGGCGCCATTTTGCTTGGTAAAACTAATTTAGACCAGTTTGCCACTGGCTTAGTGGGAACACGCTCTCCTTTTGGCGCCGTTCCCAATACATTTGACCCTACATATGTGAGTGGGGGCTCTAGTTCAGGTTCTGCATCCGTAGTGGCAAGAGGTTTGGCTTGCTTTAGCCTAGGTACTGATACGGCTGGCTCAGGACGAATTCCTGCGGCGTTTAACAATATCGTAGGTACTAAACCCACCCCTGGATTAGTAAGCACTGAGGGCGTATTTCCAGCATGCAAGTCAATTGACTGCGTATCTATGATGACGCTCACTGCTGCTGATGCCGATATCGTTTTAGATGTCATGAAATCTACTGAGCTTGATAGAGCCAAAGAGGCGCAGTTTCATCCAACTCCAAAACCAGTATTAAGCTTTAGAAAGCCCACTCACATAGGCATCCCTATCAGCTGTCAATTTTTAGATGATGGTCAGTATCAAAAAGCTTTTGCTAAAGCTATTGAGAACTCAAAGGGCATGGATGTTGAGCTTATTCAAGTGGATATTGATCCCTTTGTTAAAGCTGGTAAGCTTTTATATGATGGCCCATGGGTTGCTGAGCGTTTTGCCGTTACAGAAGATTTTCTAAAATCCAATCCAGATTCTTTTGATCCCAGTGTGAAGCAGATTATTCAAAGTGGCGCATCTTATACAGCTGCGCAAGGCTTTCGAGCAATCTATCAGTTAAAAGAGTTAGAGATTGAAGCTAAGAAGGCTTGGGCAAAATGTGATGTGATTTTGGTGCCGAGTGCGCCTAATCATCCTACTTTGGAGGATCTAAAAAATCATCCTATTTTAAAAAATAGTGAATTAGGCATGTACACCAATTACGTAAATCTCATGCGTCTATGCGCTGTGGCAGTTCCTGCTGGATTTACGGACAAAGGTATGCCCTTTGGAATTACTTTGATAGCACAAGAAGGTTCAGATACTGCTCTACTCAAACTGGCAGCGCAATGGCAGATCTTATTTGGCCTTCCACTGGGCAAATCTGATTCCAAGGCTACCCATGCCGAACTCACTATTAGCAGTGATAATAAAGACAGTATAGCAATCGCTGTTGTAGGGGCACACCTTCAAGGCATGCCCCTACATTCGCAGTTAATTGAGAGGCATGCTCATTTAATAAAGTCCTGTAAATCAGCCAAGTCCTATCGACTCTTCGCACTACCCAACACTACTCCACCAAAACCCGGGCTTGTAAAAGCTAAGACCAATGGAGCTGCGATTGATCTAGAAGTTTATGCAATGCCAGCGTCTGAAGTAGGTTCATTCTTAGGACTCATCCCAGCGCCGCTAGGTCTTGGTAATATTGAGCTAGATGATGGCACATGGGTTAAAGGATTTATTTGCGAGCCTTATGCAATTGAAGGCGCAAAAGATATTAGTGATCTAGGTGGATGGAGAGCATATATGCATCAATTGGGAGCTCAACTGTAATGCCGTCCATTATTTCTATGAATAGTGAGTTCTCCAGTCTTGCAGAACATGCCTACGCTCAGATTAAACAGAAAATCTTCAATTTTGAGATGATGCCCGGGGATTTAATCTCGGAAGGTAACTTAGCCAAGCTGGTATCAGTAAGCAGAACTCCACTACGCCAGGCATTGCAACAATTGCAACACGGTGGATTTATTAAATCTATTCCCAAAATTGGCTGGCAAGTTGCGCCTTTAGATTTTGATAAGCTGGATGAGCTTTATGATTTTCGCATCTTAATTGAATTAAATGCTGTTAAAGCACTTTGTAATTCAAATCGAGATAATCAAATATTTAAGGATCTGCAAAAAATCTGGCTAACCCCTAAATCAAAGCGCAGTTTCAATACTTTGGATGTTGGAATACTCGATGAGCAATTTCATACTTCATTAGTTAAGGCGTCAGGAAATGAAGAAATGCTCAAAACGCATTCTGAGATAACCGAACGCATCAAGATTGTTAGAAGGCTAGATTTTACAAAAAGTGACCGTATTAATAGCACCTACGATGAGCACGGTCAAATTATTAAAGCGATTTTAGCGGGTAGAGTCGCTGAAGCCCAAAGATTGCTAAAAGCACACATTGAACAAAGCAAGATTGAGGTAAGGAAAATTACCCTAGGAATGTTGCAAGATGCTAGAAAGCAAGCATCTTGCTGATGGAGGCAAAGGTCTCTTAATTGTCGATTATTAGACGTCTGCGATGAATTACTAATTGGGCGCCTATCGACGGTGATCACCACCCATAAGAGACGTTCGCAATAGTTAGTAAGCTGGCTCTATTAACTATTAAACAGTTAAATTTGAGGTTGACAGACGTATCTTTTTTGATACAATTATGATCATGAGCAATACTAAGCTTGAAGTTAAATTCTTTAAAACTGATTCGGGTATCGAGTCAGCTCGTGAATGGCTTAAAGGCCTAGATCAATCAGATAAAAAGACCATCGGTGAAGATATCAAAACCATTCAATATGGATGGCCTTTAGGGATGCCTCTGGTTGGCTCTTTGGGGGATGGGTTGTGGGAAGTCAGAAGCAAGTTGCAAAACAACCGAATTTCTAGAGTTTTATTTATTTCTGAAAATGGCTTAATGATTCTAGTTCATGGGTTTATCAAAAAACAATCGAAGACGCCGAAACCTGATTTGGATTTGGCAAAATCAAGAGTAAAACAATTAAGGGGAAGTAAATGAAGACAAAACATATTGGATCTAGTTTCGATGATTTTCTTCAGGAAGAGGCTTTGCTAGAAGACGCTACTGCAATTGCCGTAAAGCGTGTTATCGCTTGGCAAATCGGGAAGGCAATGAGCGATAAAAAATTAACTAAAACTGTTATGGCTAAAAAGATGAATACTAGCCGCGCTTCATTAAATCGCCTTCTTGATGAGGATGATACGAGTCTTACCCTAACTACATTAGCTAGTGCTGCTGCAGTATTGGGAAAGAAAATTAAATTAGAGCTTTTACCTGCATAAATAGATCTGGCAACACAATCTAAAAAAACGTGCAGGAATTTAATGGTTGACTAGCTCTTATAAGTTAGATAGCAGACCCTTGCTCTACTTGATTGTGAGAGACTCTACCCGACCCATAAGAGACGTTAGCAGGCAAAGAAAAACCCACTCGAAAGTGGGCTTCTAGGCTACAAAACTAAGTGACTTAA
>Ga0208872_1001482_pt1 | contig 14359 bp, 11 predicted proteins | sample CryBogCBH12Aug08_FD_185508 | JGI IMG/M metagenome (GOLD analysis project Ga0208872, IMG submission 185508) | Freshwater microbial communities from Crystal Bog, Wisconsin, USA - CBH12Aug08 (SPAdes) | ecosystem: Environmental > Aquatic > Freshwater > Lake | place: Crystal Bog, Wisconsin, USA...
GAAACCACATGGACCTATCTCTCACCGACGTTCGGCAAAGAAGATTGCTTTAGGTATTACCTCTTAGATAACGGTGTTCCAGTGACCACGGCATTCTTTGTGAAGACCGGTCCCTTCCTTGGGTGTTATGACGTGGGAACTCCTGCCGCCCATCAAAGAAAAGGCTACGGCGATGAGTTGATGCGAACAGTGTTTGCGACCCATGCGGCCGCTGGTGACGAGCTTGTAGTACTCCAAGCCTCTCTCGCAGGTCAGCCTTTATATCGCAGGCTTGGTTTTCAATTCCTGGAATACATTCAGGGTTGGCATATGTCAGACACAACCCGCATGCGTCGCTTTACCCACAATGAATTACAACTTGGCGAATACAAACTTCGTCCAATGGTTGAGTCAGATAAAGAGATGATCATCCCGCACTTCAATGACGAGCAAGTCGCGAAGTGGATGTTGCTTCCATTTCCCTATGAAGATAAAGATTTCTTTGAGCGGCTTGCCGCATGGAAAGAACGCCAAGCAAGCGGTATGGGCATTAACTGGGTGATCGAGAAAGATGGCGTCCCCGTCGGTACCATGGCTTGTCACCACACAGATTGGGAGCTCAAGCGCACCGAGATTGGTTATATGGCCTTTCCAGAAAGTCGAGGCACTGGTGTCATTCCCACTGTGCTTCGAGCGCTGGTTGAGTTCTTATTCCGCGAGTATGAGTTTGAACGGATCGAAGTCCGCACCGATGTCCGAAATGAGTCATCGCGCAAAGCAGCGCTCAAGGCCGGCTTCACATTTGAAGGTGAGTTACGCAGAAACTTCCTCAATAAGGGGGAAGTCACCGATGATGCGGTCTTCTCGATGATTGCAAGTGATTTAGCGCGGTAAACTAGCCAACCTTGCGACCAGCAAGAAAGAACTAAAGCCGACAGCCAGCCGGAAAAAGGAGCACTCATGGCCGCAGATCGTTTAGAAACCATTGTTAGCCTCGCGAAGCGTCGCGGATTTGTATATCCATCATCAGAAATTTATGGCGGACTGCGCGCTGCCTGGGATTACGGCCCACTTGGAGTTGAACTCAAGAACAATGTAAAGCGCCAATGGTGGAAGTCCATGGTGCAAGGCCGTGAAGATGTAGTTGGACTTGATTCATCTGTCATCTTGGCTCCAGAGGTCTGGCAAGCATCAGGCCACATCGAAACTTTTAGCGATCCACTCACCGAATGCACCGCATGTCACAAGCGCTATCGCGCCGACCACCTAGAAGAAGCATTTGAAGCGAAGCACAAGCGCAAGCCTGCATCGATGGAAGAGATCGGTTGCCCTAACTGCGGTAACAAGGGTCAGTTCACAGTCCCACGCCAATTCTCTGGGCTGCTCAAGACATTTCTTGGCGCAGTAGAAGATGAGTCAGGTCTTGCATACCTACGTCCAGAGACCGCGCAAGGCATCTTCATTAACTTCGAAAACGTCGCAACCACTTCGCGCAAGAAGCCACCATTTGGAATCGGTCAGATCGGAAAGTCTTTCCGTAACGAGATAACTCCAGGTAACTTCATCTTCCGTACTCGTGAATTCGAGCAGATGGAGATGGAGTACTTCGTAGTTCCTGGAACTGATGAAGAGTGGCATCAATACTGGATTGATACTCGCATGGCTTGGTATACAGATCTTGGAATCAATCCTGATCGCCTGCGCTTATTTGAGCATCCAAAAGAGAAGTTATCGCACTACTCAAAGCGCACCGTTGATATCGAATACAAGTTTGAATTCAATGGGACCGAATGGGGCGAGCTCGAAGGTATCGCATCGCGTACCGACTTCGACCTCAAGGCACATAGCGCAGCATCTGGAAAAGATTTGTCATGGTTTGATCAGGAGAAGAACGAGCGTTGGACCCCATTTGTTATTGAACCTGCGGCTGGTGTTGATCGCTGCACCTTGACCTTCATGATGGATGCGTTCACTGAAGATGAAGCTCCAAACTCCAAGGGAGAAATGGAAAAGCGTGCGGTCATGAAGATCGATCATCGCTTGGCTCCGATCAAGGTGGCAGTTCTTCCGCTCTCTCGTAACGCTGATCTATCGCCTAAGGCACGCGATCTTGCTGCAGAACTTCGCAAGAACTGGTCTGTTGACTTTGATGATGCCGGTGCGATTGGTCGTCGTTATCGTCGCCAAGATGAGATCGGTACTCCGTACTGCATCACCATCGACTTTGAATCACTCGAAGACAATGCCGTCACTATTCGCGATCGCGACACCATGTCGCAAGAGCGCATCGGCATTGATCAGGTGCAAGCCTGGCTTGCTCCACGCCTACTCGGAGCGTAAATCTGTGATCACCAAGGTCGCTCCACTTCGCTTGCCCATCAAAAATGGGCAGTTTGCGAACAATGAAGTCATCTTGGATACCCCAGTTGTCCTTGCTCCAATGGCTGGAATCACCAACTCTGCATTTAGAACTTTGTGTCGCGAACAAGGCGCAGGGCTCTTTGTCTCAGAGATGGTCACAGCTCGCGCGCTGATCGAGCGCCACCCTGAAACCATGCGACTTATAACTCCCGGAGTAGGTGAAACCCCGCGTTCCGTTCAGCTCTACGCCGTTGATCCAGTTGTTGTTGGACAAGCGATCGAACTCTTGGGTTCTGAAGATTTAGCGGATCACATCGATCTCAACTTTGGATGCCCAGTCCCTAAGGTCACTCGTCGCGGTGGGGGAGCAGCCCTTCCTTATAAGCGCAGACTCTTTAGCGCGATCGTGGAGTCATCGGTCAAAGCCGCTTCGAAATATGGAATCCCCGTCACAGTAAAAATGCGCGTTGGAATCGATAGCGATCATCACACCTATCTTGATGCTGCTAAATCCGCAGCCGATCTTGGTGTTGCTTGGGTCGCGCTGCACGCACGCACCGCAGAACAGATGTATGAAGGTCAGGCAGATTGGTCACGCATCGCCACGCTTGTAGAACATTTAGCACCCACTGGAGTTCCTGTTCTTGGTAACGGTGATATCTGGTCAGGGGCTGATGGAGTCCGCATGGTTGAAGAGACTGGATGCGCCGGAGTCGTAGTTGGCCGCGGTTGCTTGGGACGTCCATGGCTCTTCGCTGATCTCGTTGCTGCATTTAACGGCGCGCAAAGCCCTGAACTTCCCTCACTCTTTGATGTTCGAAAAGTCATGTATCGCCATGGAGAACTACTCGTTGAGTTCTTTGAAAGTGAAGGTCGCGCTATGCGCGATCTGCGCAAACATATGGCCTGGTATCTCAAAGGATTTTCGGTTCCACGCGAACTTCGCGCCGGATTTGGAATGGTCTCTTCACTCGGTGAACTTGAGTACTTGTTATCGCAATTAGAGGATCAGCCCTACCCAACTCTCATCGCAGAATCCCCACGCGGTCGTCGCAGTCATGGTCGCGCAGTGCATCTTCCAGATGGATGGCTCAACGATCCTGATGAGTTTGCATCTATCAAAATTGATGATGCAGTTTCTGGTGGCTGATTGTGTTTCTCTTTAAAATTCTTAGGCGCATCGCCGCCGCTATTGTTTTATTAATTATTGTGGTGCCGCTCTATGTTGCTTCACAAATCTGGTGGACAGCGCACCACCCCTCACTCAAACAGAGCGATGCGATTGTCGTCTTAGGAGCTGCGCAAGATAACGGCACTCCTACTCCAATCCTGGCTGAGCGAATCACCCAAGCTCGCCTGGCTTATGAATCCGGACTTGCACCCTTGATCATCACCGTCGGCGGGGGACAGAAGGGCGATCTTTCGACGGAAGCAGCAGCTAGTCGCAACTCGTTGATCGCTCAAGGCGTCGCCCGCAAATCAATCGTTGCTTTGCCAGTCGGCAAAGACACCTTGACCAGCACCGTGGCCTATGTGAGCTATATGAAATTGCATAACCTGAAGAGCGTGATTATTTCGACCGATCCTTATCACTGCTACCGCGCAATGGCCGAAGCCCGCGACCTCGGTGTCAGCGCCACCTGCACTCCGGCTCGAACCGGTCCAGGCTCACTTGCTGCCACCGGAATTCGCTACATCTTCCGCGAGACCAGCGCTTATCTGGCCTATGAGACAGTTGGACGCTTTGGAATTCACCTCAGCGATCAGATAAAGAAATAGGCTTAGCCTCTTATGGTTCTTAGGCAAGCAGTGGAGTCACCTGGTTATAGCCAGAGCGATCGCGATCGTTTCTTAAACGAGCCCGCTAAACGCATGGGACGCACTGAATTTGCTCGCGATCGCGCCCGCATCATTCACTCCTTTGCACTTCGTAGGTTGGCTGCAAAGACTCAAGTTGCTGTCCCATGGTTAGCTGACTTCCCACGCACGCGCCTTTCACACTCACTTGAGTGCGCACAGGTAGGCCGAGAACTCGGCTGGGCACTTGGAGCAGATCCAGATTTGATGGAGGGCGCATGTCTGGCCCACGACATTGGCCACCCACCATTTGGACACAATGGCGAAGATGCTCTCAACGCCGTCTCACACGAATGCGGTGGCTTTGAAGGCAACGCCCAATCATTTCGATTGTTGGTTCGACTTGAAGCAAAGACGGTCGATGATTTAGGCAAGAGCGTTGGACTAAATCTGACCCGCGCTTCTCTCGATGCTGCAACCAAATATCCATGGCCGCGCGCTATAAACAATCGCAAGTTCGGTGTCTATGACGATGATCTTGAAATCTTTAACTGGGTGCGTCTTGGCGCTCCTGCAGGTCGGCAATCAATGGAAGCCCAGATCATGGATTGGTCTGATGATGTTGCCTACAGTGTCCACGATTTAGAAGATGCGCTTGTGACAGGTCATGTAAAACTTGAAAACCTCACCGATGATGTTTCGCAACTTTTCAATGTGGCGCAGAGTTCTTATATGAGCGATATGACCGAACAAGAGGCGGCAGATGCCCTGATCTCCTTGCAATCTCTTTCGTGCTGGCCAAAGAATTACGATGGCTCGCACCGCCACCTTGCTCGACTTAAAGATTTAGCATCGCAACTTGTTGGACGATTCGCACTGGCTGCTGAAAGTGCTACGCGCGATCAATATGGCGATGGCCCCCTAACTCGCTACAACGCCAACTTGGTTGTTCCCCGCGCACAGCGCATTGAGGTCGCAATCCTCAAATCCATTGCAACGTTCTATGTCATCAACGCTGCATCCTCACAGGAGCGCTACGCCGACCAACAGGTCGTTATTAAAGAGTTAGTTGAGATGGTGATTGAGCATGCTCCAGAATCACTGGACTCATTCTTCTTAGATGATTGGAAGATGGCGGTCACAGATAAGCAGAAGTTACGGGTTGTAGTCGATCAAGTCGCATCCCTCACCGATCCTGGCGCTTACGCGCTGCATGCCAAGCTCGGAAGCCTAAGATAGCCCTATGGCTGGGCGCATAAGAGATGAGGACGTGACATACGTCCGCGAGCACAGCCCGATCGATGATGTCATTGGAGATTTCGTCCAACTCAAAGGTGCCGGTGGCGGTCAGAAGAAAGGCCTCTGCCCTTTCCATGATGAGAAGAGTCCCTCCTTTCATGTAACGCCATCCAAGGGTTACTTCCACTGCTTTGGTTGTGGCCAAGGCGGAGATGTCATCAACTTCTTAATGAAGATAGATCACCTTTCATTTACTGAAACTGTAGAGCGGCTAGCCGAGCGCATCGGCTATCAGTTGCATTATGACTCCGCTGGACCGAGTGCTGGCAGCGGAATCAATCGCTCCAGACTTGTTGCTGCAAATACTGCTGCAGCCGAGTTCTACCGCGAACAACTAGGTCTACCTGGTCCTGCACAAGTAGGCCGTGAATTCTTAACCGGTCGTGGCTTTGATAAGAGCGCTGCAGATCTCTTTGGCGTTGGTTATGCACCCGATGAATGGGATGCGCTTTACAAACATCTGCGCGGACTGGGTTATAAAGACGAAGAGCTCAATCTTGCTGGCCTCACCAAAGAGGGAAGTCGCGGCGGATTAATTGATCGGTATCGCAACCGATTGGTCTGGCCGATCAAAGATATTTCTGGTGACATCGTGGGATTTGGTGCGCGCAAATTAGCGGGCGATGATAAAGATCAAGGCCCTAAATATCTCAATACTTCGGAGACTCCGATCTACAAAAAGTCGCAGATCTTGTATGGCTTAGATATGGCAAAGAAAGAGATCGCTAAGAAACGTCAGGTTGTAATCGTCGAAGGTTATACCGATGTAATGGCAGCCCACCTTGCTGGTATCACAACCGCCGTAGCAACTTGTGGTACCGCATTTGGTGATGATCACATCAGGATCATTCGTCGTCTGCTTATGGATGATGATGCCTTCAGGGGCGAGGTTATCTTTACCTTTGATGGTGATGCCGCCGGTCAAAATGCCGCACTCAAAGCATTTGACGATGATCAGAAATTTGTAGCTCAGACCTTTGTTGCGGTTGAACCATCGGGAATGGATCCATGCGAGCTGCGCCAATTTGGCGGAGATATCGCGGTACGTGATCTGATCGCGCGCAGGGTTCCACTCTTTGAGTTCGCAATGCGCAGCGTTATTAAACAATATGACGTTGCAGCGGCCGAAGGTCGCGTGAGCGCTCTCAATCAAGTTGCGCCACTTGTAGGGAAGATTCGCGACGCATCACTTCGCCCCGAATACATTCGCTTAGTTGCAGGTTGGCTCGGCATGGAAGTTGATGTCGTCTCTGCTGCAGTAAAGCGAGTTGCAGGTAAGAGCAATACTCCGCTACCTGATGCACCACCTATGGCGGTAAATCTTTCTGACCCAGTATTGATGCTCGAGCGCGAAGTACTTAAGACAAAATTGCAGGCATCTGAGTTGGCTCCGCAATGGAGTGAGATAGAAGCAAATGCATTCTCTTATCCGCCATATGCTGCTGTCAGGTCGAAGATAGATTCACTTCCAGAGATGAATGTGACTTCACTCTTGGAGCGCACCGAAGATGAGAACCTTCGCGGTTTGATCACTGAATTAATCGTGGAACCAATCCGCACCGATGGCGAAGTTTCAGAGCGCTATGTTGCCAGCATTATTGCTCGCCTTCGTGAAGTTGCCTTGAGCCGCGATATCGCGGAAATTAAATCCACCCTCCAGAGGATTAATCCGGTCGATGAGGGGGAGCGGTATAACGAGATATTTGGGGCTCTGGTGGCAAAAGAGGCCCAGCGCCGTGCCCAGAAGGACCTGGCGGTCGGGGATCTATAGCCCTGCCCGAGCAACCTGATTTAGAAGTATTGCTGGTTCTTGCTAGGATTCCCTCTCTTAGCCCAGTTAGTCCCTGATAGCTCAATTGGCAGAGCAGCCGACTGTTAATCGGCAGGTTCTTGGTTCGAGTCCAAGTCAGGGAGCTCACTCCTCTTCGAGATCTATGAGCTCCTATTTTTTAAGGTTCGCTCGGTATGCTCAGGTAACACCAATGGGGTCCACCGAAGGGACATGATGGCTCGCTTTTCTATCGCTGATTCTTGGCGTACTCAATCAATCGGAACCCGCGTTCTGCGCCTGATGTTGGGCGCAACCTGGCTCTATGGAGGCCTACAGAAGGCTTCTGACGCTCAATTCTTCAATAAGGGTTCAAGTGGCTACATCGGCAATCAGATCACTGGCTTTGTAAAGAACTCCCCGATCGGTTTCATCTTGAAGCATATGATCGAGCACGCCACTCTGGCTGGCTGGATGATCTTGCTCGGTGAACTCGCAATTGGAATCGCGGTTTTGACTGGTGTCGCGCTACAAGCTGCGATCATTGCAGGTGCTGGTGTCTCAACTATTTTGTGGCTCTCTGTAACCTGGCATGTCTATCCATACTTCCTAGGCAGTGATACCGCCTATCTAGTTATGTGGATCGCGCTCTTCTTCTTAGTTCGTAAAGAGGCTGGCGCAAGAGCACGCAAGAATCCAATTCCTAATCTTGCAGATCGCCGTGAAGTTGTTCAGATGATCGGTGTCGGTGTGACTGCGGTGATCGCTGCGCTCGCTGCTGGGGGATTGAAGAAGAAGATTGCTGCCCCAACCACTGGAACCAAGATCGTTGATCTAGCAAAGTTCCCTGTTGGATCAAATATGCAATTCACCGCGCCAGATGGAAATCCTGCTTACCTTTTTAGAACCAAGGTTGGAGTCTTTGCATACTCCGCGGTCTGCACACACCAAGGCTGCACCGTGGGATATAACGCGGCAGATAATTCGCTCGACTGCCCATGCCATGGTGGTAAGTTCGACCCTGCCAATGGAGGCAAAGTCCTTGGAGGTCCACCTCCTCGGCCGCTCGATCCCATCAAGGTTGCTATTTCAGGCAACTCGATTGTGACGGTTTAAAACATGGCTATTTTCAAGATGCAGATTGCACTCCCAGATCGTCCTGGTTCACTCGGCGCAGTAGCTTCGGCTATCGGTTTTGCTGGTGGCGATATTCGCTCACTTGTCACTGTAAAGAGTGAGGGTGGCAAAGGAATTGATGACATCACAGTTGCAATTCCAGGTAGCGATCCAACCGATTTGCTTGAAGTTCTAAATGCGATTGGTGGGGTTGAAGTTCGCTCTATTGAGCCTGCGAACTAACCGCATCACTAATCATTGTCTCTAGATCTCGGGTGGGTTCCCATCCGAGAAGAGATTTCGCTTTAACGATTGATGCAACCAATGTGCCCGGATCTCCTGCGCGGCGTGGGCTTTCTACGGCTGGTACTGCGCGGCCTAAGACTTTAGAGGCAACCGAAATAACTTCGCGTACGGAGTAACCACCACCGCTTCCAAGATTTACGATCTCGTGCACGTGAGGCTTCAGAGCATCAAGAGCCAAGATGTGAGCTTCGATCAGATCAACGACATGAACATAGTCGCGGATGCAGGTGCCGTCTTTAGTGTCCCAATCGGTTCCGAAAATCTTAAGTGGGTTATCTGCAGTTGCGCGTAGAACAAGCGGAATCAAATGTGTTTCAGGGTTGTGGCGTTCTGCAAGCCAACCATTCTGTGATTGATAAGCACCAGCAACGTTGAAGTATCGAAGTGAGATCGCGCTGATTCCGCGCGCGGTGATCATCTTGTCGATAGCAAGCTTTGATGCGCCGTAGGGATTGGTTGGGGCAGCAATTGATTCTTCGGTGATGGGATCATCAACGGGTTGACCGTAGGTAGCGGCTGATGACGAGAAGACAATCTTGTCGATTCCATGGATCGCCATCGCATCTAAGAGGTTGGCTGTTCCATCAACGTTGACGTGGTGATAGAGCTCGGGTTTTTCAACTGATTCACCGACAAGTGATTTACCGGCAAAGTGAATAACCGCTTGGCAGCCAGCAAGCGCAGCGCGCAGAGCATCTGGATCAAGCAGCGTTCCTTCGATCAAGGTAGCGCGGGGGTCTACAGCATCGGCGTGCCCCATGGAGAGGTCATCAAAGACGACTACTTCATAGCCGCGCTCTGCCAAAATCGCTGTTGCGGTTGAACCAACATATCCAGCTCCGCCAGTTACCAAGATTCTGCTCATGGCCTTAAGCCTACTTGAACGGGATTAGTTTCTAATTTGTCCGGCGCAAGAGTCCACGGGAGTTGGCTTGGGTTTTGGAACGGGTGTTGGAGATGGGGTGCTTGGCTTGGAAGGGGTAGGAGTCGAACTTGGTGTGGGTGCCTGGGTTACCGAGAAGACCACAGGGATTTGAGCCGCGGCTTCTGTGCCTGTTGGATCAGTGAAATTGATTGCGCCGACATAATCTCCGGCGGGCAGATTGGTAATGCTAATTAACCAAGAGCCAGATGAGTTACGGGTGACGCTTTGACGGCCCGCAGGCATCGTGGAGGATGCTGGGGTGTATGTGACCGAACCCGTTACAACAGGAGTCGCATCGGGGCGCACGACATTGACATAGAAGAGCACTGGGTCGGCGGTAGTTTTCGCAGACTGGGCGGTGATTGAGATCGCCGTAGGTTCATTAAATGGAAGCATCTGCGAGTTATCTGGTTGCCAGGTCCCACGAACTAACTTCATAAAATCGTTGTTGTTGCCATAGAAAACATTGAGATCTACTCGAGTGCCGGGCACACCGTACTTTCCTGCAATGCCGCAGGAGGTGTACTGCCAGATCTGCCACTGCGCAGTGCAATCTTGATTGGTCCATGAATCCGCGTAGCAACCAACGGTCTTGGCATTGGGTTGGTTAGTGGTGACAGCTGGATCAACAGAATAATGTGCAAGCCAGAGTGGGTATTGGCGCAGGCCTGCAGATCGGGCCATGGCATTTTCTAGAAATTGTGGATAGCTGTAAACAAAAGGTTTCTTATGAGTCGCTGCTGCCACGGCATCGAGCCAGGTTTGAGCCCATAAGGTGACGCTCGCTGGCGATGCATAGTGCGCGCAATTCCCCGACACATAAGAGACACAGTTGTTTTCTAGATCAAGTGCGACTGGAAGATCGCGACGGCCATATCCACCCATAGAGGCGATTCGCCAAATTACTTTCTGTGCCTGTGCCTTCGCATCTTTAACTATTACATCTTTATTGCTGGAGTTTGGAAGATAGGCGTAGTAATAAAAAGAGGTGTAGAGGTGCGCTGCTTGTGCAGCAAGTCGATCAGGAATCATGTATTTAACGGCTTGCGCGTCATATGCATCAATTGTGTCGCCACCTTTGATTATTACAAACCGCACTCCGGCTGAATACATCTTGTTGAAATCAATCGGGGCGTTTCCTGGGTGCTGGTAGTAACTGATATCCATGCCGTGGATGCGTGAGCCCGGACCAAGTGCATCTATTTTCGCTATGGGAGTGGCCGCTGATGCAAGGTTAGAAATCATTGCAAGAGCTAAACCAAGAACGATGATCGCGCGTTTCATATTTCGCGCACACCCAAAGGTTCTTTAAAAACTTCCTCAATCTTCTGGTGCAAGAGCGCTAAGTGGCGGGGATTGCGCGCCATCGAAAAATTATGATCTCCGCTAAATTTCTGCGGATCTGAGAAGTCAATCGTTATAACTCCATCTTCAACTGCAACGATGCGCGCATCAAAGAACGCTAACCAGGCGATTCGGTCAGTATCGAGCACGGCATCTAAGACTTCATTCCAGCGAGCCTTGACGCTTTCGATCGTTAAATCTGACATGCCTTAAGAATAGTTGAGTGGGTCAGTGCTTCTTGCCATGTACATCATGTAAGTAGCGCGAGCCGCGCAGCGCGCTAAAGACTGAGCCGAGCAGCGCCATTGCGAGTGCCATAGTGAAGACAATCACAAGACCATGATGGAAGGGTTGCGATATGAGATTAGGGAAGAAATGCTTTCCAGTCAGCGTGGCCCACTGCGCGTTAGTCACATGTGTCGCTGACTGACTTCCCAGCAAACTCTGAAGTGGGTTGTATCCAAGGAATGATGCAAAGAGCGAACCAACAACGGGAAGGTTTGCTATCTGATGTGCTTGCGCCGCTGAAACTCCATTTGCTGTTAACCCTGCATACATAGAAGTTGGTAATGCGCGACTAAGTCCAACGATCATTAATGAGAAGAAGATTCCAATTGATAGCACCATTCCAGAGTTCATAAATGCAGCTTGGATACCAGCGGCGCTTCCACGGCTTTCAGCGGGAACGCTATTCATGACCGCAGTTGCGTTAGGGGCAGAGAACATGCCGCCACCAATTCCATTGAGCAGAACTAATACCGCAAACCAGATGTAGTGGAAATTGGTAGGGACTAGAAGCAGGCCGATGAAACTTGCTCCAAAGAGCAGCATTCCTGCAGTTGAAAGCAGGCGCGCTCCATGGCGATCAGAGATCCAACCACTCAAAGGTCCTGCAATGAGAAAACCGAGTGTAAGTGGAAGTAAGTAGATCCCAGCCCAGAGTGGGGTCGCGTCATAGGCATACCCGTGAATCGGTAGCCAGATTCCTTGCAACCAGATAATCAACATGAACTGCAATCCACCACGAGCGGTTGCTGCTAAGAAGCCTGCGCCAGAGCCCATTGCAAATGCTCGGATTCTAAAGAGGTGCAGGTTGAACATGGGGTGTTGCACTTTGACTTCAATGATGAAGAAGGCAATTAAGAAAATAATTGATAGAGCAAAGCCGATGAGAACTTTCGGAGCAGTCCACCCCATGGTGCCGCCGTGATACGGCTGGATTCCATAAACCATTGCGACCAGAAGTGAGGTGAGACCAAGGGCGAAGGTGAGATTTCCCCACCAGTCGATGGTGGCGTGTGCACGCTTGCCGTTGTCTTTGAGGCTGATGTAACCCCAGATCGTTCCAAAGAAACCAAAGGGAACCGATACCCAGAAAACTAAACGCCAATCGCCGATTGATAACAGGCCACCGGCAATGAGACCAATAAAGGAGCCACCAATTGCAGCTACTTGGTTGATGCCGATTGCAAGGCCACGCTGTTCAACGGGAAAGGCATCGGCGATGATGGCAGAGGAGTTGGCGAACAACATCGCTCCACCTACGCCTTGCACCAAGCGCCAGATGACGAGCCAGAGCGCGCCTTTGCTCTCGTGATAGGGATCAAGTGCCAACAAAATAGAAGCGATTGAGAAAACTAGAAAACCTAAGTTATAAATCCGAACTCGACCGAAGATATCTCCGATGCGCCCCAAGCTAATTACCAGCACTGCTGTGACAAGCATGTACCCCTGCAGTAACCAGAGCAGGTAGCCAACATTTCCAGGAGATAGGGGATTGATCCCGACTCCACGGAAGATTGCTGGCAGTGAGATCAAAATGATGGAGGAGTTAATCGTCGCCATAAAAATACCAAGCGTTGTATTGGTAAGGGCGATCCACTTATAACGGGGCGATACAGAATTAGTTGTTGAAGCTTCAATCACCATTGCACGATAGCACAACTGATTTTCTACACCGGGATTCCAGGGGTGGAACTAGTGCTGAGAGGTCAACCACCATGATGCATATGGGGGAACGGCGATAGTGTGCTCCAAGTGCTTTTCTTCTGCAGAGATGTGCTCATACATATTGGGCTGCAAGAGCGGATCGCGATCGATGTAATGTATAGATTCACTTAGGTTGTAAATCTGTATTAAATCCCCAGAGGCGTGTTTGCGCCGGATCACTAGTACTGCGCCATTTGCGAGAGTAGAAACTTCTGAGCCCGTTGCAGCGTGCAATGAACCCAAGTGTTGGCGGGCTTTAATCAGTGATTTGAAAGCGCTAAAAATTGCACCCTCTACGCCTTCTTTATTACGCGCTCTTTTAACTCGATCCCAATCCATCGCAGGCCTGTGAATCCAACGATTGTCTTCGGCCTTCGTGGGATCTTCTAAGAAACTATGATCATTAAGCATTCCTAGCTCATCACCCATGTAGAGCAATGGAATACCCCCAAAGCCAAAGACAATCGCATACGCTGCAATCAATCGATGGATAGCGGTCTCAAGTGCAGCAGAGTCAGCAGATTCAATGGCCGCCTCAATTCCGGTCAAGCTCGCAGCAGATCCAGAAGTACGGCGATCTCCAGTTGTTGGGTTGGATTGGAAATGAACCCCGCGCGCAAATGAACCTTCAAACTCGTTCGCAAAAAAGTTGGCTAAGAACTCGCGGTGTGCAACACCTGAAAGTCCGACAGCGGCTGCATCGGCATCATCTATCGCCCAACCAATATCATCGTGGCAGCGCAGATATGTCGCCCATGCACTGGTTGTAGGAATCGCAGCAAAGTTGTTGATGGCGTATGCGAGCAAGTTTGCATCGCGCGCAGCAAGGGCGGACCAGATCTGAACCATCAAACTGTTGTGATAGGCCAAATCTGAAACCTTGCCGGCATGTACACCCTGACCAAGATAATGAACTACATCGCGTGGACCCACGATTGCTTCCGCCTTAAAAATAAGAGCGGGCGCAAAGATATGTGCGGCAGTTCGCAACGCTTGAGTAATCGCATGAACTTCTGGTTGGTTCTGACTATTTGTACCGCGGCGCTTCCAAATAAATGCGATCGCATCTAAGCGCAGACAATCCACTCCCTGATTGGCAAGAAAACCAATGACATCGAGATATTCCATAAAGACATCGGGGTTCGCCCAGTTAACATCCCATTGCCACTCATTAAAAGTTGTCCATACCCAGGCTTGCATCTCCTGGTTATAAGTGAAGTTACCAGGTGCAAAGGTGGGAAATATTTCTGGGTGAGTTTTCTCAATCTCATCTGGAACAGTGCGATCGTTAAAGGCATAGAAGTAATCTCGGTACTTTGGATCACCTGCTTGAGCTTTCTGGGCCCATTCATGTTCCTTAGCAACGTGGTTTAAAACCAGATCAATTGTGAGCGAAATACCATTATGGTGCAGTTCATCGGCTAAGAGCCGTAGATCATTGAGATTGCCCAAATCTGGCCGTATTGAGCGGTAAT
>Ga0208872_1001484_pt1 | contig 14347 bp, 15 predicted proteins | sample CryBogCBH12Aug08_FD_185508 | JGI IMG/M metagenome (GOLD analysis project Ga0208872, IMG submission 185508) | Freshwater microbial communities from Crystal Bog, Wisconsin, USA - CBH12Aug08 (SPAdes) | ecosystem: Environmental > Aquatic > Freshwater > Lake | place: Crystal Bog, Wisconsin, USA...
CACAGAGACAATAATACGTTATATTGCAAACCAAGGTGAACTAGATACAGGTCAAAAAGCTACGCTTTTTGACTAATCCAGATACCCCGAGCGTAAGCTCGGGGTTATTCATTCTTCACATTCTTTTTCTCCCAACACCCATCGCACATGCCATTCTCAAACGGCTCGCTCATTGAATTCGACGGACACCCTTTCTGTTTGCAAAAATATGCCATGTTAATTTTCAGTTTCTTCTAATAATGTAATCTTCTTGTCGTTCAAAACTAATCTACTCCGCAAGTGTCCCATCAGCTCGCGCTTCTCAAGCGGAGTGCCTTCGCGTAGGACATACTTCGCGTACTCTCTCGTATTCACATCGTCCTCGTTAATCGAATATTTCGGTGTGCCTTTCGTTGCCAATCGTTGCAGTCGATTGAACCGTTTGATCTCATCTTCAAGTTTGATTCGCATACCAAGTTCATTGATGCTGACTTTGTCGATGACTTTGAATAGCTCATCAATCAATTCTTCTTCTCGAATATATTTGTTTTTGCAATTCCTATCTCGTGCCTTTGAACAGGAGTAGTACACATACTTGGCAGTCGTCGTGTCTTTCAGTTCCTTGTATTTTTCTTGCGCCGTTATTCCTGATCCGCACATTCCGCAGGTAAACAATTTAGTGAATGCGAACTCTCGATTCTCTCGCACAATCTTGTCTCGCTTCATATGCGCTTGCGCTTTTTCATACAAATCTTGCGTAATCAGTGTTTGATGCTTTCCGTTGTACCAGTTACCGCTGTCTCTCGGGTACTCGAATATGCCGTAATAGAATGGACTGTCGATTATCCTATATACTCCCGCGAGTGTCAGTGGTTTGTTGCCTCGCGTGTGAAAATTCAGCTCGAATTTCAGCCAGTTATATACCTTTCGTCCGCTCCAATTTTCATATGCCACTTTCTCGAAAATCTTTTTGACGATCGGGGCGCGATCCGGATCAACTGCAAGCTGGCATTTTCGATCCATCATTTTTTGATTCAAATATCCAAGCGGTGCCATGCCCGGCCAGAGTCCCATCTCTACTCTCGTTCGCAATCCGCGCTTCACGTTGATACCTCGATTGTCGTTTTCCAATTTCGCCTGACTGCACAAAATCATGAGCATGAACTTGTCGTTCGGGGCGTTCATGAATCGCTGACCGAAAGTGCGTATGTCCTCCAATTTTCCGGCATCCATCAAATCGACGATTTTACCGAGGTCGCCCGCGTTACGGCTGATGCGATCTGGTGCCCATGTCAGAATTCCGTTATATTTTCTGGCTTTGATTTCCTGCACGATTTCGTTAAAAATCGGTCGCTGGTCGGTCTCTTTCGCCGAGTGCGATTCGCGCTTGAGTTCGGCGATTTCAAGCCCCTCGCGTTCCGCCAGTTGCATCATCTCCTTGATCTGGCTATCAATCGACAGCACTTGGCGTTCCTCCGATTCCGTACTTTTTCTCGCATACAGCACGTATTTTACCTTTACAGGGATTGCTACTTTTTTGGCCGGCAATCCAATCGGCACTTGTACTATGTTGTTCATACCTAAGGAATGACGCAAATCCTTATGGAAGTCTAGCGTCTCGAATGCCTGAGGAGTTGGTAACTAAAAATATTCGAAATTACTTAAAACTTTAGGATTTCTTCATTTTTTCTTTAGAATTCTTTTAGAAAAAATATACAAGAAATCCTCCGACACAGACAAGCAGAATGCCGAGAATATACGTTGCTTTGAGTGTCGGCTTCTCAGACTCATTAAGTAATTTCGGGAAGAATCTGACGATGAGTAATCCCTCGACGAGAACGAATATTGGCTGAACCGAGCTGATAGAAAGAACGATGGCGACAGGTGCGAGCAATATCGCGGCATTGGTTGCGAGAAGTGCGAGAATATTCATTATTTCTGCAAGTGTCGTCAGTCCGAGCGTCTTGCGACGGATCATATGCAAAGTCTGCTTGCGATATAGAGGAATGGCAATAAACAGCAAAAAACCGACAATTCCGATGCCGACATACTGCCAAAATATCGCTGCCCAGAACGGAGTCTGCTCAGCCACCAGTTTAAACAGCGTGTTGTAGATTCCAACGAATGCGGTCGATACAAGCATGAGCAATAGGACGCTTCCTTTCATTTTTGCTTCTCCCTTTTTCCAGACGATGCAGAGTGTGCCGACGAGAATGAGAACGACTGCGACGATCTGCATTCCAGTCGGCACTTCTCTCAAAAGCAGAAAGCCGAATAAGAGTCCCGTGATCGGTGCGAATTGAAAAAGGGATATCACGGTCGTCGTAGATTCTCTCTCCAATGCCCAGAAGTAGAAGAGTATGTATAACGCCTCGAATATTCCCGACAGGATGAGAACGCCGACGAACTGCGAGTCGAGCGTCAAAACCGAATTTCCATGTACGAGAAAAACACCGAGCGCGACGACGAGACTCACGAGCGAGGACAGGATCATGAGACCGCCACTTTCGCTTTCGTTGTTCTCGCCAAGCGAAAGAAGGAACTTGTCGATATAGTTCGCGATGCTCCATGCGAGCGGTGCGATTAAAGCTAGTAAGAACCAATTCATATATATGTCGATTAGACTAAATTCACTATATCACAAACCGCTTTCTAAAATAAGCATTTTATGGTATTATGCACGCATCATGATTCCGCAGTTTCCGGAGTTCAAAAGTCTTGAATTATCAGACAAAAAAGATGTCGAGTCATTCACGAAGCGATTTCCGCCGTATTCGGATTTTGACTTTGCTAGTATGTGGAGTTGGGATATTAAAGGCGAGGTTAAAATATCAAAACTGAATAACAATCTGGTTGTTAGGTTCACCGACTATCTTACGAGTGAGCCTTTTTATTCTTTTCTGGGTGACAATGAAGTAAACGATACAGCAGAAAAACTGCTCACTCTTTCAAAAGTGCAAGGTTTAGCATTAAAGTTGAAACTCATTCCTGAAGAAGCTACCAAGCAACTCGACTCGAACATTTTTTTTGTTACAGAAGATCGAGACCATTTTGATTACATTTACGACACCGATAAATTACTCAAAATGGAGGACAGTAAATTTCATGTTCGCCGAAAACACCTCCGCTTTTTTCAGAAAAACTTTTCCCACAAGGTAAAAAAACACGAAGTCATCGACGCGGCGATCAAGGGTCAGATTTTAGATTTGTTCAGTAGTTGGGTGAACGACAAAGGCGGCGATGTTTCGACCGATTATTTTCAGCGCGAATTTTTGGCGTTATCTCGATTTTTGAATTCATCTGAGTCCATAGATTTTTTTATCGTAGGCATACATTTTGAAGAAAAGCTTATTGCTGTTTCGATATCGGAAAATGTGAGTAGTTCATACAATGTAAGTCATTTTCAAAAAGCGATTAACTCTGAGTTTAAAGGTATCAATGTCTATTTGATTCGTGAGCTTGCAAGCTTACTGATGGAAAAAGGAATCCGCTACGTTAACTGGGAGCAAGACTTAGGGATTGCCGGTTTGAGAGAGAACAAAGAGTCGTATCTCCCGTGCGCTTTTTTAAAGAAATATTCAATTTCGCTTAAATAGTTTTAATTACAAGATTTTAGGGTATATAATAATCAACATGGAAGACGTAAAAAATTCACTGGTGAAAAATAGACTACTTACGGTAGCAGTGCTCATGTTCTTGGTTGTCACGGGCTGGTGGTTAACAGTTAGTCCTCTGAATTCGGATCTTTTTGTAGACAAAAAGAATCTCTGGAGTTCAAGTTATGAATTCATTGCCATTTTTGGAGGCATATGCGGTCTTTTTATAACGAAGCATTGGGGTGGTCGCAAGAGCGTGCTTGGAAGAGCAGTTCTTGCTTTTTCAATTGGATTATTTTTGCAAGCGTTTGGACAGGTCGCTTACAACTACTACACACTCTTTCAGCATATGCAGGCACCGTATCCATCACTTGGTGATACTGGATACTTTGGGAGCATCTTTGCATATATGTATGGCGTAATATCTCTTGCTCGCTACGCGGGCGTGAGTATATCGTTCAAATCTCTCACAAATAAAATTCTCGCTGTGATAATTCCGCTCGGACTACTGACTCTTTCATACTTTACTTTCTTGAAGGATTACCAATTTGATTGGTCGAATCCGCTCAAAGTGTTTCTCGATTTCGGCTATCCGCTCGGACAAGCTTTCTATGTCTCAATCGCTTTATTGGTCTTATTCCTTTCTAGAAAATTTTTGGGAGGTATTTTGAAAAAGCCAGTCTTGCTTCTTACGTTCGCTTTGATTATCCAGTATGCTAGTGATTCAAATTTTTTGTATCAGGCAAACAACAATAATTGGTATACGGGTAGTATCGGCGATTTTATGTACGCAGTTTCATATTTCGTTATGACTTTGGCTATAATCCACATCGGTAATATCTTTCAAAAGATTCGCTCAGAAAGTCAGTCACTACCAGCAGTAAAACCAGAATCAGGTGTCACGACTGGTATCGACAAACTCCACAATCAAATTCTTACAGAAATAATCAAACGCCAGGTTCGTGTTGCAGGATATCTCGCATGGCAGGAAGTTAAAAAAGTTTCAGGTATTACGGTAACAAATGAGCAAGATGTCGTTGTGTCTATAAACGGTGATCCCAAGCAGGTTATTGATCAGCTTCTTGCAAATTACAAAAATCTATTCGGAGATCTCGCAGTTGAGGTTTCAAAAAATGCCGTCTACTATCTCGTTGCCGAATTACCAGCCGATCAAGTGCCTGATAGCTTGAAATAAAAAATGGCGGACGAAAAAGAAAACCAGAGTACACATGTCGTTTCGCCGATTTCTTCGGATTTTTCACAGCATCCTGTCGTGCTTGCACAGCAAGAACTGTATAAAAAGAATGCTGAACTTGATTCGCTCAACGAGCTTCTTTCTCTTGCTCGACAACTATACCAGATTAGCTTATTGGCACTTGACCCGACCGCACTTGCGGAAAAAATATCGGTAACGATGCGCGATAATATGCATCTTGAAATGTCGGGCATATTCATATTCGACCGAGATAAAGATATATTGACTCCGCTTGCGTTTGCAAAATCCGAGCGTCTGATTTCGGCGATTCGCAAGGCAGGATTTCTGTTTAAAGATATTAAAATCAGAAACGCGACTAAGCGACCCGCGTTTCAAAAGATGTTCGACGGGCAGACATACACAACGCAGAACCTCGCCGATGTTTGGGGTGGTCTAGTCGAAGACAAAGTGCTTGTCGAGCTTGCAAACACTGCGAATATTAAAACAGTGATCATTCATCCTTTGTTGACCGAAGAACGGGTTATTGGAGTCATGATTTTGGGACTGACTTCCACATACAATCAAATCTGGATGACAAAGGAAGAATCGCTCAAATCATTTGCCGATGTCATTGCGGTGGCGCTCGACAAGTCATATACATATTCTGAACTTGGAGAATCAAATAAACGCATGCAGGACTTGTATGCCAAAATGGTTGATCAAAACAAACAACTAAGAACAATCGACGAAACAAAGTCAAACATATTGTCATTCGCTTCGCACCATCTTCAGAACCCAATGGAGAACGTTGTCATGGGAACTTCGATGATCGCTGATGGTTCATTCGGAGCGATCTCGCCCGAGGTTAAAAACGCCGCCGTTAAGACTTTTGAATCTGCGCGCCATCTGTCGCTTACAATTAAATTGTGGCTCAAAGCACTTGAATTCGAGGAAAATAAAATTACATATTCAATGAAAAAGTTTGACCTGCTTGATGTGGTAAATATGATTTCAAAAGATTGGACAATGGTTGCAACAACGCGGAATATTACTTTTACTGTTGAGACAGATAACAAGGCTCCATACAACATTGTTGCTGACCAAGCATGGATACGCGATGTCATTATGAATTTGATGGACAACGCCTTTAAAATGACAGAAAAAGGATTCGTAAAAATCAAAGTTGAGAAAATCGGAATCGAAAAAACACGATTATCTGTGATTGATTCCGGTGTTGGAATCGATGCTGAAACATTACCGAAATTATTTACAAAATTTGAACGCGGTGATGAGGGTTATAAAAAAGATATTGAAGGCACTGGACTTGGATTGTATATTTCCAAGAAGATTATTGAGAAGGGGCATGATGGAGTTATCAAGGCTGAGTCAGATGGAATTGGTAAAGGTGCAACGTTCTATTTTGAGATTGATAGTGTTTAAAATCTAGCGCGATTCTTTCTATTCTAAATTGACGAGATTATGTCAATGTGGTATTGTTTTTTTAAATTTAATTAAAACAAATTTAAAACTTAATATCATGATAGCAAATCTAATCGGTCCTAGTGGTTCAGGCAAAACAACTCTGGTATCAAAAATTGAAGAATTATATCCATTTCTCTATCGTCGATTAATTTCTTACACAAGTCGCATCAAAAGAGTTACAGAGAAGGAAGGAGAATCTTATCATTTTGTTGATAAAAAAATGATAGAAAATAAAAATGATTTTGTTTTGCAACGAGTTAGAGAAGACGGAATATACGCTATTAAAAAAGACGATTTATATTCTACTGACAACAAAATTATTCTCACAACATTTCCAGCGAGTGGAATTTTAAAATTACAAAAACTCGGATGCATCGTTGCTCCTTTCTTTTTGTCTGTAGGTTCAGATGAGTGCGAAAAAAGAATGATCGCCCGTGGCGATGATCCAGCAGATGTGAGGCGAAGAATATTGGCTGATCTAACAGAATCTACCCTCGAAATCACACGAAGTCTTTTAGGAGACAGGAACCTTTGCATCCTGAATGGTATGCTGAATCCTAATGAATTGGCTTTGTCTGTTCATCAAATTTTATCTGCATTCAGAAATGAAATCGAGTAGGAATACTCGATTTTTTGTTGCCGATTTTAAAATTGACGTATTTATAAAAGTATGGTAATTTATAAATATTCTTTCACAATTAAATATTGTATTATGTCAAAAAATCTCACACATCACGGAGGAAATATTTACATTTCCCAACACAAAAAAGACGTTGACATCGACTTGGTTCAACGCAATCTGATTTTTCTTGCTGATAAAGGACTGGCAACTTTTGGAAATATCAGTACTGAAATTCTGCGACCTGAGCTTGAAAGAGCTAACTTCCGCATTGAAAAGAACGACCTCTGTTTTGAGGATGATCTCACTCTCGGGCTACAAATGCCCGAAACATGGTATATAAACCGTGGAGTTAATGCGCTTAGTACTTCGATGTACTATAATTTCCTGAATTTTAAGGAGATGGCAAAAAGCGAAGTGTTATTCACAAAGAACAAGGCGGCTTCTGAACAGTACGGACGTATCGGTATTGTCGAAATTTATTTACAGGATCGGCTTGAGGAATTTCTTCTTGCCAATGGTATTGATTATTTCGGAACACCAAAGACGCTTACTGAATGTATGCGCGTTCTTGAGGGCTGGGATATCAAAAGGGTTCCCCGTCTTAAGTCTTATGTTCCGTATTCTGAATTCATTAAGCTTTGGTGTAAAGAATATTATCCAAAATTTAAGGAGTCAGAATGGGGTCTTGGGGAAAAGAAATCAAAAATCATCCTCGACGGAACTGGAACAACGAATATCCGCGAGTCTATAAAATTCTTTTGGCAGAATTATCTGCTTAAAAAGGAAGAAAAGATTTCTTCGGGCGATGTTGAGATTGATGTGCTGAGTCCGCGTTTCTCTGAAAACAGGAAACCAGATTACATCCTTATTGGGGAAGATATTTTCAGTGAAAAAGAAAATAACCAACTCATTAATTTCAAAGAGTTTACAACTGGGAAGATTATCTCTGCTGGACATTCAAATGAGAAAAATGAAAAAGACCTTGCTACTGCACAATTAGCTGAAAAGCTTTTTCCAGAGGCAAAAATCATCATCTTCAGAAACCTTCCGCTAATGCCGAATTTCACCATGTGCAAACTGGATGAAATAAAAAAAAAGGAATCAATCGCGAGATTGCCGTTATTGGGAATACCTTGGTATCTTTCATTCACGAATTTAAAAGCTAAAAAATGGAAGAGACTGTAGTAAATTATTTGCGTAATGTGTTACGTGGTCAACAGAACGGCAAGATATTAAATTTAGAACTTGCCACAGTCGTTAAGAATTTTTTGGATAACGACAATTTTGTCATGGAAGCCGTTGCTAGTCACAGCTCAAATGTTTTTCTCTTAAGCTCTAAACTCAAAAATGAACAAAAATTCATTCTAAAAATTAGGACTACAAATCAGGAGAAAAAACATTTTGGTTTAAAAACCGAGGCTGATATTTGTTTAGAATTGGCCAATGATTTAAGCGTTACTGTTCCCAAAATTGTGTTGTATGGATCGACAGATGAATTCGAAATTGCCTTGTATGGTTACAGAGCAGGCGTATTAGCAAGCGATGTTTTGCTTGACGACACTCAAATTATTTTTATTTGGTCAGCCATCCTTGAAATACAAAACAGGCTGATAATTTCCAAAATTAATTCGGTTCAATCCATAGTCAAAAACTTGAACGAGGATCATGATTTTTCTGGCAAAATCGTTCGGCACACTTCAAAATTGCTCAATATAAAATTGGATCCACTGCGACTTAAAATTATTGACGATAAGTTGAATTTAGAAAAAATGAAGCGTTCAAGGACGATACTCTCTGACCGCAGTCCTGCTAACTGGATTATTAGTGGAAATGATATTATCGCGATCGATTTTGACTTACTCCTTCCTGAATCTTGCCTTGGAGACTTTGTTCTGTTTATTGATGATTACAGATTATCTGTTCCGTATAATCGAAATACCATGATTGGTAATTGCTTGAACTTTCTAAAAAAGAAAGGAATATCTTTTACTCATGAGGATTTCCATTGGTGTGCGGTCAACCGTAATTTATTGCAAGGTGCACTATTGTACAAAAATAGCAAAGCTGGTTCGCTGTTTTGCTATCAGCGAGCTTTAGATTCCAGTATTATATTAAAAGCTGGATTCATTGAGCAAGAAATAAGAAAAATCCTCCCTGAGGTAGCCTGAACATGAATTTACATGTTCAGGCTTTTTTGTGCCAAATAACAGGCATATCCAACAAGAATTATATCTCGAACCTTAGAACCGTTTACTTCGTCGCTGTCGATAGAAAAAAGACCTGTATCAGTACAACTCTGATCTTGGCAACCGATAGGTTTTTCAGTAGCTTCCACGATAAAATGAGGATTGTATGCGTGTTTGGGATATGGTCGTCCCGTTGCTTTATTTACCTTTTCCGTATCGGGATTTATGATTTCGTTGTAGCCAAACATGGTCACATTCGACACCTTCTCTAAGCCAGCTTCTTCGTACAATTCACGCATGAGTGCCTCATTGACTGTTTCGCCTTCCTCGATATGTCCGCCAGGAAGTTCCCATCCTCTGTGTGTTTGCACAAGTGTTATCTTGTCCTCAAACACAATAAGACCAGTTGCGGTTGTAGCAATTGCAGTATCTGGCAATTTTGACCCAATAAAAAAATTCCAAAAGGTGGTATTTTTCCAGTTGCCAGTTAAGATTAGTTTCGATTCATTCATATGAATTGATAGTAATTGATTTCAAAAAATTGAGCAAGTTTAAGCTGATTTGAATAACTTCGGTTTTTCGTATAGTATGTGTATTCAATAAGATTCTAATGAAGACTCAACTAAACAAAAAGAAAGTAATTATTTTCGACGTCGATGGCGTTATTCTTGACAGTATTGATTTGGTGCGAAAAGATTTGTTGCAAAGACATCCATCTATGACAGAAGAAGAATTTAAGGAAATTTTCACTGAAAATTTTTGGACTGGTCTTTCTAAATTTAAAGAAAAGTTTTCAATAAAAGAATTGAGTCAGGAAGAAAAAAATCATCGTGAAGCACAACGTCTTATGACTAGAGATTCCATTAAAGTCTTTGATGGAATGAAAGAATTCCTTGAGCAAGCATCCAAGAAATATATTCTGGTTATCAATAGTTCTGGGTATAAGGAACACATCGAAATCCCATTGAGAGCTTCAGGTGTCTTAAGCTTCTTTGATTTTGTTGCAAGTAAAGAGATATCTGTCGACAAGACCGAAAAAATTAATTTTATACTTGAAAAATATATCGCTTCTCCCAATGAAGTTGTTTTTATTACAGACACGATTGGAGATATTTTTGATAGTGATAATGCCGGAATAGATTCTATTGCTGTAACATGGGGAGTACACAAGCGTTTCGATTTTGAAAAGCAAAAATTTAATCAACTATTAGATATAGTTGATGATATAGATGATCTTTCTGAGAAAATATTATCAGAGTCAAAATAAATATAATGTACCATCATGTTGGTAACCTGACTACACAAATTTCCATATCTAAGCTAGTATGGTCGAACCTCGTAAAATGAGGTAAAATATCTTTACAACTCAATAAGAGTAGCCTAACCCCACAGACTTGTCTCTGGATATGGTGAAAAAACGCCAAAGTGTATAACAAACTCCTAGTCAGAGTCACTTTGGCGTCGTATCTGGAAACGGGTACGGGTTTGGTCGAAAGACCGAATCGCGATGGCTAGGAGTTTATTGTACTCCTATTCCACTCGCACATTAAAAAATCGCATATCGCCAAAGTTATGAATTCATTTTTTATTGTTCTCCTGCTCGTTGCAATCGTCGTTCTGATTGTTGGCCTCACCAGTCCAGAAAAAGTAAAAATGAAATCTCGAAAAAAGGTTTCGTTGGTTTTCGGGTCTGCAATCATCGTTCTCTTTATTTTCATCGGAGCGACAGCAGATTCAAATCAATCTGTGTCGACTCCAACAGTCGCATCAGATGCAACAGCGGTGTCGACACAAACACCTACTACAACGCCTACTTTGCAAGCAACAAAATCAGTTTCGCGACCAGTCGTTGCAAAGCAAACAGTACCTCAACCTACGACTCCTGTCACAACTCCGCCTCCAGTTACACCGACACCTGTCGTTCAACAACCAACGCCGACACCACAGCCGATAACATTACTTGATATTAGTGGCAGTGGCGGAAAAAGTACGCAGGTGTTTACAGTCCCATCGAACGAATGGCAACTCGATTACACCTATGATTGCTCCTCATTCGGCGATCAGGGAAATTTCCAAGTATATATTTACAACTCTGACGGCTCGATGTCATTTGAGAACAGTGCCGTCAATGAACTCGGCAAATCTGGTTCTGATACCAATTATTATCACACCTCCGGCAGTTACTATCTCGAAGTGAACTCAGAATGTAGTTGGACTGTAAAAGTTAAGGGGTAATCGTATGACGACAGCCTATAGCTGTCCGTATTGCCACGGCGAACTGTCTCCACCCACAAGAAAAAAGAAATGTCCTCATTGTGGAAAGATAATGTATGTACGCACACCGTACGGACAAAAACAAAATTGGATACGAGAGGAAGACTTGTTAGCAATTGAGACAGAATGGATTACGAAAAAATCCGAAGAGCTGAAAAAATCACGCGAAACTGAGAACAAAATACAGAGAGACAATGTTCGGATTTGGTTTGCGACTGGTGTCAAAAGTATAAAAGTTTATAGCGGCGAGGATGATAAGGTTTGTGACGCTTGCCGAGTGACGCACGGAAAAATTCTCCCAATCCCTACTGTTCGTGAAGTTGAAGGAGTTGTGGAAAATATTCCGATTCACGGGTGTAGCAATCCGGAAGGTTGTCGTTGTTACTGGCGACCAGAAAATATTTTTTAATTTATTAGACTTATGACGATTAACCTGTATTTTCGTTTTCAATATCACACGAAATCTCAGCGCCATTCTCATCAAAACAAACGAGCTTGCTTCCCGGACGATCGTCACTCTGTAATTCATAATTCCAGTGAACAAGGGTCTCGGCGCGTGCGCCGTTCTCGTGTACAAAGATGCGCTTCTTTTTGAATCGTGGATGATATATCTCTCTGCTACCAATATCAAAAGCCCCAGCTCTATCTGGCTGATCAAGTGCTTGCAAAATTTGTTCGCAGAATTTTGACCTCATAGCATACAACTTCCTCCATTTTCATTAATAACCCAATTTCTCCACGCTTCATATCCTCGCGATCCGTGCATCTCCTCAATCATCTGAAGCACTGCCGTCGAAAAAGCATCGGCGAGATCATCGTGATGTTCTTTCGAGAATCCGGTGAGTTCTGAAATCAGTATCTCGGTCACGGGATCGTTCTTTGGAAACAAGATGTTGCCGGTGCGAATGAGACTACTTGTGAGTGCGAGACGCGATCGTTTGTCGTTCATGTGCTTTACGCCTTTCACTTTCGCGCCGATCATCGTCATCGTTTCCACGTATGCTTCTTGAAAGCCGTTCGACTCGACGACAAAAAGTGGCAATTCTCTTTTCTCGTTCTTGAACTCTCGGCATATTCCGCGAATTTCTTCGATGAGCTGTGCATATGGAAGTTTCTTATGGAACGGATGTCGCATGACGTATGCTTTCATCGACGAGCCGTAATCGAATGTCGCAAGCATGACCATCGCCGAGAAGTCCGCACTGTCTCTCGTCGATATCGCAAGGTCGACTCCGATGATGACTTTGCGGATTTTTCCAAGTTCCGGAATCGGCCACTTATCGTAATACTGAATCCACTCCGGATGAATCACTCGCGTACTGTCTGAGATTATCTCCAACAGATATTCCTGTTTCCACGCCAACTCGTTTGCGACGCTCATTCGCAGTTCTTCGATTTTCTCCTGCGTGTCGAATTTTCCTTTCCATAAGCATTCGCCGTCCTTGCTGACCAACGGAAACCAGCGATATATTCCTTGAATTTCTTTTGCTTCAATCTTTTTTCGCAGTCGCATCATGAGAGAATCCTCGTGTAGAAGATTCCCGACAAGCATAATGCGCGTACCGACATCTCCAAGCGGTATTATTTCCCGCGTGAACCAGTCGAACGTTTTCTGTCTGCCTTCCATCGTCTTCGTCGAAGCCATGTCCTCGATATCGTCCAATATGATCAAGTCCGGTCGGTACTCGTGGTGTCGCACTCCGCGAATCGATTGCTCAAGCGAGGCGATCATGATGCGTGCGCCGTTCTGGAATACGAGCGACGAGATCGCCCACTGTTCGTTTGAGTCTTCTTCGCGGAACGGTCCCATATCGCTCTTGAGCAGAGGATTGTTTTCCAGTTCATATTTCAAGTTCGCCATCTGCTGTCGTGCTTGGGCTTGGGTCTGACAGATGATCAGCACGAACTTCTTTTGCTGTCGTCCGAGAATTGCCCACAAGGAATATGAGAACGTCACGAGCGTTGATTTTCCCGAACCTCGAAATGCCAAAATGCACGCGAGCTTGTTCGTCGCATCTTCCGTAATGCGGAAGATTTCTTTTTGGAATTCTGCGATCTCATATTTCACATAGTGCGGAAAGTAAATATGGAAGAACATGAGATGGCTGTCACGCGCAACCGTTTGTCTCACTCCGCGATCTTTCGCAACCGCCTCGAATACATTTTTGTCATTGGTGTTCTCCATTGTCTTTGAGAGTTAAGTCTGCTAATGCGAGAGCTTTGTGAACAAGTTCTTTCTGCTCATCCGACAATTCCTGAATCGTGTTGATTGTTCCCTCGATTTCAATCCGCGTACGATATGACGGATGATGGTATTTGAGCCAGTACATGATCGCTCCGAGATTCCTGTCTTTCACAGCACTCACGAGTTGCGATTCCGCCAAGTCGTTGACCATGCCGTTGCCTTCGGCTATCGCAGAGTCGACCGCATCGGAGAATTCCTTGTCGTCTTTTTTCCAGCGATGAAATGTCATGCGCGAGATTCCGCATTTCTCGCATGCCACTTGAGCGATTGGCGTTTTTCGCAAATGTTCAAGTACCAATGCTTTGTTTTTCTTGGTTGCCTTTGTCATATGATTGTTGCTTTGAGATTGGTAAGTTTTTCCCATCGCTTAATCGATGTATGACAATATTCCAAATCCATTTCAACCGCAAAACATTTTCGCTTCGTCTGCTCGCACACAAGCAGTGTCGTACCGCTTCCGAGAAATCCGTCAAAAACTACATCGCCGATTTCTGAAGAATTCAAAACAAGTCGGCGAATGAGACCGATCGGCTTTGTCGTCGGATGCAACTTGCTTTTCGACGGACGCGGGTAGAACAATACCGACTTGTCCTTCGAGCGACGGAAATCATGCACGCCATGCCAACCGTACAAAATGAGTTTGGCCCGGACCCCAAAATTTGCACACCAATCTTGTATATAATTAATAATATTAATAACATACAAGCATATGAAAACACACAAAATAGCTCCTGATCTCAAAGAGCAAATAATTAACAGAATAAAAAA
>Ga0208872_1001486_pt1 | contig 14342 bp, 12 predicted proteins | sample CryBogCBH12Aug08_FD_185508 | JGI IMG/M metagenome (GOLD analysis project Ga0208872, IMG submission 185508) | Freshwater microbial communities from Crystal Bog, Wisconsin, USA - CBH12Aug08 (SPAdes) | ecosystem: Environmental > Aquatic > Freshwater > Lake | place: Crystal Bog, Wisconsin, USA...
TTAATTCCAATAGCGTCGTGCCCGGCTCGAAACCGGGGCTGATGACGGGATAAATCTGGCGGTCCTGATTCTGATTGGCGCGGTCAAGTTCGGGCTGGAACCATTTGGTGTTCAGAAAAATGTTTGTTTCCAAACTGGGCAGCGCCCGGTGGATATTGGCTTCGCTGAAATAATGGTTGCCGGTGATTTGAATGCGCTGAAGTTTGCCTTCAACAATTTTAATCCGCAAAATTCCGTTGGTGAGCTTCTGCGGCGGCAGGGTGACACTGATGGTCGGATAGCCCAGTTCATGGTAGCGTAATTGGAGCTTGCCCAACCCCTCGCGCAGCCGGACAAAATCCATATTCGCACCGACATAGTTAGTGAGAATGGTGAACAGCTCCGGCGGAAAGACAGTGTTGCCCTCAATCACAATAGATTTGAGGGTGAAGGTCGTCTTGTTGGTGTTGCCACCGGCAGCCGTCTGGGCAGCCACTCCACCGGGATATTCCAGGAGGAGGGTCAGCCCCATAACCAAAATCAGTTGTCTGATATTTTTCAGGGTAAAATGGCTTTTCACTGCAATTTTTGCTCCGCCGGTGCGGTCGTAATTTAACCAATTGACCGGTGCGGATACTTATCCGCACCGGTCATGATTTTTCAGCCTAACTTCTTAAGTTAGCTATTTGGCGATCATCAATAGAGTTGCGACGTGATCAAACCGCCGTCATTCTTCGGATCGCGAGAGACATTGGCGTTAAGGTCGGCATACGAGACGAATTTGTTAACAAACAATGAACTCGTGTGATTATAAGTCGGATTCGACACGGCCGCCTCCAAGGCTTTAATCAGTGCCAATTGCCCGGCCGATGGTGCCTTGCTGCCGCTGGGATAGTAGATATACCGTTCATAACCCCAGATTGGATAAAAACCATTCGTCACGTTAGCCGTGGTGAAAGGCACGCCTTCGTAGGTTAAAGGCGTCCAACCGCTGGGAATATCTTGTCCCGCCACCGTGCCGATGGAATTGGGAATGGCTTTTACAATGGCGACCACTTCGGTGCCGCTACCGGCACCGGAAGGATTGCCGACCGAATCAACGTAATTGGTAGGCTGACCAGATGAATTGGTGGTGAAGTTCTGCGCGCTAGCCTTGATGAAAATGGCAGCATCAATTACCTGCCGGACAGCGGCGAGACTGTTGCGGCCAACGAAATATAGCGCATCACCGGGAATGTTGTTACTGGTCGAAGGCCCGCCAAAGTAGGCGGTTGGCAAGGTGCCACCGGATGACTCCAATTGAATCGCCAGTCGTTGGGTAATGTTCGTTATCGGACCAAGGCTATTGATGGCCGAATTTGTGTTTTTGATGAAGACCAGCGGCGCCACGAGGGTAAAGTCCTGAGTAAAAGGAGTGGAATCAATGCCCACCGTTTCAGGAGCCGTAATGCTGATTGCATTGACCGGGATGCCAGTGGAGCCATCCCCACGGGTGACATTGTTCTGGTTTGCAATATCCAGAATAGCCCCTGCGCCGCCAGTGAAGTTGAAATCCCAAACCACGTTGGTGCTTCCCCAACTCCCCCTCACTTGGAAAATGAGCGAATTGGTGGCGTTGTTTGTGAGTGTGATGCCGGTTAAGATGTTCGTCAGACGGTCTTGAATGAGCTTGATGCTCGCATTACCACCGACGGTCAGGTTAGTGATAGTTACCGTTGCGTGAGCCACCGGGGTGAGCCAGGCAGCAGCAACGCCGGCCAGGAATAATTTTTTTATAATAGTTTTCATATTGTTTATTGGTTTATTAGATAGTTGTTATTTTTTATTTATTTAGATAGTTGTTGTTTTGTTTGATTTAATCGGGTTATTATGCGGATTTCCGACGGTTTTGGTTGCGGAGCAGGATGACCAAGATGCCGCCAGCAGTTATTAGTCCATACGTTGACGGCTCTGGCACTGGCTCAATGGTTGTGAAGCTCAGCGTGCCGGCGTTGTCCAGGGTGAACTCACCTTGCAAGACGGTTGGATGGGATGGCCCGCCACTCGAATAATAATCATACTCGAACAGATCCGAAGTAATGGTGCCACCGTCCGTTGAGAAGGTGCCCGAGGTGGTATTGGCAATTGAAGGGCTGGTGGGCGCATAGCTACCCCAAGCGCCTGCTCCTTTGGTGGTATAAGAGTTAGCTGCCGCCGCTCCACTGGTCGGAATAATTGCCACGTTCGCGGTATTATTAGTGGAATCAGCCGCGTTAGCTGAGCTCCATGGTAATATACCCGTGCCACTACCAAGCCCGATAACACTCTGGGCGACTCCAACAAGACCAGTTTGTTTTGATGCTGTAACGTTGTTTGGTGGTGTGTTTGGACTGCCGCCGGTTTGTTGCTGTGTCAGATAGACCGTTTTGGCCGCGACACCACCGGAGGCACTGTTTTGCAGGCCAAAGACGGTGAATGACAGGCCATTGACGTCGCCAAAGATCCCAAGCAGTTGCGAGGTGATATTGAAATACGGACTGGGCGAGGAGCCACCGCTTAATGCCACGGTGCCACCCGCAGTTACCGCAGCGGTGTTCAGGCTGGCAAGGTTGCCAATGTCAACGACGACATCGCTGGAACCAGACTTGCTGAAGTCCAGAATCAGGTCGCCATCGGTGTAGTTGAAGACTGGAGTGGCATGTGCGGACAATCCGCCTAAAGCCAGCCCTGACAGTCCCAAGATAGGTATTATTTTTCTAGGTAGTATTTTTCGTTTCATTTGTTTGTTATTATGCTTTGTTCTTGTTTACGAATCCTCCAGGGGACCGGTCAGATTCAAATTGTTTCATGGGTTTATCCATCAATGACGTGTCAATAATATGACCTCACGTTATAAAACCGCGCCTTGTTGGTGGCAGTGGTGTCAGTCAACGTGCCTGTCGAACCGGTGCCGGTATACGGCGCGATGGCGTTACTCGTCCAACTGCTGCGGGCAACATTCAAGTTGGTGGTATAATAAAGGCTGTATTTGACACCGGTCGTGGTGTTGAAACTCACTGTTACGGTTCGATTGGTGACCGTGATGGCAGTGATAACCGTGCTGGGCGAAACCTGTGCTCCAGGCACGCTAAAAGACAAAGTGCCATCGCTCTTAAAGGTGAAGTAACCCTTGAAAACAGCCTTATGGGATGTCCCACCACTTGCATAGTAATCATACTCAAACAAATCTGAAATCACGCTGCCACCGTCGGTTGAAAAGGATGAAGAAGTAGTGTTGGCAATTGAAGGACTACTAGACACATAACTACCCCAATCACCAGAGCCGGTTACGGTGTATGAATTTACCGCAGCAACGCCACTGGTCGGAATTATCACGACTTTGGAGGCGTTATTGGTTGAGTTCGCAGGATTACTTGAACTCCAATTCAAAAGTCCAACCGATTGCCCCAAACCGATTATCTTCTGCACCGTTCCAATCAAGCCGGTTTGTTTTGATGCCGTTACATCATTAGGGGCAGCGTTCGTAGTTGCACCGGTTTGCTGCTGTGTCAGGAAGATGGTCTTTGCCGCCACACCATTGGAGGCGTTATTTTGCAATCCAAATACAGTGAACGACAGATTGTTGACCGCATCGGCCGGCGTTACGCTTTCGAAGATGCCAAGCAGTTGAGAATTGACATTGTAATTGGTTATTTGCACCGTCCCGCCTGCTGTAGTTGCGGCACTGACTAAGTTGGAAATATTGCCAATATTTACCTCCACATCAGGATAGCCGGACTCACTAAAATCCAGAATCAGATCACCATCCGTGTAGTTGAAGACTGAAGCGGCAGGCGCGGACAGACCCAACAGGGTGAATCCCAGCACGCTTAAGTCGAGCAGCTTTCTTAACTTTATATTTAATTGCATGATTTGCGGTTTATGATTTTGGTTAAATCTTGAATGGGTTTTGAGCTACATGCGTTCACGCGCTATCGCAACCATCTGCTCGCCTATTAGATCCCAGTTAATTAAATTACGCGCCTTGCGAAACGCGGGATTACCGGCATCGGTCGAGTCACCACCGTTAACAACCTCCGCCTCTTGGCTTGATGTTTTATTTTGAGAGAGACTGACGGCATAACCTTCGCTAACTTCAGCGGGGTTGGTGTTGTCACTTATCTGGTTTCTTACCATCTGGTTCCTCAAGGCCACACCGGCAGGGCCCATAAAACGGTTCGGGTTAAATTTGGCAGAGGCGGAAGCAGCGGTTTGCGGGTTATTTCCAGCGGCGTCCGGATAACCACTGGTTATATTGGCCGCTACGATAGGAATGGTCTGAATGGTTCCATGGTTGTTAAAGGTGACCACGGCGTTTTTCACATCAATCTTGATGACTTCAACGTCCCCCTCGCGTTGGCCTTCGGCTAAGATATAAGCTTGCTCCAAGGCCGGCAAACCGGGCCGGTGGTCGGTGATTTTGAATAACGTTTGGACATTGCCAAAGATAGACATAATTCCATTGGGAATAATCTTTGGCAGTGGTTCCGTTGGGCTGGTTTCCGGCACCGGGGCAGAGGGCGGATTGAGACCAAACACATTTCGCGCCCCCACTTGAGCGTAGGGACTCGCGGAAAATCCCGCATTGCTGGCACAGACCAGGATGCCGGCGGTCAAACCAAAATATTTTCCGTAAATTTTCATTTAATCAATGTGTGCCCTGACTTTATTGGGGTGGTTTGTTGGCGATATAGATTTGGTCAAAAATGCCACCGTCGGAAAAATGCACCCGCTGGGCTTCCGGCCAGCCACCGGCAACTTCATTCACGGTGAACAAATCCACCGGTTTGAAGCGATCGGCATATTTGGCCAGCACCGCTTGCTGTTTCGGACGGAAATAATACTTTGCCGCCAGTTCCTGACCGGCGTCGCTGTAAAGGAATTCCAGATATGCGCGCGCCACCGCTTCCGTGTGATGCTTCTCCACGTTGCGATCTACCCACGCGACTGGATTTTCGGCGAGTATGCTCGCCGGCGGAACCACCACCTCCAAGGCGTCGTCCGCAAAGTTTTTTTGCACCAGCGCAGCTTCGTTTTCAAATGTCAACAGCACATCGCCAATGCCGTTATTGGCATAGGTAATCGTCGCGCCGCGACCACCGGTGTCCAACACCGGCACGTTGGCAAATAATTTGCCAACAAATTGGCGCGCGGCCTTTTCATCGCCACCGGTTTTTTTGAGTGCATAACCCCACGCGGCCAGATAACTGTAACGCCCATTGCCGGAAGTTTTCGGATTGGGAATAACTACTGAAATGTTGGATCGAATCAGGTCGCCCCAATTACTGATGTGCTTGGGATTACCTTTGCGAACTACGAACACAATCGTCGAATTGTAAGGCACGCTATGGTTGGGCAGCCGAGCCGCCCAGTTTTTGGGAATCAACCGCGCGCTGGCGAATAATAAATCCACATCGAGCGGCTGGTTCATCGTCACCACGTCCGCTTCGAGACCGTTGACGACCGCCTGCGCCTGCTTGCTGGAACCTCCGTGGGATTGGTTAACGGTCACCGTGTCCCCGGTCTTGTCTTTCCACGATGCGGCAAAAGCCTGATTGACGGCCTGATAAAATTCGCGCGTAACGTCGTAGGAGACGTTGAGAATTTTTATATCCGCAGCGAACGCCGCGCCGGTGGCCGCCAGCCAACCGGCCACCAACACCGCGTATAAAAACTTGAAAATCCAGTGCTGCATTACTGATTTGATTGCTTTATTATTGAGTATTGGCTTCAGCTTAAAATGCCATCTGCAAGCGCGAGAACAGGACGTTTTCGGATTGCGCCGGAACCAGTCCTGCTGTCGTCGATCCGGTGAAACCGCCAAACATCGTTCGCGAATAACTCAGGTTAGCGCGGAGGTTCTTGTTGAGATACCAGTTCAGTCCAACCGACCATCCATTCGCGCTATCGGCATACTTAGTTGAATCGGCAAAACCGTAAGAAAAAGCATTGCCATCCACTTTTAGACCGGCATACCGCGCCACTAATTGCCAAGCACCCCACTGGTTGTTACGCGGATCAAATGGATGCAGCGGCGTGATGCCGGCATAACTCGCTTCCTCGCCGGTCAGCAACCACGATCCGGAAATTTCCCAAGCGGTATTCTGCAAATCAGCGGAGCCAGCGCTGGCGCTAGTCACCCGCTGGTCGGAAACCACGTATTCCGCCAGTAATCCGAACGGGCCATAATAGTAATAAGCTTGGGGCGAAAGCCGCCATTGCACGCCTGCACCTGTAATTCCGGGCTGTAACGGTAGTTTAAATACGCATCCATTATCTGCACCGTGCTGCCGCCAAATTCGGGCGTGAGGTTGAAATCGAAATCATGGAATATCGTGCCGGAGAAAATCGGTCGCGCCCGACGCAGCAAAAAACCGTCATTGCCGTTGATGCCACCGTCGTTAAAAAACGAACGACTGTCGAACTGCACCAAACCGTGCAATTGGGCAACAAAGTTTGAGTCACCCGAAGCAAAACTGAAACCATTGCCGCCAATTGAGATTTTCGGCGCCACTTTTGCAACAGCGGACGCACCATCCTGATCAATTTCACGTTCCCGTTCGAGAATCCGAACTTTCTGATCCAATTCCGCAATTTGTTTTTTAAGCTGCTCCAACTCCAAATCGCTGGCGGCAAAGGCGGGTAATGCCAACTGAACCAGCACCACAGCGGCTATAAATTTCCAATTTGTTTTCATGTTTTTTAAATTCAACCAATTCCACTTGCCAATTACAACGACTTTATTGGTCGTCTTTGATTATAAATAAAAATTATCGCCTTATCATGCCGGCATTAACATTCCAGAACCGCTCAAAAAACTCAAATGCTTCATACACTATCATTACGGTCGTAATTGTATTCACATTACACCTACAGTCAACCGTAAAATGAAAAAATTTAAACACAGCACCAAAAACTATCCCATCCCAGGTGGCCTAATGAACGGGGTCTAAGCAAATGGGAAACCCATTTTGCCGTCATTTCTTTGTTATGAGACGGCGCAATCCATGAATATCATTAAGATTTCAAATGTTGCCATTCAGGAGGCGCTGGATTTAAATGTCCACTTAAGCACGGCGGATCATGCCGCTGGACAACTCGCAAGGGTCAAGTTATGAAAATGTCTTTGGAAAATCGCCGGTAACTGAACTATGAATCGTCGCTCCTTTCTCGCTTCCTCCGGCACGTTGCTGGCGGCGTCCGGTCTAATGCCTCGCCTATTGACGGCTGCGGAACCAAAAGTTGCAACAATTGTGCCGGCGGGCGTTCCGAAACTTGCCCCGCGATTCGGTGATGGACGCGATTGGTGGTTCGAAAGGCGCTTTGGCCTGTTTGTGCATTGGGGACTTTACTCCATTCACGGCTGGCAGGAACAGGAGCAATGGCGGCGGCGAGTGCCGCGGGCTGAATATGCTAAACTCCAGCAGTTGTGGAATCCGGTAGATTTCAATCCCGACCAGTGGCTTGACCAGGCCGAGGCGGCGGGCATGAAATATATTTGCTTTACGACCAAGCATCACGATGGCTTCTGTCTATGGGACACAAAGCAGACAAGTTTCAACACGATGAACACACCTTACGGCAAGGATGTGCTCAAGCTGCTGGCCGACGCCTGTCATCGGCGAAAATTTCCACTATGCTTGTATTATTCGGTGCTGGACTGGCAGCAGCCAAATTATCCGAATGAGAATCGGTCACATGAACTGCCGCCGCAGTCAGGCGATTCGCCCGATTGGAGCAGATATCTTGCATTCCTGAAGGCGCAGGTGCGGGAGTTATGCACCAACTACGGCGAAATTCACGGGTTTTGGTGGGATATGAATGTCTCCAAATATCAGGATTCTTCTATCAATGCCATGATCCGCCAGTTGCAACCGAAGGCCGTGATCAATGACCGTGGTTTTGACACCGGCGATTATGGCACGCCGGAACGCGATTTTGTCAGGCAGGGCGAGTTTATATTTTCTTTCGGAAAGCGCACGGAAGCCTGTCAATCCATCGGCATGGAAAGCTGGGGTTGGCGTCCGGACGAGGATTACTATCGGGATGGATATATTTATCGCAGCATCGCGAGCTATCTGTCTCGTGATGCCAACTATCTGCTCAACGTCGGGCCACGTCCCGATGGCACGCTGTCGCCGGAAGCAACGGGTTTTCTCAAACGCACCGGCAAATGGTATGGCGCGGTGAGGGAGGCATTGGAAGGAACCGCGCCCGTGTCGAATCTAACCGCGAACCGGGAAGTCCTGCTGACCCGGCGTGCCAATACAGTTTATGTCATCCAACATGTCGAACCGCGTGGTGATGTGGTGAAACTCAAGCCTATCACCAGCCTGCCCCGGCGTGCCACACTGCTCAATACCGGTGAAAAAATCATTTGTTCAACCGAGTTGGTGCCGAGCGAATTTCAGGATCAGGGACGTTTTCTGCGGCTGACAAAATTGCCGGTGAACGAACTGGCCAACACGGTTCTGGTCGCGAAGCTGGAGTTTGACGAATTGCCGCATAGCAACGCACTACCCAGTTTCCCAAAAATGTAAGTCCGGCGGGGTAGCCGGTAATTTCACCGTCGGCGGCTCACGCCGGAACGAGCGGCCGGAGCTTTGCCACCAGTTCCACCGGCAGCCGCTTCGGCTTTTCCGCGCGGCTGGTGCAGCAGTGAAAAGTTTCCGCTTCGAGCAGAAGTTTTCCATCCTGGTTCAAAATCCGGTGGCCGAAATTCAGGCGCACGCGCTCGATGAGCGTGGGCCGGACTTCAATCGTCAGCCAGTCGTCGTAGCGGGCGGGCGCGTGATAACGCAGCCGCGCTTCGATGACGGGAAAAATAAAATCCGCGTCCTGCAACGCCACCACCGGCGTGCCGAGTGCGCGTAGAAATTCGCCGCGCGCGGCCTCCAGCAGGTCGAGATAGCGCGAATGGTAGATGTGATCGCCGACGGTGCATTCGGCGTAGCTGACGCGGTGGTGGTGACGGAACGGTTCGGCCATGCGGAGAGCGTAGGCGGACGCGGCAGAAGTTTCACGCCGAAAATTCCATTTGCGCGCTGCCGGTTTGCGGCTATGTTGCCAGCATGAACTGGTCGCAAATCCTTATTTTGGCCGTGGTCATCGGCATCACGGTGGCGTTCGTCTGGCGCAGTTCCAAAAAAAGCGGCGGCTGCGGTTGCGGCTGCGCGCACGAAGAGCATCCGGAGAAAAAGAAAAACCATTAGCCTATCCCAACCAACCGGCAGAAACTTTTTCCGTTATGGCCGTCACCAAAGTCAGTTCCACCATTCATTTTGCCGCGCATCATTCCGCGATGAGCCCCGGCATTGAAACCGCCACCGGTCGCTGGACGCCGAACACCGATATTTACACCACCGCCACCGGTCTCGTCATCAAGGTGGAGCTGGCCGGCATGAAAAGCGAGAGCCTGGACATCGCGGTGGAAGGCCGGCAATTGCGCATCAGCGGCGACCGGCCGGATTGTTGCCGCGCGCCGCATTGCAGTTTTCTGGTGATGGAAATCAGCTACGGCCCGTTTGAGGCGGTGCTGGATTTGCCGGCGGGTTACGATTTGAGCCGGGCCAAGGCGCTTTACTTGAACGGATTTCTGCGGATTGACGTGCCACCGGTGCAGTCGTCGCCAACGAAAACCACCAAGGTTCCCATCACGGAAGGAACCTAATCGCGCCCTGAATTTCCCCGGCGCGGTGGTAAAATTCCAGACTCATGACGACGAACTCACAGGAAACTGAATTCATCAGCATCCTCGGCCCGGATGAAAAAGCCGAGCTGCCGAGCCGCGTTTCCTCGCGTTCGCTGCCGGACGCTTTGCCCATCCTCGGCCTGTCGGACATCGTGATTTTTCCCGGCGCGGTCGTGCCGCTGCTCGTTGAGACCGGTGCCAGCATCAAGCTGGTGGACGACCTCGTCGCCGGCGACCGCCTATTCGGCGCGGTGCTGCAACGCAACGCCGAGACCGCCGAACCCGGTCCCGACGAACTGCACTCCGTCGGCTGCGTTTCGCGGCTGACGAAAATGGTGAAATTTCCCGACGGCACCGTGCGCGTGCTCGTCGAAGGTCTCTGGCGCATCCGGCTGGATAATTTTTTTCTGCCCGCGCCGTATTTGCGCGCGAGCTACAAACTGCTCCGCGACAAAACCGAGGACACCATCGAGCTGCAAGCCATGCTGCGCAACGCGCACCAGCAGTTCGGCGAAATCGCCAAGTTGTCCACCGCGCTCTCCGATCAGGTGAAAGTCGCCGCGCTCAACACCGAGCATCCCGGCCACTTCGCCGACCTCATCGCCGCGAATCTGAATTTGCCGCTCGACGAAAAACAGAAGCTGCTCGAAATCGTCTCCGTCCGCGAACGCCTGCAAAAACTCCTGCCGCTGTTGAGCCGCGAACAGGAAGTGCTGAATTTAAGTTCCAAAATCCAGAACGACGTCGCCTCCAACATCTCCAAGAATCAGCGCGATTTTTTTCTCCGCGAACAGCTCCGCGTCATCCAGCGCGAACTCGGTGACAGCGACCCGAATGCCGGTGAAATCCGCAACCTCCGCGAAAAAATCGAGTCGGCCAAGCTGCCCGCCGACGTGCGCAAGGCTGCGAATCAGGAACTCGACCGGATGCAGCAGACGCCACCGGCAGCCGCTGAATACGGCGTCGCGCGCAATTATCTCGACTGGATTCTCGCGCTGCCGTGGCAACTGGAAACCGAGGACAAACTCGACTTGAAAGCGGCGGAGAAAATTCTCAACGAGCAACATTTCGGCCTCGAAAAAGTAAAGGACCGGCTGCTGGAATTTCTCGCCGTGCTCCAGCGGCGCAAGGAAATCAAAGGCCCGATTCTCTGTCTCGTCGGCCCGCCCGGCGTTGGCAAAACGTCGCTCGGCAAAAGCGTGGCGGATGCGCTCGGCCGCAAATTCGCCCGGATTTCATTGGGTGGTATGCGCGACGAAGCGGAAATTCGCGGCCACCGGCGCACTTACGTCGGCGCGTTGCCGGGAAGAATTTTGCAGACGCTCCGCCGCGTCGAGAGCCGCAACCCGGTGATTCTGCTCGATGAGCTGGACAAGATCGGTTCCGATTTTCGCGGCGATCCGGCGTCTGCGCTGCTGGAAGTTTTGGATCCGGCGCAGAACCACACGTTCACCGATCATTATCTCGACTTGCCGTTTGATTTGTCGCGCGTGCTGTTCATCGCCACCGCCAACTGGCTCGACCCGATTCATGTCGCGCTGCGCGACCGGTTGGAAGTCATCGAACTGCCGAGCTACACCGAGTCGGAAAAACTCCAGATTGCCAAACGCTATCTCGTGCCGCGCCAGTTGGAGGAACACGGGCTGAAGGAGAGCGACGTGAAAATTTCCGACGCCGCGCTGCGCGAACTCATCCGCGAATACACGCGCGAAGCCGGCGTGCGCCAGCTCGAACGCGAAATCGCCGCGCTCGCCCGCAAAGCCGCGCGCAAAATCACCACCACCGGCAACGGCGCGGCGGCACCGGTGGCGCTGGAACCGAAGGACGTGCTGGATTATCTCGGCCACGCGAAGTTCGTCGCCGAAAGCGCGGAACAGATTGACGAAATCGGCATCGCCACCGGTCTCGCGTGGACGCCGGTGGGCGGCGATGTGTTGTTCATCGAAGCCACGCGGATGCGCGGCAAAGGCAGCCTCATCCTCACCGGTTCGCTCGGCGAGGTGATGAAAGAAAGCGCGCAGACGGCGGTGAGTTATCTGCGGTCGCAGGCGAAGAAGCTGGATTTGAATTTCGACGACCACGGCGAATTTGACTTGCATATCCATGTGCCCGCCGGCGCGACGCCGAAGGACGGACCGAGCGCGGGCGTGACGATTTGCGCGGCGCTGGCGAGCCTGATGAGCCAGCGGCGCGTGCGTTCCGATGTGGCGATGACCGGTGAAATCAGCCTGCGCGGCCGCGTGCTGCGCGTCGGTGGCATCAAGGAAAAGGTGATTGCCGCGTCGCGCTTCGGCGTGAAGCAGGTGATTCTGCCGGAAGGCAACCAAGCGGATTGGGAGGACGTGCCGGTGGAAGTGCGCGCGAAATTGCAGGTGCATTTCGTGAAACAAATTTCCGAAGTCCTGCAACTGGCGCTCGCCACCAAATGAAAATTTCCGCCTCGTCCTCGTCCTCGTCCTCAATGATGAAAATTTATTCGAGGACGAGGACGAGGCGGATTACGATTACGAATTGGCTGGCCGCGGTGGTTTTATTTTTTGCCGGTGGCGCGGTGGCGGAGACGACGAATGTTTTGTCCGACGCGGAAATTCAAGGCCGCCAACTGGCGCGGCAGCTTTGCGAGGCGAAGCCGGTGGTAAATTCTACGAACACTGGTGAATTGAAAATCAAGAATTCAAAAAACCAAAGCACTAGTATTACCGTTAGATTCACCGTATGTGTTGCAGCAACAAATTGGCAAAGCTCATTTGCTGCTTGCGAGAAACCAAACGACCAGTTTCCGATTGTTGAATTTATTATCAAACATTCTAACTCCGTTATTGAAGAGTTTATATCTGCCAAGGACATTAACGCAGGTGGAGACATCGGTGGGTTTTATTGTTATACAAACATGCTAACCGCGCCACTGCGGTTGGGTAAAGACACAGCTAAACCATTCGCCGCTTCCGATTTCTGGCTGTGCGACCTCGGCTTGGAATTTTTTCACTGGCCGGCACAAAAAATTTTGCCGCACACCACGACCTTGAAACGCGGCCGCGAATACACGCTGTTGGAAAGCACGAATCCCAATCCGCCCACCAACGGCTATTCGCGCGTGGTGTCGTGGATTGACAAGGAAACCGGTGGCATTCTGGAAGCCGAAGCTTACGATGCCACCGGCAAGCTGCTGAAAGACTTCGCGCCGAAGTCGTTCAAGAAAGTCAACGGCCAGTGGGAGCTTCAGGAGATGGAAATCCGCAACGTCCAGACCGGCTCGCGCACGCGGCTGGAATTTGATTTGCCGAAATAACCGGTGCGGCGTGCACGGAACGCGTGCTGCCGTTCGCTCCACTTTACCACCGGAAGATGAATTAGACCGGGAATTTTCGGTGGGTCGGGTCGCGCTGCGACCCGACGTGCCTCGCAGCGCGAGGCACGCCACCTTTGTCACCAGAGGAAGGATTTCTTTTCGTCGAGCTGCCGGTCGCCGCGCCAGAGCGTGACGCGCCAGGCGACAACGGCCCCCAAATTTTTGTATTCCTCGCCGCCGAGCGTGAGGCTGGTCCACTGGCGGAAAAAGCGGGGCGTGACTTCGGTTTCCAGCGTTTTCAGTTTCGGCACGCCGCGTTCGCCCACGGCGCGGAGTTCGGCGCGGAGCCGGATTTTTTCACCGGGAGATTTTTCGGCATTCCACAGCACGGCGCAGCGGATAGCAGAGACGGCGTTGGTTTTTTGGCGGAGTTGCGCCTGATAGGCGTCGCGGTCAAACAGGCTGGGCGAGGTGGAGTCGCGGCCCTGCGCGTCGAGCAGGAACGGCAGCACCTTGACGATGTGGTCGGCGGCGGTGGCGGTGGTGAGCAGGCCGAGCGTGGCGAATAAAATCAGCAGTGCGCGCATGGCGGAACGATAGCGGGCGACGTTCCGAATTCAACTCATTTCGTCCGGCAGAAGCTGACGACCTGGACGTTGGCGCCGCGGCGGAAAACGACGGCGGTGTATTCGTGCGAGAGGCCGCCGATGGTGGCGGTGGCGTGGACTTCGTAGGTGTCGCCGCGCACATCGAGGTAGCGGGAGATTTGCTGCATGGCCTGCGGGTTGGCGCCGGCACCGGCGAGTTGGGCCAGGCTGCGGAGCGGCGGTTCGGTGTCGCCCCGGAGCTTGAGAATATTTTCCACGGTGGCGGTGTCCATGCCGGGAATCAGGTTCAGCACTTTTTCGTCGGCGGTGAGGACGTTGATTTTGCCGGTGGAAAACGGCGTGAACACATCGCGCAGGCCGAAGGCGTAAGTCGGCAACTGGCTGGGCGCGTTGCCGAAGCCGAGGTGGTGCTGGGGCAGCGCGGCGGCGTCTTCCGGTGGCGTGCCTTTGAACATTTCCGGCGTGACGCCTTTGATGAGCTGCAATTCCTGAATGTCGTCAATCGGCCCGTTTTTGGCGTTGTAGCCACCGGTTCCCTGATAATAATCGCTCTTCGCGCCGGCGGGCCGGGCGGCGTCGCCGGGGCCGATCCAGTCGAGAACGGAATCGGACACCACGGAAATGGCGCTGGCGTCCACGCCCATTTGCGTGAGCACCTGCTGGAGCAACGGCGCGTCGGCGGTGTTGAGATTAATTTTGCTTTCCAGTTCGGTCATGGTCACGGAGACGGTGCCGATGCCGATTTGATAATTGTCGA
>Ga0208872_1001487_pt1 | contig 14322 bp, 13 predicted proteins | sample CryBogCBH12Aug08_FD_185508 | JGI IMG/M metagenome (GOLD analysis project Ga0208872, IMG submission 185508) | Freshwater microbial communities from Crystal Bog, Wisconsin, USA - CBH12Aug08 (SPAdes) | ecosystem: Environmental > Aquatic > Freshwater > Lake | place: Crystal Bog, Wisconsin, USA...
CACGTTGGAGTACTGGCTCACCAAGAAGGCGTCGTCGGTGCCGATGGCCGCGGCGAGTCGGCGATGCGAATCGGCGATCAGGGGGGCCAGGGTGTCCGACGACACGTCGCCCGCCTGGAACATCGGGTAGTGACTGACGTAGGGCACGAAGGGGGACTCCGTCGTGGTCACCCGCAGCAACTTGGCCGAACCCAGTTGGGCGGCCTCCTCACGGAACCTCGCGAAGGCCGGGTCGTAGCGCTTGGGGTAGCCCACCATCAAGACCTTGCCGGCCTCGTCCGCCGCCGCGATCATCTCGAGGCCCTCCGCGGCGGAGAAGCACATCGGCTTCTCCACGAAGACGTGCAGACCCGCCCGCGAGGCCTCGACCGCCACGGGCGCGTGAGAGCCCGAGATCAGTACCAACACCGCATCGAGGGGGGCGCTGAGCATCTCGCGCCAATCGGTGAAGACCAGCGGGATCGCGTATTCGTCAGCGCAGGCCCGTCCGGCCGCGGCCGAGAGGTCGCAGATGGCGGCGATCTCGAAGCGATCCTTCATCTCGCGCAAGAAGTGCAGGTGCATGACCTGACCGATGACTCCCGCGCCCACGACGCCTGCGCGCAACTTTGTACTCAACTCACAACTCCTGTCTGGATGGACACCCGACGTCCGACGGACGTCGGGGGACCCGGTGCATCATCCCTTGACGCCCCCGCCCAGCACAAAACCTTCTCGGAAGAGTCGTGACGACGCGGCGTAGAGGACAAACACGGGAACGCAGAAGACCAGCGAATAGGCGGCGATGTTGCCGAATTCAGGCTTGGGGAGGGTCAAGAAGGTGTAGAGGGCGATGGGCGCGGGCTGCTGGCTGCCGTTGGAGATCAAGATCAAGGGGACGACGAAGGATCCCCAGGCGTTGACGAAGCCGAAGATGGCCGCGGCCGCGATGCCCGGGAGGGCCAGGGGGATGATGACGCGCCAGAGCACCTGGAAGGTGTTGGCGCGCTCCATCCGGGCCGCTTCCTCGAGGTCTTCGGGCACGGCGTCGATGAAGTTCTTCATCAAGTAGATCTCGAAGGGCAGCGAGGTCACCGACAAGAAGACCGCCGTCGGGAAGATGGTCAGCCAGCCGTAGTGCGCGAAGATCTCGTAGACCGGGATGACCATGATCGACAGGGGCACCCCCGACGAGAAGAGGATGAAGAGCAGCAAGGGACCCTTGAAGGGGATGCGCCGACGCGAGAAGGAGTAGGCGGCGAAGACCCCGGCCACCGAGGCGATGAGCGTCGAGACGAAGGCGAGGATGACGCTGTTCCACAGCGAGGTCAGCAGCGAGCCCGTCAACACGTTTTGGAAGTTGCGCAGCGAGAAATGGGGCCACTCGATCGCCCAGCTGGCGTTCGAGTCGATCGAGGCGAGCAGTAGCCAGAGCATGGGCACGAGGAAGAGGAGCCCGAGCGCCCCGAGCAGGGTGTTCCCCGTCACCTTCTTCACGGTGCTCGACGAGGTGGCCAGGTTCTCGGGCGGCAGCTCGAGCACCGTACCGTCGGAGAGCGTCATGGTGGCGACGACCTGAGAGGTGGTGTTCTTCATCATCGGCTCGCGATGCGCACGTAGAGGATGCCGAAGACGGTGGCGATCAGGACCATGACGTTGCCGATCAGCGCGCCGTAGGCGAGGTTGTTGAAGGAGAAGGCCTGCTGGTAGGAGTACAGGGGCAAGATGTTGGTGGCGGTGCCCGGTCCCCCCTGGGTCATGATGTAGATCAGGGCGAAGTTGGCGAGCGAGAGCAGCGCGGTCAAGAGGACGACCGCGATGATGGTGGGCCGCATGAGCGGCAGGACGATGAGGCGGAAACGCTGCCACGACGAGGCGTTCTCGACCTTGGCCGCCTCGATCGCCTCCAGGGGGATGTTGCGCAGCGCCGCGCCCATGACGAGCATGCAGAATCCGGTCATCGACCAGATGTTGGCCAGGGTCACGATGAGGAGGGGCTGGGCGTCGAGGAAGTTGGAGCTCGGCATGCCCAGCAAGGTCGAGATGGTGCCGTTGCCGGTGGTGGAGGCGTACCAGGTCATCCCCGCCGTCACCGCGGGCATCATCCACGCGACGACGACGATGCCGCCGACGACGACCCTCAAGAAGGTGGACGCGCGCTGCAGCAGCGAGGCGAGCACGTAGCCGAGCACGACGACACCCACGATGGATCCGCCGATGAAATAGGCGGTCGTCCACAGGGAACTCCAGAACTCCGTGTCCGACTTCAGGCGTATGAGGTTGGCGAGTCCCGAAAATCCCCAGTGGACCGATGTCGGGCCCAGCAAGGTCAGGTTGGTCAGACCCAAGTACACCGCGAAGGCGAGGGGGACCAGGAAGAGGACGGCCAGGAGGCCCAGGGCCGGCGTCAGCAACAAGATGCTGGACCACTGCGTACGGACCTTGTCCTGACGCGTCTTCCACAGTTGGGCGACGTGAGGGCCGGTGCTGGTGTCATTCACGACTGTCGACATCATCACCGGCCCTTCACGTTCCCTAGATCCCTGGAGTGCTTACTGCGTTACGGCAGCGACGTCACGGCGCTCGAACCGAGCTGGTTCGTGACGTACTGCTTGAGCTGCGAGACCGCCTGGGCGCCCGTGGTGCTGGGCTTCTCGGCGATGGCCCCCGTGGCCTGCTCGATGCCCTGAACCCAGGTCGAGAAGTTGGCGTCGGAGGGAACCTCGGAGCTGTAGGGCAGCAACTTGCCGAACTCCTCATTGAAGGGAGCGGCGAAGTTGGTGTAGAGCGGCACGGTCCAGTCGGCCTTGACCGGCGGCACCCAACCGGCCCAGTTGCCCGCGTCGATCAGGTTGGTCGAGTCCTGGGCGATGTTCAAGAAGTTCATCACCGCAGTGGCCTGGGCCGACGTGGCGTGGCTCGAGATACCGAAGTCCCAGCCCGACAGCGTGGACGCGTAGCCCTTGCCGTTGGCCGTGGGCAGACCGGTAACGCCCATGGCCGTGGAGGCCTGGGGCCAGTACGGGAAGCTCACCTGCTTGGTCCAGTTGCCACCGATGAAGTTGGCGCTGATCGCGATGCCCAGCTGGCCCTTGGCGAAGTCCGTCGAGGGGATGTTCGGCGCGTTGTTCGGGCTGAAGAGCTGCGCGGTGGGAGCCCCCAGACCGTCGGCGAAGGCCTCGTGGTAGAAGTTGAAGGCCTGCAGCAATCCGCTCGAGGAGACGACCATCTTGCCGCTCGAGTCCTCGATCGCCGGGTTCGAAGAACCGGCCAGGAGGTTCAAGATGCCGTAGTTGGCCCCGTTGGGACCGGCCGCGGTTCCCGCGTTCAGCCACAGCGGGATGACCTTGGGCTCAGCCTTCTTGATCGCCTTCGCCGCGGTGATGATGTCGTTCCACGTCTTGGGCTGCCAGGGCAACTTCACGCCCGCCTTCTGGAGGATGGCCTTGTCGTAGTAGATGCCGTTGTTGTTCTCACCGGCCGACACGGCGTAGACCTTGCCGCCGATGTTGCCCTCGTTCTTGATGACCGTCGGGTACTGGGCGAACCACGACGAGCCCTTGAGCAGCGGGCTCATGTTCATCAGGTACCCCGACGACTGGTACAGCTTGATCTCGGTCGACGGGAATTGGGCCAGGGTGGGAGCCGACGAGGCGTTGTGGTAGTCCAGCGCCAGCTTGGTCAAGAAGTCCGGCTCGCCGCCGTGCACCGCGATCAGGTTGACGGTCACGTTGGGGTACTTGGCGTTGAACTCCTTTTTCACTTGTCCCCACCACTTATAAGCCAGCGGCGTGGTGTCGAAGGTGGTGTCCGAGGCGTAGGCGATGGAAATGCTCACCTTGCTCGCGGCGACCGCCCCCGTACCGCCGACGACCACAGCGGATCCCGCGGCCATCGCCATGACGGCAGTGCCCGCGAGCACCTTGCTCATCGTGGACTTCTTCATGAAACTCACTTTCATCTTTTCTCCTCTGTGTACTTCTCTGAGATTGGGCACAACTCTTGACAAGCGGGCAGCCTTCCCCTACCCGACGCTGATACTTTCTCGCTCCGACTGACGACCGAAGAGGGTCCTCTTCGACTCCGCGTCGAAGAGGACGATGCGCTCGGGGTTGAAGGCCAGCTCGACCCGCTGGCCGTGGGAGGGAAGCGGCGAACGCGGAAGCCGGGCGATCACCTTCTGATCGGCGAGGTCGACGGTGGCGAAGACTTCGGTGCCGGTGTGCTCGGTGATGTCCACCACTCCGCTCACCACCGGACCCTCATCAGGGTGCTCGCCCGCCATGTGCAAGTCGTGGGGTCGGACGCCGACGAGAACCGGACCGTTCACCGCATCGTCCACCAGACGGCCGGCCAAGTGGGCGGACAGGGCGAAGCGGGTCCCCGCCACGCTCACCGTGGCGCCCTGGGCGCCCCGTTCGAGCTGACCGGGCATCACGTTCATCTTGGGGGAACCGATGAACTCGCCGACGAACACCGTCTCGGGGAACTCGTAGAGGTCGTTGGCGCTGTCCACCTGCAACAAGACGCCGTCCTTCAAGACCGCCACCCGGTCGCCCATCGTCAACGCCTCCACCTGGTCGTGGGTGACGTAGACGGTCGTCGTGCTCTCAAGGCGGTTGTGGAGGCGGATCAGTTCGGCGCGCATCTGCACGCGCAAAGCGGCGTCCAGGTTCGACAGGGGTTCGTCCATCAAGAAGACCTGGGGCTCGCGAATCAGAGCGCGGCCCAGGGCCACGCGCTGGCGCTGTCCGCCCGAGAGGGCCGCCGGGGTCCGATCGAGCAAGTGACGGATTCCCAGCAACTCGGCGACATCGTTGATGCGCTGATCGAGGGTGGCGCGTGGCTCCTTGCGCACCTTGGGTCCGAAGGCCAGGTTCTTCTTGACCGTCATGTTCGGATAGAGGGCGTAGCTCTGGAAGACCATCGAGATGTCGCGTTGGCCCGGGGCCACGTCGGTGACGTCCTTGTCGCCCATCCAGATGCGACCGTGGCTCGGACGTTCCAGTCCCGCCAGCATTCTCAGCGAGGTCGTCTTGCCGCAGCCCGAGGGGCCGACGAGGACCAGGAACTCGCCCTCCTTGATGTCGAGGGTGAGGTCGGAGACGACCACGTTGCCCTCGAAGAGCTTCCAGACGTGATCGAAACGGATCTCGTTCACGGTCGACCCTTCGCCGCGCGCGATCGCGCGCAGTCCGGCGTCGTGACAGAACCATCGACCAGGTTCACTGCCCCCACTGATACCCCCTCGGTTGTCCGCCGAACCGACCGACCCCCTCGTGTCACTTCACACGAGACTCCGGTCGCCGGCACCGCCTCGGGCCACAGTAACCAATCCGAGGATGAATGTCAATAACTACTATCATGGAACCTTACATAGGGTGGCTTTTGATAGCTCCCTCGGCGGTGACCGTACTTATCAGGGCGTATCTCGAGGCCCGGTACACGTGCTGGGCGAATTCGATGGCCCGTCCCCGCTCGTCGTAGGTGGTGCGCTCCATGGTGAGCAGCGCCGTCCCCTTGGGCTCGTCGAAGAACCGTGCTTCGACCGCGGTCGAGTTCTTCGCCGAGATCCGCTGCGTCGCGTGGTCGGGGTAGATCCCGGCCGCCTTCAACAACTCGTAGAAGCCGTGCTCCTCGAGCATCTCGCTCGACAAGGTGACGAGGCTGGTGGGGATGTAGTTGTGCAGGAGGGCAATGGGCTCCCCGTCGCCGAAACGCAGACGTTCGAGGTAGATCACCAGCTGGCCATCGGGAATGCCAAGAACCTCTTTGACCAGGTCTGATGGTCGAATGACCTCGTTGTGCAAGACCCGCGTAGTGGGCTTCTTGCCGGCCATCGCCAGGTCGTCGAAGAGGCTGGTGAGCTTGACGTTGCGACTGACCTTCTCCCGGGTGACCGTCGTGCCCTGACCGCGGCGGCGCTGCACCAGGCCCTTGTCGACGAGGTAGGAGAACGCCGCGCGAACGGTCGGCCGTGACAGCCCGAGGTCCTCGGCGATCTTGACCTCGTTCTCGAGCCGATCACCCGTTCGCAGGCCGCCCACGTGGATCTCGTTCTCGATCTGTTGCGCCAACTGGAAGTACAGCGGCACGGGGCTGTCGCGGTCCAAGACGATGGAGGCGAGGGGGTTGTACGACGGCACCGTCGGAGAATTCATGGTCATCCTTCGAAGACGCAACGAGGGAAAAGTCTTCTTTGCAGCAATTTTACATAGTGCTAATGTCAGGACATATGCGCAGTGTTAATTCTTACCCCATTGCCCGCTGGGGTCAAGGGCTTCTAGAGAAGAATCACGACGCGGCGTCCATGCTCCCCGGCCCGCGCGGCGGTGGGCAGTCAGGGCCCCGCCTTCCGTGAGCGCCCGGCCCGCACCTTCGACGGTCTTCGACGTCATCACGATGGGCCGTTGCGGCGTCGACTTCTACCCCACCGAACACGGCAGCCTGGTGGACGTCAAACAGTTCAACAAGTACCTCGGGGGCAGTCCCGCCAACGTCGCGGTGGCCGTCGCCCGTCTCGGTAATAGCGCGGCTCTGATCTCGCGCACCGGCGCGGACCCCTTCGGGGAGTACGTGCACGCGGCGCTGCGCAGCTTTTCGGTCGACGACCGTTACGTGACCCAGGTGCCCGACTTGCCCACCCCGGTGACCTTCTGCGAGACCTTTCCCCCGGACCACTTCCCCCTGTACTTCTACCGCCGCCCCAAGGCACCCGATCTCGAGGTCTACACCCACGAGTTGGACCTCGAGGCCATTGAGAGCGCTCGCCTGTTCTGGGCCACCGTCAGCGGACTGAGCGTCGAGCCCAGCCGCGGCGCGACCCTGACCGCGTTGGCCGCGCGCCGGCGTCGACACCCGACGGTGCTCGACCTTGACTATCGCCCCATGTTCTGGGACTCGATCACCGAGGCCCGCGACGTCGTGCGCGAGGCGGTGTCACTCGCCACCATCGCCGTGGGCAACCTCGACGAGGTCGAGGTCTGCGTGGACACTCGCGAACCCGACGAGGCGGCCGACCGCCTCCTGGAACTCGGCTGCACGCTCGCCGTCGTCAAGATGGGGCCCGCCGGGGTGCTCGCCAAGACCGCCACCGAACGCGTGGTCGGCGTGCCGGTGCGCATCGAGGTCGTGAACGGCCTCGGAGCGGGCGATGGATTCGGCGGCGCCCTGTGCCACGGGGTGCTGCACGACTGGCCCCTGCAGCGCACCATCGACGTCGCAAACGCGGCGGGGGCCATCGTCGCCTCGCGCCTGGCCTGTTCCGAGGCCATGCCCACCATGAAGGAAATCGAGGACGTGCTCGAGAAGGAGCAATTGTGAACGAAGACCAGCGCAGAGAACTGATCGAGACGCGATTCTCCCGACCGCAGGCGATCGCCGAAGCCGCGGCCGCTCGCCGCCCCCACGCGCCCCTCGGCGCGACGGAGCAACTGCTCATCGTGGCGGCCGACCACACCGCGCGGGGCATGATGGGCATCGGCCGTGACCCGATGGCCATGGCCAACCGCTACGACCTCCTCGAGCGCCTCCGCGTGGCCCTGTCGAACCCCGGCGTCAACGGCGTCCTCGGAACTCCCGACATCATCGAGGACCTCCTCCTCCTGGGGGCGCTGGAGAACAAGGTCGTCTTCGGATCAATGAACCGCGGGGGCATCCCCGGCAGCGTCTTCGAGTTGGACGACCGTTTCGGGTCCTTCACCACGCAGTCGTTGGTCGAGAACGGCTACGACGGCGGCAAGATGTTGCTGCGCATCAATTACGCAGACACCGGTACCGCGGACACCCTGGCCGCCTGTGCCGACGCGGTGACCCAGCTCGCGGCGGCCAAGAAGATCGCGATGATCGAGCCCTTCATGAACGAGACCAGCAACGGACGCCACGTGAACGTGCTGACACCCGACGCCGTCATCCACTCGATGGCCATCTCCTCGGCCCTGGGCGCGACCTCGGCCTACAGCTGGCTGAAGGTACCCGTCGTCGATGACATGGCTCGGGTGGTGGAAGCGACGACCCTGCCCATCGTGCTGCTCGGTGGCGAGCGCCACGACAACCCCGACGAGATGTACCGCTCGTGGGCGGACGCCCTCGCCCTCCCCGGGGTGCGGGGTCTGACCGTGGGCCGCAACCTGCTCTACCCCCTCGACGATGACGTCGAGGGAGCCGTCAAGACCGCCGTCAGCCTCCTATGACCCGGGACTTCTACGCTCCGGCGCCGACCCCCTCGGCCGAGGGGGTAGCGATCGACATCTCGCCGGCCAGCGCGGGCTGGGACTTCTCCTCGCTTCGCACGCTCGAGCTCGGCGACGGACAGTCATACGGCTTCGACACCGGCGACTCCGAGTGGATCGTCCTGCCCCTCGCCGGCGGCTGCGTGGTGCGTTGCGGCGACGAGGTCTTCCAGCTCGAGGGCCGCGCCAACGTCTTCGAACGGGTGAGCGACTTCGCCTACGTGCCGCGCGACGCCCGGGTCAGCGTCACCGCGAGTGGCGGACCCGGAAGGTTCGCTCTCACCGGGGCGCGGGCGCGGCGCGCGCTCCCCGCGCGTTACGGGGCGGCCGAGGAGGTCCCGGTCGAACTCCGCGGCGCCGGTTCGTCGTCGCGCCAATGCAACAACTTCGCCTCCCCCGACGGTTTCGAGACCGACCGGCTCATCGCGGTGGAGGTCCTCACGCCGGGCGGGAACTGGTCTTCGTACCCTCCCCACAAGCACGATGAGGTGCGCGAGGGCGAAGCGAAACTCGAGGAGATCTACTACTTCGAGGTCCGCGGCGGGTCCGAACAGGGTCAGCCGGGTCCGGGCGGCTACCAGCGGGTCTATTCCTCGGGGGCGCAACGCCAGATCGACGTGTTGGCCGAAGTCTCCACCGGCGACACCATCTGCATCCCCTACGGCTACCACGGGCCCACCATGGCGGCCCCCGGCTACGACCTCTATTTCTTGAACGTGCTGGCCGGCGACGCGCAGCCGCGCACCATGGCATTCTGTGATGATCCCCATCACGCGTGGATTCGCGACTCGTGGAAAGGCCGCGACGTCGACCCCCGTTTGCCCATGACGTCACACCGAGGTAGGACATGAGACTGACCGTCGCCCAAGCAACCATCCGATTCCTCTCCGCCCAGTACGTGCAGCGCGATGGCGAGCGCCATCGCTTCTTCGCGGGCTGCATGGGCATCTTCGGACACGGCAACGTCGCTGGCCTCGGCCAAGCGCTGCTCGAGCACCGCGACGAGCTGCGCTACTACGTGGTTCGCAACGAACAGTCGATGGTCCACACCGCGGTGGGCTACGCCAAGATGAAGGACCGCCTCGAGGCCTTCGTCTGCACGACCTCGGTCGGACCCGGCGCCACCAACCTCGTCACCGGCGCCGCCGTCGCCACCACGAACCGGATCCCCGTCTTGCTGCTGCCCGGCGACGTCTTCGCCACGCGGCGGGCGAATCCCGTCCTCCAAGAGCTCGAGGACGCCTCGTCGATGGACGTGTCGGTCAACGACTGCCTCCGTCCGGTCTCGAAGTACTTCGACCGCGTGTGGCGGGCCGAACAGCTGCCCCAGGCCCTCTTGCAGGCCATGCGCGTCCTCACGGACCCCGCCGAGACGGGCGCGGTCACCCTGGCCATGCCCGAGGACGTACAGACCGAAGCCTTCGACTTCCCCGACGAGCTCTTCGTCGAACGGACCTGGACCATTCGCCGCCCGCTGCCCGACCGCGGCAGCGTCGAGGCGCTGGCGGCCCTGGTGCGCGGTTCCGAGCGCCCGCTCATCGTGGCCGGCGGGGGCGTGATCTATTCCGGCGCCACCCAGGTCCTGAGCGCGCTGGCGCTCGCCACTGGTATTCCCGTCGCCGAGACCCAGGCGGGCAAGGGCTCGCTGCGCTACGACCACCCCGCCTCCCTGGGTTCCATCGGCGCCACGGGCAGCACCGCGGCCAACGCCGTCGCCCGCGAGGCCGATCTCGTGATCGGCGTGGGCACCCGCTGGAGTGATTTCACGACCGCCTCGTTCTCGGTCTTCCAGCACCCCGACGTGCGCATCGTCAACGTCAACGTGACCACGCTCGACGCCCACAAGATGTCCGGCGCCGCCATCGTCGCCGATGCCCGTGAGGCCCTCGACGCGTTGCGGGACCAGCTCGCGGGTTGGAGGGTCGCGCCCGACTACGAAGCGCGCTGCCGCGCCGAGGCGGCGGCCTGGGACGCCATCGTGGAGGAGGCCTATCAGGTGCACCACGAGCCGCCGGCGCAGAGTGCGCTGATCGGCGCGGTGGAGGCGTCGAGCACCGACCGCGACGTCATCGTGGCCGCCGCGGGCAGCCTGCCGGGCGACCTGCACAAGCTCTGGCGCACCCGCGACCCCAAGGGCTACCACGTCGAATACGCCTTCTCGTGCATGGGCTACGAGATCGCCGCGGGACTCGGCGTCAAGATGGCCGACCCCTCGCGCGAGGTCTACGTCTTCGTCGGCGACGGCTCCTACCTGATGATGAACTCCGAACTCGTGACGGCCGTGCAAGAAGGGGTCAAGATCATCGTGGTCCTCATCGTCAACCACGGCTACCAGTCCATCGGCTCGCTGAGCGAGTCGGTGGGGGTCGAGCGATTCGGCACCCGCTACCGTCTGCGCGACGCCAGCGGCCAGCTGGGCGGCGACAAGATCCCGTTCGACTTGGCGACCAACGCCGAGAGCCTGGGCGCCATGGTGCTGCGCCCCTCGTCCCTGAGCGAGTTCCGCGACGCCCTGGCGACGGCGCGAGCGAGCGAGGTCACCACGGTGGTGTGCATCGAGAACGATCCCCTCGTCTCAGCCCCCGACTCCGAAAGCTGGTGGGACGTTCCGGTGGCCGAGGTGTCGACCCTGGCGAGCACCGCCGCGGCGCTGGCGCGCTACCAAGAGGATCGACGGGTCCAGCGCCACTACCTGCGCCCCTCCATGCTCGACGCCCCGACGACGCCCGCGTGACCGGTCGCGCCGCACCGGCCCGCCTGTCGTGACGGAGTGCGAATGTCCGCCCGGGGTCCCCGCGAGGAGGCTCCCGCCGACGTCGTCTTCCCCTCGTTAGCCTTCGCCAACGCCACCACCACCCTGCTGCTCTTCGGCGCCCTCGCCTCGCTGCTCGGGCCCCTGCTGATCAGCTTCTCCCACCGCTTCCACATCTCCCTGCCCGCCGCCGGCGAGGTGCTCAGCGTCTTCTTCGTCGGCGCCCTCCTGGGGGTGCCCCTCGGCTACCTGGCCGTCACCCGTGTCCGGGGCCAGACGATGCTCGCCGCGATGATGCTGGTCGCCGCCCTCGGTGCCACCATCGCGTCGTGGGCGCACACGTGGGCCGAGCTCCTCGCCGGGATCTTCGTCATCGGACTGTCCTTCGGCGGTGTCGACTTCGCCCTCAACACGCTGCTCGTTCGCACCGAAGCGCACCGGCGAGGGCATCGCCTCAGCGTGGTCAACGCGGGCTACGGGGTCGGCGCGGTCCTGGGGCCGGTCGCCATCATCGCGGTCCACCCGGCGAACTTCGCCTGGCTCTTCGCCGCCACCGCCATCATCGCCTTGCTCGTCGCGCTCTTCTTCCGCGGACTGGTCGCGCCGCCCATGCGCACGACCCTGCACCCGAGGTCCCTGTTTCGCCGCGGGCGGCGTCGCTCCATCTTGCTCACCTTCATCTCGGCCTACGTGCTCTACGTCTGCGCGGAGACCAGCGCCTCGGGCTGGATCGCGCCCCAGTTGCACCGCGTGGGCTACTCCCAGTCGCTGGCCAGCGCGATCACGGCTGGTTTCTGGGGCGCCCTGGCCCTCGGACGCTTCATCGGGGGGCCGCTGAGCAATCGCTGGTCCCCGCGACTCCTCGTCCTCGGCGGACTCTGCGTCGCTGTCGCGACGAGCGCGGTCGCGTTCTTCGATGCGGCCGCGCCCCTGGCCTACCCCCTCTTGGGCCTCGTCATCGCGTCGGTATACCCGATGGGGATCATCTGGTACACCACGTTGTGCCCCGGTGACGGTGACGGGCTGTCCGCGCTCATCTTGTGCATGATGGCCGGAGGCATCATTGGCCCGGCCGTCGAGAGCCTCATGGTGTCGCTCAGCGGCATCCACGCGGTGCCGCTGGTGGTGGCGGCCTTCTTCCTCGCCGACCTGGCCGTCTTCGCCAGCGTGCGCCGCTTCGACCCGGTGACGACCTGAGCCCGACTCAGCGCGCGGCCAAGTGGCGTCCGTGCTCGGCCGCCAGGCGCTCGGACTCACGGCGCATCTCGGCGGCCATGTCCTTGAACTGATCGAGCGCCGGGTTGACGCCCACGAGGGTGAATTCGGTCTCCACGACCCGAAGATCCAGACCCCAGACGTCTTCGAGGATGCGGCGCATCCAACTCGCCGCGTGGTCCCAGCCCTCTCGAGGGGTTCCGGGGCCGTAGGCGCCACCGCGCACGACGACCAAGACGGCGGGGCGTCCCTTGAGGGGCTGGCCCGCGCTCGCGGCCATCCGCGCGTCGGTGATGACCAAGTCCACCCAGGCCTTGAAGTGCTGGGAGACGCCGAAGTTGTAGAGCGGCACCGCGAAGAGGAAGGCTTCGGCGTCGAGGAGCTCGTCGGTCAGCGTGGCGGCCAGGTGCGCGGCGTCGCGCTCCTCGAGCGTCCACGCGGACTCGTCCTTCTGGTGCGCGCGCACCGAGGCGGCCCAGGCCGTCGAGGGAAGTGGCTCGACCCCGATGGAACGGCGGGTGACGGGACGGTCGCTGCAGCCGTCGCACCAGGAGTTCTCCACGATGTCGGCGATGGCGCGGCTGGTGGAGCCTTCGGTGCGGATGCTGGCGTCGAGGCGGAAGAGGGACATGGCGACTCCTTGTGGGGGCTGGAAGTGGTCCCTCCACCGTAGCGGGTTACTTCTATTATCGAAGCGACTTGTTCTGACAGAGTTCTGGCTAACATGGAGGCATGTCCGCGACCGCCGATCCCCTGACGCCGATCGAGAGTCGTGGCGGTGACGCGGCGGTCTCGAAATCCTGCGACCAAGCGCTGGCGCGCGCCTTCGATTTCCTCGGCAAGCGATGGAACGGCGTGATCTTGGGCACCCTCGCCAACGGCCCCTCCGGTTACGCCGAGCTGCGCCGCAACGTCTGCGGCATCTCCGACTCGGTCCTGGCCGAACGCCTCTCGGAGCTTCACGAAGCCGGGCTCATCGCGCGCTCCGTCGAAAGCGGTCCACCGGTCTCGGTGAGCTACGACCTCTCCCCCACCGGCCAGGCCCTCGTCCCCGCTCTCGCGGCCCTGGGTGCGTGGGCGAGCCAGCATCTACCCACCAACTAACCGAAGGATCACCCATGTCCAACCGTCTCGACGCCCTCCACTCCTCCGTCTCGCACCTGCGCGAGATCATCGAATCGCTTCACAGCGACGCCCACGTCGCTCCCGCCTACCCGGCCGAATGGACCATCGCCGACACCATGTCGCACATCGGTTCGGGGGCGGTCATCATGCGCCAGCGATTCCTCGACGCGCTCAACGCCTCGACGCCCGACGAGAACTTCAATCAGTCGGTGTGGGACGAGTGGAACGCCAAGGATCCCTCGAGTCAGGTGAGTGACGCCCTCGTCGCGGACCAGGCCATGCTCGACGCGCTCAGCGCCAGCACCGACGAGCAGCGGGAGTCGTTCCGGCTGAGTTTCGGTCCCTTCGACCTGGACTTCGACCGCTTCGTCGGTCTGCGCCTGGCCGAGCACGTGCTGCACACCTGGGACGTCGAGGTGACCATCAACCCGGGCGCCGTCCTCGCCGAACCGGCGGCGGGTCTCTTACTCGACCAAGTGCACTTCGTGGCGGGACGCTCGGGCCGTAGCGACGGCCAGTCGCGCACCGTCGCGGTGCACACGACCAACCCCGATCGCGACTTCAACGTGGTCTTCGCCGACAACTCGATCGAGCTGCTCGACACGACCCACGACGCCCCGGCGGACCTCACCTTGCCCGCCGAAGCCTTCGTGCGCCTCGTCTACGGGCGCCTCGACGACTTGGCCGGACTCGATGATCACGCGCAGGTCCACCTCGAACACCTGCGCCTCGCCTTTCCCGGCTTCTAGGCACGCGCCAGCCCGCAGCCACGGGCTGGGTCTGACGTACTACCTACCCGTGGTGACTGCGTAGCCCGACCAGCGGCGCGAGCAAAACCAGTCAACTATGACGTGCGGGCCCCCGTCGCGTGGTCTAGATTGTTCACCAATTCACGCACGAGCCAATTCGGGGGGAAATGGTCGAGTCGGGTATTGCCCTGGAGGCCAAGAGCCTCGGCGAGCAAGTGGCGGCCGCCCTTCGCGAGGCCATCTTGAGCGGTCGCCTGTCACCGGGACAGGC
>Ga0208872_1001490_pt1 | contig 14314 bp, 13 predicted proteins | sample CryBogCBH12Aug08_FD_185508 | JGI IMG/M metagenome (GOLD analysis project Ga0208872, IMG submission 185508) | Freshwater microbial communities from Crystal Bog, Wisconsin, USA - CBH12Aug08 (SPAdes) | ecosystem: Environmental > Aquatic > Freshwater > Lake | place: Crystal Bog, Wisconsin, USA...
TTTTGCATATCAACCCCCAAGTTTTAGTAACTGGTGGGCAACAAAAAACCCACCGAAAAGGTGGGTCGATGTCCGCATGTTTGCTACCTTCGTAGCCACATCTGCTAACTAGCAGTACCACCTTACCGAGTCTGGCAGGTTGGCGGGGGAATCGACCCCAACTCTTGATGTATGTACAAATATTACGCCTGAAGTATGGATAACTCAAGACATAAATTGAAGGTGTTGTATTTGAATTAGTTGATGAGTACTTTCTAGGGTTTGATTCATGTCAATACCGAGCGTTACTTTTTTCATTCTCTGTTGTTATTTATATTTTTTGCAAACAGAATGATCAACCAAGATAAACATAAAGAGATTCTATGAATATTATCAGAGTAATAGTATTTGCATTAATGACACTAATTGCCAGCACTGGATCTGCGCAAGAATTTACTGCATTCGAAGGGAAAAATGCAGTGCGCGAAGGAGATGGTGGTGCCAAGAAAACGGTTGATGGAATTGATTTCTGGTCTGATGGTGCGCCTCCTTATAAATTCCAAGTACTAGGGTTCATTACAGATAGAAGGCATAAATCTGGGCTTTTTGGATTAGTAAGAATGGCGAGCCTAGAGAGTGATTTCGCAGAAGTAGCAAAGTCGAAAGGTGGTGATGCTGTGATACTTGTTTCATCTGACTCTGAAACTGTTGGCGCTGTTGGAGCATCCAATGGTATGGCAACAGGAACTGCCAATTCATACGGAAATTCAACATCGGCAAATGTTTCTGGATTTTCAACAGGGGTAACATCCGCTGTTCAAAAACAAAATACGAAATATGTCCTAGTTAAATATCTAAAGGATTAAACTGCAGAAAACTTTCCAGCACAAATACAGTAAGTTACCAAATGATTGGTAATTAAAAGCAATATCTAGGATCAGAATGCGTAATCGACCACAGCATTAACAAGTGCTTGGGGCTGCAATAACGACAATTTAGTGAAAAAATCATTGCCCCATATATATGAAGCCCTATCTAGGGTATAAGTATAGAAGCTATAGATAATCTCTAAGCCAATAAGGGGTCTGCGTGAATGATGTCGGGGGAATATTATCTTTCTTACCATTAATGCTGGTAAGTGTGATTTTTTCAATCTTTACATATAAAGATCAAGTAAATCCACTTAAAGAAAAATGTAAGGCAGAATGAAGACTGCTACAGACTTGTGATTCCTAAAATATATCTTATTGTAAAAAGCAAAGTGTTAAAAATGAAAAAAAATAAAATCTCTCTAGTTGCATTATTTTCAGCAGCAAGCGTGATGACAAATCAATGTTGGGCTGCCAATACTATGGAAGAGGCGCGCGCACTTCTGAACAAGCCGGTGAATATAGAATCACAAGCCTTGGATCCAAATATATCTAATGTCACAACAATTAATCAAAATACGGTGCAAGCTATTGGCTATGAAGCAAATTTAAATCATGCTGTCAAGGACGTCAAATTAACAACTACGTCTAAGGCAAGGGGTGCGATGGAGGTTGCAATTTACGATCAGATTTCAGCTGGAACGGTTCTCATAGTTGCCGGAGATGGGCTTGGCAGCGGAGCTTTGATAACAGAAAATGGCTACATCATTACAAACCAACACGTAGTTGGAAAAGCTAAAGAAGTTGCTATATTTTTTAAACCAGTTGGTAACAGTGTCAATCTTAGCAAAAAAGACGCCATTATTGGCACGGTAGTTAAAGTAAATGAATTCAAAGATTTGGCTTTAGTAAAGGTAAATTCGACCCCACCCTCCGCGCGCCCAATTGCCATTACAAATGGATCGCCCAAGGTCGGGGAGGATGCACATGCCATTGGACATCCAAAAGGAGAATTTTGGACCTACACAAGGGGTTATGTCAGCGCAGTAAGAGATAACTACAAGTGGTCTGAAGGCAAAAACTCGATTAAAAGAGAGGCTAAGGTAGTCCAGACGCAGACACCAATAAACCCGGGCAATTCCGGAGGTCCACTAGTTGATGATGAGAGAAAATTAATCGGCATCAATAGCTTTATCGCGCCTAACTCACCCGGTTTAAATTACGCTGTTTCTGCAGACGATGTTAAGCAATTTATTGCCCAAGAAGGATCCATAACAAACACAGCCGTTTCAAAACAAAATTGTGGGGATAATATATTTGGCAAGGGGCGAGATAAAGATAAAGATGGTCCTTATGAATACATTGCATATGATACAAAATGCACTGGAAAGATAGATATGCTCTGGGAAGCTCCAATAGATAAGAGTAAGCCAATAATATTGCTTGTGGATACAAATGATGATGGAAAATGGGACGTCATTGTGATGGATTTAAATCGCGATGGGAAATGGGATATCTCTTACCACGACACAAATCATGATGGGAAGATTGATCTTGTTGGAAAGCACCCAGATGGCAAGCCAGTACCAACTAGCTTTGAGAAAGCAAGTTAATTTAAATTTGCTTTGAAGAGATAGCTAGAACTATCTTTTGGATTGCTAGCATTATATTTATTGCAGGCAAACAAGATCTCCCTCCTAAAGCCCAGCGGATAAGCCGTAGAACACTCACTTGACGAGCTAACTCTAAGCCAATTTTTTGTACTTTTTTGGAACACATACTGACTATACTCAGAATTAATGGCTACCTGTTTTGCTTGATCGGATAACGATAAAGCAGCTCGAGATGCAAACAATACCGCAGTGATACCGGGACTTCCATCAACATAAATGAGATCACCGCTATCATCTGATGACCAGCCCATTACTTGGGTAAAGTTCTTTCCAATTAATCGCTCATCGTCACTTAGCCCGGGGCGAATTAACGTACCCGTTCCGTCATGAAAGAGAAATTTTTCCTGAAACCAGCTCGTGTTAATTTTCTTTGGTTGATTTTCATACGTACATTCATTTATATAGATGCCATGTATCCATTCCCTAGTGTTATAAGAATTTTCAGGTAGTCGTAAATTAACCTCACTGCCTGAATTTAGAAGTTGAAAGTTATTATCAAAAACGTAATATTCAAATTTATTTTGAAATTGGCAATTTCTAGGAAAATTGAGCTCATCTACATAGGCTGCAAACTTTGGCGGCTCTTTAAGTTTTCCGTTCAAATAAAATAGTATTTTATTTTTTTGTTTTAGAAGCTGAATCCCAACATCCTCTTGGTTGCTATACAGCGCACTTGATAAAATCGATGTTCTGACCTCGCATGAAGTAAGGTTGACTGAGGCAAGTGCAGGCTCACTTAACGCCCCCTTTTCGCGAGAAAGTAATACATATGCTAAATCTTCAGCAACTAAAAATCGTTTTACATACCAATCAGCGCTAATTGGGAAAGAGCAAACTTTTAGAGGTGAGTTTCCATTGGATTCATTAGAAAATATCTCGTAGCTGGAATTAATGTGGACCCCGAAATATATTTTTCCAGAAGATTCAGTTGCCTTAACGGATAACGGATTAAGCTCGCTGAAATATTTAAGATTTGTGGGGATTAATTTTGCATCAAAATTAATCACATCAGGATTAGGTGTTGATATTTTATGGTTAGTTAAAAGTACATCACCTCCAGTAGTCAATGCAGAGTCAATCAGAAAATTATCAAAGGATTTTTTCTGCCCCTTCAAATGTGTCTCTTTTTTATTTGAAAAATCACCAACCCCAACAAAAGCAGCCCAGATGGCTGGATGAGAGTATCGAGGGGATTCAATTAAATCAAGCTGAGCTTTATTTAACGCATCACCATAAGACAGTCCTTTGTCAATATATTTAGCTATAGATGACATAAGTGTAGAAGTGCCATCGGAGTTAACAGCCCAATATGAGGCTATAACTGATTTTGTTCCCTTTAAAGAAAATGAAGTTGCTAAAGATGTAATTTCAGATTGGTCAAGTGATATTCTTGTTGTTTTCGAATTACAGGTTGATAGAATGACAACCTTTGGGGCGCCATGAAGGGAGAATAGAATTTCCGAAGTGACCAGACCTGAATCATTGTGTGGGGTTAGAACCAAGGATGGCGATTCCACGCCATCCAACTCTCCAACCATGACACCATGTGTAGCAAAGCCAAGAACTTCAACTTCGTTCAAGTTGGTTTGAAGTAAGTTCTCAATAGTTGCTCTTTTCCCTGTATATATTTGAGACTTTCCTCCAAGTGATTTTGCAAAATCCTTAACCTCAATTTCTGTTTCCGGCAATTCAGGCAAAGATGTTATTTTTCTTACGGTAGCACCTCGAATTAAGCTAGCAATATTTTTAACGGAAGCGGTTTCATCCTCACCCCGCAAAAGAGGGTTGGCAAAGCCTACGTATGAATATGTGGGGCTGTAGTCATTCAACAGTTGCTGCCTAGAAAGAAACTGAGGTGCGGCATGGAATGCCCTAACCTTAAAATCTTTAATTAACCAACCTCCTTTAGGATTTGATAAAAGCGTATAAGGAATTCCAGCTAATGTTGGTCCATTAATTAAAGATATTTTGCTTTTTCCATTCAATTGGACTCCATCGAATATCGCACGACTGACCACCAAAGAGCTTGCTTTCAATTCGGCTTGTGATTTTTCAGCAATATCAGAAGACGTGAGGATTTCTCTCGCCTTTAAAAAAGATATATCGTCCCCATCAATCGCCTTAAGAGTGGCATGATTTTTAGAAATGATGACATATATACTTAATTGATCATTTGATGCCGAAAAGATGGCTATTTCATCGCCAGCTAATTTTTTTGAAACTTCTTTGTAATCCAAAATAAATGAATCATTTTTCTGTGACCGAATTTCTTCAAGCTGTTCGTTTGACTTTGAGAACATGTCCAATAAAAAAGAGCTACTTTCAGCCGGAACAACCAACTTGTCTTCAAACTTAGCTATATTCTGGTTTTTAATTAGCCCTTCTGATGAGTTCTTGTAAGCTCTAGAGACATAATTTCCATATCTCTCTTTTATGGTGATGAAATTCAAAACTTGCTCTACTTCAATGTCATTTTTAGCCTTTGATAATATTGAGTAGGATGATTCTTCATCGCCAAATTGACTAGAGTTGACTGATTGCAGCATGAGCAATCCAAGGTTCACCCTTTTTTCACTAGTTGGCTTGATTTGCTTTAGCCTATTTAATACATACCACTGAACGGTGATAGCCGGGTTTGTTTGGATTGGATTATTGTCCCCAACCCTAAATCCTTTTTTACTAAAAAAATCTAGCATTGAATCTACGTAAGACTCTAAATATAGAATCTCTCGATCAGTATTTTTTTCTGCTTTTGCTACAAGAGATTCAAGAATTGCCTTGGTTGGGGACAAATTTATCTGTGTAGCGGAGCCAAGATTTTTGTAATTAGTATTAAACTTCTGCAACATAGTAGTCAGCTCCTCCATATTTGGAGACCCTGATTCAATACTTAAATACGCTTTAACCCCCATAGACGCAAATGAGTTTGACTTCAATTTGTTTAGCTCCTGAATTGGATCAAAACTCAAATGAGGATTTTTCCTCACACTATCAAATGCCAAAAATGCATAAAACTCTTCTTTTTTTCTATATAACCGAGACTCCTCTGCCATTTGCAAAAAACTGAATCTTTGATGAATGTCCTCCACCAACATCTTTTGCCTTTTTGAGTCTAAAACTCCTGAGTTGTACAAAACTAAAGCGAGCCTTTGATAAACATAGGGATTTAAATAGAGTGATGCATCCTTTCCCGACTCTCTAAAAACAGATGAATTAGCTTCAAACCAGCGCTTAATATCACGCGAATCATTTAAGTAAAACAATGAGGTTTCTTGCAAAAATGCTAAATTAGTTTGAGCTTGAATGGTTCCCGGATCTTTATTTAAGATAAGCGCTCTTGCTCGCCTCATTTGTTGCTCTGCATATGCTCGCTTCCCCATATATGCAGCAATAGCAGCCTTTCCAACCAACCTTAAACCACCATGACTTGAATAAGGATTCCCTACAAAAGCTTTATCCTCATAAGATAAAGCTACGCCAAAGTTTTTTTCGTCTAATGCATTTAATGATGCATAGAAATAAATGGCGGAATTTGTATCCCAAATAGTGCGCCATGCATTTATTTGATTTTTATCTTTTGGGTCGTACCTATTAAGATATTCACCCATATCCTTCCATGAGGATGCATAAATTTGAGTTAAGCAATATTCGTCGTCAAGCAACATGCAGGCGTCTGCAAGTGCATAGACTGCCAATAACTTTTGATCCCCTTCTGCTGCTGCCACATCCGCCTCTAATATCTTAATTGCCTCAACCCCCTTCCCTGAGTTGAGTAGCTCTATGGCGTTGCTTACAGCGGATATTGCAAAGCTTGAATATCCAAGCAAAAGAATTAAAAGAAATTTCTTCATTTTTTTGGAAGTTGCCGCCCGGCTATAGTCGCTTATTTGATTGGTATAGCATTTAATGCATTACTCCTCAAATGGCTCACGGGTATAGTGAAAAATAGTCTTATCCGGCGCTGTGGTTAACTTGGTTCTGCGATGGGATATCTCAGACCTAACAGCCTCCTCAAGGTCTTTGGCTAGTCTCTCAGCATCTTCCTTATGCTTAGCCAACCCCGAAGCAGGAATAATCTTTTTTTCAGCTATGAGCTGCTTTAGAGTCTCCATACCAAGCACCTTGCCGGCGTATTCTGCATCTCCATAGCCTCGTTCTTCCATAAATACATTTTAGGCTGCTACAGCATCTAAAACGGTATTATTTACAAATATGCTAAAAAAAATCATTGTCCTTCTTTTTTTTACGCTATTTGCATTAGCAACACAGGCGGCGACCTTAGATGAAGGCGTAGCTTTATTCAATCAAAAATTAAATACCCAAGCATTTTCCATTCTGTCTGGCTATGCGGCTGATGGGAACCCCAAAGCTCAGGGCTTAATTGCTCGGATGTATTTGAATGGCTGGGGGGTTAGAAGAAGCCCTCAAGAGGCTTTAGATTGGGCAAGTAAGGGTATCGATAAAAATGACCCGGGAAGTCAATTGGCTCTGGGGGAGCTTGCCTATAACAATGAAATGGGGCTCAAACGAGATAAGGCGCTGTTTTGGATCTTAAAGGCGGCAGATCAAGACTATCCGGCAGCTTTTGAGGCGCTACTAAGAATTTATATTAAAGACCCAAGCAAGCAGAGTGTTGATAAATATGTTTCTAGCCTTGAAGCGCAGAAATCAATTATGAATACCCAGCTTCTGCTAGAGATATATAGCAATCAAATCTATAAACCCCAAGTGCGGCTAAAGGTAGCTAAATACTCTCTTATGGCAGTTATAGAAGGAAGGATTAAGTCCTCAAGTTATCTAATTGATATCGCAAAAGATATCCAAATGCCAAAGGATATCTATACTGCATGGCTTAAAAAGGCAATCGATGCTGGACTAACTGAATATAGCGACGCATATACCGATCAAATCAAAGATCTCTCTCAATCACAAATTAATGAAATTACCAAAGTCACAACGAAAGAATTAGTCAGTGCTACATCAAAATATATTAAAGATAGGGAATTAAAATTTGGTGAAATAGAGTCCGCTGATCTTATTGACGAGGGGTGGATTCAATTCGTAGGTCAAAAAAGGGGGATTGTCAACGAACCTCTCGCCCAATATTTGCTCGAGGAAGGTTTACGTTTAGCAATTAGAACCAAAGATCAGCATTTAATAGACGAGGCGAGAAGCGAACTGGGCGTTGTGTTGGGCGCAGCAGTAAATAAAAATGTAAGAAACCCCCGTTTAGCAGAGGTCCATATTGCTGAGGGGAAGCAAAGTGATGATCATGCAGATAATATGATTTGGTATGACTATGAAAAAAAGGTTACCCTCACCAAAGAAGAACATAACGCCTTATTAACGAGCTTTAAAGAATCTGACCCACTCCATCAAGATCATATAACTACCGCATTAGGTGCACTTCCTAAAGAGCTTATAAATAATCCATCCGGAATTATTGACTTTTTAAAAATCAAATACAAGGAAGATCCCCGCCCACAGATTGCTGATCATATTGCAGATGTCATTGAAGACAATAATCCCACTCAAAATCTAGTGGCAGCGAGAGATTGGTATCAGACATATCAAGATACCGAAGGTACTGACGCATATGACCGATTAGACCGCGTTAATCTGATACTTAACGGCTCCTACGTTAAAGATACACCCGATCTACGAAATGCGATTGATGATTTATTTGATACATTAGAAAAGAGCAATGTTACTGAGTCAGTCTCGCTAAAGAGCCTCAAAAATGTATCAAGCGGAAAAAATCTAAAACTTTTTGCATTGGTAATTGGAAATTCCTCCTACAAGACTGCTGGGCTACCAAATGCGTCCAACGATTCAAATGCAATTGCCTTAAAACTTGAAAAGTTTGGCTTTAACGTCACAAAACTTAATAATTTGAATAGAAAAGATTTTATCAAGGGTTTAATTGAATTTTCTGAAAAGTCAAAAGATGCTGATATTGCGATTCTTTTCTATTCGGGTCACGGGATGCAGCTTGGTGGAGTAAATTATCTACTTCCAACTGATATTGATTTAAATGCTACTAGTGAGATTGTCGCTAGCGAAGGCATGAGCCTAAATGACATATTAAGAAGGAATGTTCTTGGTAAAAGTCGTCTCGTATTCCTTGATGCATGCCGAACCAACCCCTTTAAGTCTACCGCCAAGAACGCTCCCAGTCTTGGTCTAGCTCCTGTAAATACCTCTAGTGGAACTCTTATTTCATTTGCTGCCCGTGATGGAGGGGTTGCCTTTGATGCCGCGAATGGGAAAAATAGTCCATATACCACCGCCCTAGTTAATAATCTAGATAAGGAAGAAGATATTGGAATCTTACTTCGCTCCGTAAGGGATGAGGTTCTGATAGCTACCAAAGGAAGGCAGGAGCCCGTTGAGTTCGGTTCCTTAAGGGGCGGTCAAATTATTCTATCCAAGTTAGCTAAATAAATTTATTTTCAATTTACCCCTAAGGTTTTGGAGTCTCAATCGTCTTTATGTTGAATCAAATAGAAATCGAAGCGGTTTATATAAACCTAGTCGGGAGTGATGTCGCCCGAAAAAGATTAGCGATCAACAAAATTTATGAGGCTTTTCAACCAAATATGTTCACAAAACTGAGATATAAGTATCAGGATTTATCTGAAAATGAAGCGCAGGATATTGTTCAGGATGCTTTTATAAAAATTGCCACGTCTAATTCACTACCTAAGAAGCCAGAAGCCTTGGTTTCATGGGTCTTAGAAGTCGTTGATAATACTGCCTTAGACTTATTTAAGAAGGCATATAAAAGATATGAAATTCCTTTGCCGGAAGATGAAAACGAAGGCGATCACGGAACTAGTTTTCATTTCAATACTGAAAGATATGAAGATACAGAGGATTGCGTATCTAAAGGTGTTTTAAGCTTTTCTAAGAAGTTCCCGCTCCATGCAGCAGCCCTATCAATGTCCTTAGCTAAAAAGTCCACCATTGATATATCTCAAATGTTAAAAAGAACAGAAAATGCCACGTGGACTTTTCTGCATGAAGGCAAAAAAAAGGTTGCGCCCTATCTCAAACACTGTTTTGAGGCATTAAATTAGGATGAATATGAATAATGAAAGCAACGATCCCTCAGGCTTTGATGAAAATGAAGAGCAGATGATTCGCGATTCATTTAGCAAGCTGGATAAAAGACTGGGTATTACAGCTTACACACCAGACCACCTAAAGAAATCTTTTGAGAAGAAGCTATTACTAGCTACCGCTAAAAGGAGTCTATTCGCCACTTGGCGGGGTCTCTGGGCATCTATCTTGGCAGCCTTCTCTATTGGCGTTCTTTTAACAAGATTCGCTATGATGCCCGCTACGATTGCCACTAGAGGAGGACCGGAATCTGGCGTAGGGGCGCCTGATTCGCCATCAAGAATCGTATCGATTGCTACAGGTAATCCCGAAGAATTTGCATTTAAGGTCATTTCCCTAGCGTTAAATGCAGAAATGGAAGTTACATCTCAAAAATCTGGGGAAAAGATAGTCTTATATATAAAGCCATTCAAACAGGGGTCTGCAGAACAAGCCTCAATCAAACTTGCATTAGGGCTAGATTCTGAAGCAGCTGGCAGCATCAGTGCAATCATCACAAAAGATCCCAAAAAGTAAGAAATTCCAATCTTTTTAGAGAAAAGACCCATATTTAAGTGGGTCTTTTTTTGTATATAAATCAATAGCTTATAAATAATTAGAAAAATATTTCTAATTTACCCCCTAAGGATTGCCATCTTGACTCGTCTTTTGGTTAAGAGCAGAGAAATTAGAGGCGGTAAAGGAAATTTCAGACGCTCCCCTTTTAACCAGACGGAGAAGTTATGAAAACAAAACATGCAGCAGTTAGAGCGCAGCAACGGGGCGTAAACCTAGGGGTCGAAAAATTATTGCAGTTCTATGGCGATACACGACCAGCACCGCATGGTTGCGTCATGCGGTACTTCAGCAAAAAAGCAATCCAAGAAATGGAATCAACGCTTGGTCACTCATTTATCGCCAAAAACCACGAAAGCCTTAAAAGCTATCTCATTGAGACGCGCGATGACAACGCAATCGTGACGATTGGAAAGCTTCACAAAAATCAGCGGATTTCGCAATCAAAAGTAAACCGCATTTACCACTAAGAGACCTATACATTATGAAAACATTGCTAAGACAAGCTAACGTGACATCCAATATTCGGATTGCGCCATTTAATTTACCAAATGCATTAGAGCGCGAGTTCGAGGAAATCAAGATTAGCGATTCCTATACCGCTATTTGCCTAAACGAAGGCGAGATGTTTTATCAGGAAAAAGAATTGCTCGATTCAGTTTATGAATTTGAATCAGATTCATTCCTAAGAGTAAAAGCATGGAATTCCCCTATCAACCAATTCTTGAGCCACTAGGAAAGAGGGAGATATGGATCAATATTTAATACCCACAGTGTGTAGTCTGATATTAATCATCTCTACATTCTTTTGCATCTACAGATCAAGAATTGGTAAGCCAATAAAAAAAGCCGAGGAACAAATATTTACTCTTGGGATTTTATTGGGTGGTGTAGCGATGTTTTTTGGTCTACAGAGTGTTGGTGTAGGAAACTTTAGGGATAGCCTAGGGTCAGTTGTTCAACACCTTGTAGGCGCAATCTTTATAAATGTAATGGCTATGGCTTGCAAAATGGCTTATAGCTTTGCCTCAAAAAACCCCACAATAAATGGGAGAGTAGGCGAAGTGTCCAGCCTAAATGATTTAGCTGAGGTATTGAGAGCCAGCCAAAAATCACAAGAGCTAAATACAGAAAAGCTTGTGAGCGCTATGGAAGTAAATCAAGAAAAAATGGATATTAACTTCAATAAATTAGATTTAACCTTAAATAATTTTGTAAAGGAGTTAGGTACACAATTAATAACTCAAATACAAACTGTTATTGAAACCTTGAATGACAAGTTAACCGAGCAATTAGGTGACAACTTTAAGCGCCTCAATGATGCAGTCAATAACTTAGTTATTTGGCAGGATAACTATAAGGATGTACTTGAACGATTGCAATTGACCAATTTAAATTCTGCAACTCAGCTTGAAAAAGCAGCTGACTCACTAACTAGGGCAGCAGATAAAACAGAATCATTTGCAACTAGTGCTAACCGTATGGAGCATTTGATTGGGCGTATTTCTAAGGACTACGAATTGCTAGTTAGAGCTCAAGAGCAAATGGAAACATCTTTAAAAAGTCTTGCAGAAGTTCCTAAAGTGGCTACTGAAAAGATGAATGAAATGATATCTACCCTAGCCAATAGCGCAAAGGATATAAAGACCTCAGGGGAGCAGTTAAGCGAGACGGTTCAATCAAACTCCACAAAGGTTGCATTACTTTCAGAGCGCTTAAGTGAAAACATTAATAAGTCCCAGTATGAGGTTGCTAATGCTATGGAGCAATCTGTCCGTAACTTTAGTCAAACAGTTGGGCGTAAGGCTGATGAATTATTTGAGAAACTAAACACCTCAACACGAGAAATAGATTCACATCTTAAGCAGGGATCGACATCTATTGAGAACACTATTAAGCAAAACTCCCAAAAACTATACACAGAGCTACAGTCATCCCAAGAGAATTACTCAAAAAGACTAAATGAGTCAGTAGAAAAATTAAATAACCAACTTTATAGCGTGGAGGAAGCAGTTGAAAAGGCTCTAGATGCGTCCCTACGTGAGTTTGCAAAAAAGGTTACTGATATTTGCGTATATGCCGTACAGACAGCTCAAAGCGCCTATGGAACGGCTAATGAACTGCGTCAGGAGATAAAACGTGAACTCATGTAAGGTTTCCTCGGTATGGGTGGGTTATGCAGACTCATTAAATCTATTCTTCATATCATTTTTAGCATTAACTCTGATCTTAATGTCTAATTTTGCAGAATCCGATGTCACGGCGGTTCAGGAAAATTTTTCAGAGGTTTTGGTTAAAACTATTGGCTCTGATCTTCTTAAAAAATGGGATGCTGAAGTGCTAACAGATGGCACTGTTAGATTCAACAAACCTGAAAACCAGTTTGATACAGGATCAGCAATTCTTAAGGAGCAATTCAAACGTGACCTAGACGAATTTATCCCTCTTTATTTAAAAGTCATGGAACTTCCTCAATTCAAAGGAAAGATTAGCGAAATTCACATTGATGGACACACTAGCGTAATTTGGAATAGCACTACAAGCCTTAAGGATGCGTACTTTCTTAATATGCGCCTAAGTCAGGATCGTACTGTTAATACCCTTCAATATGTGTTGTCATCGGCAGTAGTTCAATCTGAATATAGCTGGTATCAAAAACACACTGTATCTAATGGCTACTCATCATCCAGACCTCGTGTTGATAACCCTACGGCTCAGGAAAATCAACGTGTTGAATTCAAGGTAATCATTGATGATCCTCGCGATCCAAAGCAAGCTCCTGCGTCTACAAAGCGCAAAGAGTGGCAAATAAATATTAAAGAACAATGAAACTAGATTCCGCAAATCTCCTTATTCAAGAGTTGATGAACTTGTACAAGATTCCATCTGGTATAGCTGGAGCGAATATTCTTCCGTCAGAAGAATTAACAAGGTCTGTAATCTTAGGTACAAAGATACCTCTCGCCAAAGGAACCGTTGAAGTTAGCATCAAAGAGATTAAAGACTCAATCAATCCTTTGACGGGTTTATTCGAGCTAAATGGTTTTATTGGAGCCGTTTACCTTCATACCACCTTCAACTCTGGCTGGGACGTAGATGGTCTAGCTAAGTGGCATGTGACCCTATGTCAAACCCTCTATAAACAAATGAATCTCGGTCGATTGCATGAAAAGTATGCCTTGAGAACAGCTGAGGCTATGAGTAACGACTTTGATCTTACGATGGTTGGCTCCGGTCAAAAGATTAAACGAGAGCTTAGACCTTGTAAGAACTGTCTGACTATATTGAGTCAAAAAAGTAAGTCTTATCGAGATGCATATAGTTATAAATTTACTAAGTATGCAGAAGAGTTTTCAAGCAATTCAGACCAATTATTAGATCTTAAGGGATTTAAGAAGGATCCAAAGCCTAATATCTATAACGCAGATTTTAAAGAAAAGGCAAACGCATTTAAAAAATTAGATGCGGCATGCCATTGCTGCCACGGAAAATTCGATTTGAACTATTTAGAGGTTCATCACAAAAATCGCTTGAAATACGATGATCGACCGGAGAACTGGGACGTCCTCTGTGTTACTTGCCACATCCAAGAGCATCGTAGTGATAACCCCCGAATGATGGCTTTATATACAAGCAATAATCGATTAGCTGATTTCTTTAATAAGTACCCACACAAAAGATTCAATTTAACCTAATCAATATGAGATAAAAATTGACCCCAATAATTAAAAGACTTTCAAAAATCCCCAATTTTGATGTTGCAATTTGGATTATGACCATTTGCTCAATAGTTGATACCGTCTCATCACTTTTAGAAAAGATTAATTGAGCGTGTCAGTAGGTATGCGTATGGAGTCCTCATGCCCCGAGTCGCCCAATAGTAATTAAGGGGTAGATAAAGCAATTAGGGGAACAAATAGGGGAACAAGATGGTTTTTATAAGTCGAATTTATCAATAAAATCATATTGTTATGATTGATTTTCAATTGACGCCGACTCCACCAATCAAGACAAACCCCTCTGAATCTAGAGGGGTTTTGTTTTTTATGCAATCACCAATCGCCAAAGTGAGGTGACTTCGGCAGATCTAGCAGCATGCAAAGCATCTGTTTGATC
>Ga0208872_1001492_pt1 | contig 14298 bp, 13 predicted proteins | sample CryBogCBH12Aug08_FD_185508 | JGI IMG/M metagenome (GOLD analysis project Ga0208872, IMG submission 185508) | Freshwater microbial communities from Crystal Bog, Wisconsin, USA - CBH12Aug08 (SPAdes) | ecosystem: Environmental > Aquatic > Freshwater > Lake | place: Crystal Bog, Wisconsin, USA...
AATGCAGCAATGCTTGAAGTGACCACACATATCAGCAGCGCTTTAACAATCACATCCTTCTGGTCAGCAATCTTCGCCTCAATCATTATCAGCGTGGTTTCTGGCGCAGGATCTCGCTTGACCTCCAAGCGCAATTGGAGCTAAAGAAACTTTCGCTAGTTTCCTTTGGCGGAATTGCGGGCTCACTTGCTAGGTGGGGGATCTCTTTACTTATAGTTGATCCAGGATTTCCTTGGGCGACTCTCACAGTAAATTATTTGGGCTCAATCTTGCTTGCGATAATAGTTTTCTATTCAAAGCACCATACAAATCCGCGCTGGTGGTGGCGTCCAGCTCTTGGCACCGGATTTTGTGGAGGCTTTACAACTTACTCTGCATTTGCACTCAAGATCGATCAAGATATTTCAAAGCACAATTATCACGGCCTGCTTACCTACTCGCTCGCTTCAATAATTGGAACGCTCCTCTTGGTCTTTGCTACCTATGCAATATTAGAGCGACGCGTGGCTCACTCATGAGAGCGCTACTCATTTCACTTGGTGCTGGAGTTGGTGCACCACTTCGTTATTTGATTGATAAAAACTTACGCTCTACTCGTAAGAATTTACTTCCTATTGAAACCTTGCTGATAAATATTCTGGGTTCATTTGTTTTGGGAGTTACAGTTCACCGCTCAGCAAATATCGGGTACCTCTTTGGAACTGGGTTTGCCGGTGCATTTACAACCTGGTCAGCTTTTGCTATCGAAACCCACGAACTATTTAAAGGGGCTAAGCACCGCACCGCTCTGCTCTATCTCTTATTAACCCTTGTGCTTGGCGTAAGCGCTGCTGCGCTTGGCAACTCCCTTTAACGAAGTAAGTTAGAAACCCAGACTTCAACTTCATCTGGATGACGGGGAAGTGCGTCACTGAGAACGCGCGCACCGGTTTTAGTTACCAAGATGTCATCTTCAATGCGCACTCCAATTCCGCGATACTCTGCTGGAAATAGGAGATCATCAGGTTGGATATAAAGTCCTGGCTCTACCGTCAGCACCATTCCCTCTTCAAGCAGCCCTTCGCGGTAACTCTCTGCTCTGGCTTGTGCGCAATCGTGAACATCAATGCCCAACATATGCCCAGTGCTGTGCACTGTCCAGCGACGATGGAATCCAGCTTCTGGTGCGAGTGACTCTTCTGCAGTGCCTGGAAGTACGCCTAATTCTTCTAGTCCGCGAGCTAAGACTGCGCTAGCTGCTTCATGGAAAGCAATCCAGGGCGCACCTGGCTTTACGGCAGCAATTCCTGCTTGCTGCGCCTCATATACCAATTGATAAATGCGACGTTGGGCTGGTGAGAACTTTCCGTTAATTGGCAAGGTCCTTGTGATGTCTGCTGTATAGAAAGATTCCACTTCAGCGCCAGCGTCGATCAAAATAAGATCACCAGGTAGAACATCTCCATCATTTTTAATCCAGTGCAGCACACAAGCGTGGGAGCCACTTGCAGCAATAGTGTCGTATCCGAGTTCATTACCCTCTAGTCGAGCTCGACCGTAGAAAGCTGATTCAATGATGCGCTCTCCGCGCCGCGTTGAAATAGCTGCTGGAAAGGCTTGGATCATGTCGTTAAAGCCACGCGCTGTCACATCGATAGCTTTTTGCAACTCCGCAATCTCATAACCATCTTTAATCAGTCTATGTTCGGCGAGAATTGCACTTAATTTAGCTTCACGCTTCTTATGTTTCTCGACGAGCGAATCAACAATCGGGTCAACTCCACGGATCGTAAGAGTTTCGACTTCATCACCCAGTAAATCTGGAAGTGAATCAATGTGCTTAACCGAGATTGCATAACGACGCTCTGTCTCTTGCGCAGATAATCTGCGACCTACCCAAAACTCTCCATGCCTGCGATCTGAGTGAAATTCATCGGTATCTCGTGGTGAGCGTGGATGAATGTAGAGCAGCGCTTGGTGACCATTTGTAGTTGGTTCTAGAACAAGTACTGAATCTGGAACGCAATCGCTAGCACTAATTCCTGTGAGGTATGCATAATCGCTATGTGCTCGAAATTTATAATCAGTGTCGTTGCTACGTACCTTGAATGTTCCTGCAGGAAACACTAAGCGAATATCTGGATAGAGCGCAGAAATTCTTGCGCGACGAGCTTCTGCAAATTTAACAACCTCTGCGGGAGAAACTACTTCGAGTGAAGAGTCAGCCCAACCAGTAGACATAAACTCTGCAAGAGTGTCGCTCTTAGGAATGTCATGGGATTGGGTACCTGGGGCTCTTGATGGAAGTTTGTTCATGTTCGTAAGGGTACTAGGCTTGATATATGTCATTACAGCCATTTCAAGCCGTAAATCCTGCTGACGGTCAGGCTTTCGGTGTCTTATATCCGGAGAACGATCGCGCAGAAGTAGAGGCGGCGATTGCGCGCTCCTTCGATGTAAAAGAGAAATTTGCCGCGCTTTCGCTTAAGGCCCGAGCTAACCTCCTCGAGACTATTGCTGGTGAACTCGAAAAATTCAGGGGAGGGTTAGTTGAAATAGCTCACCTGGAAACCGGGTTGCCAGAGGCGCGTATTAATGGCGAAATATCCCGCACCATTATTCAATTGCAACTCTTTGCTGAGATGGTTCGATCCGGTATCCACTTAGGGGCGACCATTGATTTAGCTGATCTGGATTACAAGCCAGTTGCTCGTCCTGATATGCGTAAGGTAAATCTCCCAATCGGTCTGGTTGCGGTATTTGGTGCCTCTAATTTCCCATTTGCATACTCGGTTATCGGTGGAGATAGCGCTGCTGCTTTGGCGGCGGGATGTCCAGTAATCGTTAAAGCGCATCCCTCTCACCCAGGAACATCAGAGCTCACCTATCAAGCGGTGCAAAGCGCGCTCGCCCAAGAGGGGTTGCCCGCAGATATTTTCACCATGGTTCAAGGACGCAGCCCAGAGATCACTCATTGGATCGCACTAGATGAAAAGGTAAGTGCTATTGGTTTTACTGGTTCGGCGCTTGTCGGCAAACTCTTGGTGGACCTCAGCCACTCTCGCAAGACTCCAATTCCAGTATTTGCTGAGATGGGAAGCCTCAATCCGATTTTTGTTAGCGCTCTGGCACTTTCAGAGCGCGGAAGTGAGATCGGCGCAGCGCTCTTTGACTCCATCACCTTAGGATCAGGCCAATTTTGTACGAAGCCAGGATTAATTTTTCTGGGCGGTGCGAGCGATGATTTCTTAAATTCAATGCGTGAAAAGATGAGCGGTGTTGCAAATCAACCTCTGCTCAATAAGGGAATTGCAGAGCGCTATAACAACCAAGTATCTGAACTTGCAAAGATTCATGGAGTTGAAACTATTTTCGGTGAAATTTCTGAGCTGGGCTTCCGAGTTCAAGCAACGATATTTATTCTTGATTATGCGACGTATAAAACTCACCCAGAGTTTAGCCATGAGCACTTTGGTCCTACTTCTGTAATCGTAAAATGTAATGAATCTGATTTCACCGAGATCATTGAATGTTCTGAAGGAAATCTCACAGCTACCTTGCATCTCGGAACTAATGAGAATCGCCGAGAGCTAGTAACTGCACTAACCAATATCGCTGGTCGATTGATCCTTAACGGTGCGCCTACTGGAGTTTCAGTAACAGCAGCTCAAAATCATGGAGGTCCATGGCCTTCATCATCAACACACACAACATCCGTTGGCACAGATGCTATTTATCGTTTTATGCGCCCAGTTTCATTCCAAGCATTCCCCGATGAACTTCTTCCACCAGCGCTTGCTCGCAGCAACCCAGAGGGAATTGTTCGAGTTACAAATGGAGTGCGCGGCCTAGAGTAAGAATCCATCTGGGAATGGGTCACTGGAATCTAAAATCCAGGTTGCCTCTCCCATGATCCAAGCTCGACCGGTAATTGTTGGAACAATTGCGTCATAACCAGCAACAGTTGTGTGCTCTTTAACTCTTCCTTCAAAACGCGAACCTATCCAGGACTCGTTGATGAGCACATCCGTATCTTTGAATTGGCCGCGGGAAACTAATTGAGCCAATCTAGCGCTGGTTCCAGTTCCACAGGGTGATCGATCAAACCAACCAGGGTAGATCGCCATCGCATTTTTCCAATGCAGAGGTGAATCCCCGGGGGTAATGAAATCAATATGGTGGCATATCGCAATTTCGGGGTTCTCTGGATGTACCGGGCGATTATCTTCATTAATCGCATCAGAGATAGCAAGTCCGGCTTCTAAGAACTTAGCACCATTCTTCCGCTCGAATGCAATCCCAACCTCTTCGATAGGAACGATGGCGTAAAAATTACCGCCATAAGCCATGTCGTATCTAACTTTTCCAATCCCCGGAACATCAACAATTTGATCTCGCTGGTACAAGAACGATGGAACATTTGTAATGGTCACAGCAGTTGCTTTGCCACCAGCAACCTGAACATCAACAACTACTAATCCAGCAGGTGTATCCAAGCGAACGGTTGTCACTGGTTCGATAACCGGCACCAATTGCTTTTCAATCAAAACGGTAGCCACGCCAATCGTTCCATGACCGCACATGGGCAAACATCCTGAAACTTCAATGTAAACAACCCCGATATCAGCATCTGGGCGCGTGCTCTGTTGCAATATTGCACCACTCATAGCTCCATGACCGCGTGGTTCAAACATTAGCCACTGGCGTATGTAATCCATGTGCTCCATAAAGTAAGCACGCTTTTCAAATGCTGAGTTTCCAGGGATTTCGCCAATGCCATCAATGACAACTCTAGTTGGCATACCCTCGGTATGAGACTCAACTGTCTTAACAGAGCGCAATATGGACATATCAGCGATTCTTAAAGTAGGCGCTAGCCCGAGCTACATCTGCGCGCAACTTCGCCTCATCAGAAGCTGGTAGAGGTAGGCGCGGTAAACGGGTTGCTCCGCCATATCGCCCAAGAATATCCATCGCCAATTTAATCGCTTGAATAAACTCTTTACGCGAGTCCCAATTGAAAAGATCGTGAACCGCGGCATACATCGGCGCAGCTTCAGCGTAACGCCCTGATGTCACTAGGTTGTACAACTCAAGAGACTCTGCAGGCATTGCATTGGGAAAACCAGCGATCCAACCAACTATGCCTGCTGTAGAAAGTTCAAGAAGTACATCATCTGCACCAACTAAAACTTCTATGCGTGGAGCGCGTTGATGTATCTGCCAGATTCGCTTTACATCGCCAGAGAATTCCTTAATTGCAACAACTTCTGGAACCTCATCAGCAATTCTGCCGATTAGTTCAGCTGTCAGATCAACGCGGGTATCAAAGGGGTTGTTGTAAGCGACAATTGGGATACCTACTTTTGCAACCTCTTTGTAATGCGCGACCACTTCATCATCATTAGCGCGATATGCATTGGGTGGAAGGAGCATAACTGCGCCTGCCCCGCGCTCTGCAGCATGCTCAGACCAACGACGCGACTCATATGCGCCATATGCACCGACTCCTGCGACGACATTAAAGCCATCTGGGGCTGCATCTAAAGCGGTTTCAAGAACCTTGCCGCGCTCTTCTGAGGTAAGAACTTGGTACTCACCGAGTGATCCATTTGGCACTACACCATGCGTTCCGCTTGCGGCTAACCACCGCACATGGTCTGCATATTTCTCATAATCCACATCTAAATTTGCTGTGAAAGGAGTTGCGGTCGCAGTGATAATTCCGTGCCAAGGTTTCGTCATAGCCTCACAATAAACCCTCTTGTGCGAGTTCTCCAAGCGTTATAGGAGTGATTATCGGTCTCTTCGTGCCATTAATCCGGTCCTCATCATTACTTCCAAGCAGATCTGAAATATTTCGTGCGCACATTCTTCCCTGGCACATTCCCATCCCACACCTAGTCATTAATTTAAGAGAGCGAGAGTCGGTCGCGCTAAGTTCTCTCTCTGCCTCTCGTAGCGTTCCGTAATCCACCTCTTCGCAACGGCAAATAATTGTTTGAGGGGTCAACCAATCTTTCCACCCAAGAGGAATTGGGTAGACGCGTTGCAGAGCCCCGGCAAAGCGACGTGCTTTTCTCCGCATCTTAAATAAATTGCGCTTGGTTTCTCTAGCATTTGCCGCGGCCAAGCCAGCGATAGCCCCTTCAATAAGTGCTAAATCAGATCCACCAATGCCCGTCAATTCACCGGCTGCAAAAATTTTATACTCTCCGTTATGCGCAGATGCGAGTTGATCTTCATCTGTTTCAATACATACTGACCCATCGCTGGCAACAGAGGCGCTTAGGCCAAGAGATAAAGCTAGAGCGGTATCGACGGTAAATCCCCACGATATAGCCGCAACATCACACTCTACTTCGCGTTTGGATAGCACTTGGAAATTTGAATTAATACGAGCAACAGTGACTGCACGCAGTACCCCAGATTCGTTGGCATGTGCTTCTACTATCGCCTCTTTGTAGTGCATCCGAACGCGATTTCTGCGAAGGGTTAGAAAATAAGTAAATGCTTCAAGAATTTTGTTTGGATTGTTAAGCAATACATGGAGCTGAGGTAACCAGGCTAATCTTCCCGTTGCTTCACAAATTTCAACGTGTTCCACACCATGCTCGGCCAAAGCGGAAGCAACGGGTAGCAAAAATGGTCCGGTGCCACCAACAATGATTCGCTTACCAGCTGCGACCCCACTTCCTTTAAGTAATGATTGTGCCGCACCGGCGGTCATAACTCCTGGGATATCCCACCCTGGAAAAGGAATTGCGCGATCATAAGCACCGGTCGCCAAGATCAGTCGCTGGGTTATGAAGCTACTGTCCTTGGTTCGTAATACAACCCGTTGATCAATGATGGAAGCGCTCCAGATAGGTGTATCCAGGTAAATCGTGATTCGAGGATTGGCCTTTACGGCATCCATTAAAAGTGAACCCTTATCGAAATCATGATGGGTGCTTTGATCAAGAACTTCGTTGCCCGTGTTGCGCCAGTATTGACCGCCCAATCGCTTCCCAGAATCGATAAGAGCTACATCGCAGCCTGCATTTGCTGCGTATTTGGCGGCGTTTAAGCCAGCCGGTCCAGCGCCAACCACAATAACTTGATGTTTAATTTCCATTTTGGATCTGCACCACCATTCCTTCATGAACTTCGGTGATGCAACTTCGTTGATTTAACTTTCCATCAACAGAAAGTAAGCAATCAAAACATTGACCAATTCCGCAGAAAATTCCCCGCGGGGTTGAATTGATCCGAGTTAGCCGCGTTATGCGCTGCTGATTCGCTATGAGCGCTGCGGCAAGCGATTGTCCTGCCTCAGCCTCTAGTTGCACTCCCTCAAATGAGAAATGAATCATGCGACCACCCCGCCTTGAAAACGAGATGGTAAAAATGGCGCTCCGCTCATAAAAGTCTGTTGATGAGTGATTGATTCCATAATTAATTGGGCGCTAGCGGGAGCTAAGCCAATCCCAGCGCCTTCATGACCCGCGTTATGCCAGAGCCCTTTAACGTGGGTGTCTTCCCCAATAACTGGAAGATGATCGGGCGCATAAGGTCTAAACCCGCGATAAACCCGGAGCAGCTGTAGTTCTGCCAGAATTGGAAAGAGCTCAATCGCTTGTCTCGCTAGAAGTCTAAGGACCGAGTAATCGATACCTTCTTTAAATCCGACTCGCTCTCGTGATGCCCCGATAAGAATTGTTCCGCTCTGAGTTCCCTCAACCACAGAACTTGATTGCAGATCAGCAGATCCGCTAGAAACATTGGCCACATACTCGGCGTCGTACACCTTATGAAAAATCAATTTTTTTGTTGGAACTGAGACCAGAATAAACCCTCTTCTGGGAGCAATCGGAAGCGTGGTTCCCGCGAGCTCACAAATCTCTCCAGCCCAAGTACCCGCAGCATTTACAACAATGGGAGTGCTGATAAACCCTCTAGATGTTTGAACGCCGACAACTCTTGAATCAAGATGCTTTATCTCTGTGACGGTAGTTTCTGGCAGAAAGTCACCACCGCTTTCGACAACACGTTTTAGAATCTGCGCAGCGGCGAGCATCGGTTGACACTGCGCATCTTGAGGGTAGTAAGCGCCTTCTGTTACAGAATGTGAAAGGTGTGGTTCCAATGTGCGAAGCTCATTTGTTGCAAGGTCTTGAGCCACTACCCCTGCGCTAGATTGCCTGGATGTGAGTGCTCGTAATCCTCGAACTCCAGCATCGCTTCGGGCGACCACAACTCCACCCTTAGCCTCTAATTCAAAGTTATTCCCGATAGCTTCAGCAATTTCAAACCATGCATCCCTAGAGCGCAGAGCAAGTTCCAACTCCGGGCCTGGCTCCTTGTCGCTAACTAGAATATTTCCTTCACCAGCACTTGTCGTTCCGCTTGCTACATGCCCGCGATCTATAACTAAGACATTTAAACCAGCCTGGGTTAACGCGAGTGCTGTTGTAGCCCCGACTATCCCCGCGCCAATCACAATCGCGTCAGGGCTTTGCTTCACGGCGGTAAGACTATTCCAAGTTTAAGAGTTTGAGCAGTCTGGCAATTTCGTCGCCCACTTCTTTTCGGGCTCCACCTATATATTTTCTTGGATCAACCATCTTGGGGTCACTTGCCAAAGTCTCTCTAATAGAATTTGAGAAGACGTGATTTAAATGGGTGGCGATATTGATCTTATGCATTCCAGCGCGGACGGCGCTCTGCAGATCTACGTCGCTTACACCTGAAGAGCCATGCAGAACTAGCGGAACTGGGACCGCAGCTTTTATTGCGGCAATCAATTCAAAATCAAGTTGTGCATCACGGCTAGTCATTGCATGAGATGAACCGACAGCGACAGCGAGTAAATCCACGCCGGTCTCCTCTGCGAATGCCTTCGCCTCTTTTGGATCGGTTCGCACCCCAGGAGCATGCACCCCATCCTTGCCACCGATCTCACCGAGTTCGACTTCGATGCTTGCGCCATAGGAATGCGCTAATGCCACCATCTCTTTGGAAACTTTGATATTTTCCGCAAAATCCAATTTAGAACCATCAAACATGATGCTATCGAAACCTAGATCTAAAGCACGGCGAATGAGTTCAGTATCTTCTGCGTGATCTAGGTGTACCGAGGTTGGAACTTCAGATGCGGTAGCACATGCCAGAGTGGCAAGTGAAATTGGCTCCAGCGCTCCATGATATTTAATGGCATTCTGACTGATCTGCAAGATCACAGGTAATTGTGCACTCTGCGCACCGGCAATTATCGCCTCAGCATGTTCGAGCAAAATAACATTGAATGCTCCAACACCCTTTCCATTCTTTGCTGCACTTTTTACGATATCAAGCGATGACAATTTTTACACCAGCACTTTCTAAGATCGCGGTAGCTTTATCGGAAATTCCATCATCTGTGATAATGGTGTCAATCTGATCAGGTGTGCGGATCATTGCAAAGGCGCGCTTCTCAAACTTTGAAGAGTCCGTGACAATTACTACGCGTGCAGCTCTTGCTGCAATCTGTTGATTAACTCTAGCTTCATCTTCGTGGCGGGCCGTTGCCCCAACATGTGGATCTAAGCCTTCCACACCAACAAATGCGATATCGATGACAACATCGTTGAGAACTTGCTCGGCGTATGGCCCCGTAAGTTCATAGGATTGAGGCCTGGCTACTCCGCCGGTAACAACTATCTTTATTTGATGTCGCACCGTTAACTCAGTAGCGATATTGAGTGCATTTGTTACAACAGTAAGAGCTGGAGGATCTCCCACTGATCCAGGTCCAAATGTAGGGGAGGTAGCTAGCATTCTGGCGATCTCAGTTGTTGTGGTTCCGCCATTGAGTCCGACGATTTGGTGGCGCTGCACCATCTTGGCGGCAACATCGGCGATTCTCTTCTTAGCATCCTCTTGTCTAGCGATCTTGTAGGTGAGGGGAAGCTTGAATGAACCACCTGTAGCAACAGCTCCACCATGTGTCCGGTTAAGTAATTGTTGCTCCGCTAAGGAGTCGAAATCTCTTCTAATAGTTGCAGAAGATACGTGCAATGAGAGCGCTGCCTCATCAACTTCTAGGCTTCCATGCCGAACCAATAATTCAAGGATCGCATTCAGCCTAGATTGTCGATTCACTTCACGCTACCCGCTGTAAGTCCACTCACAAGATACTTCTCGATCATGGCGAAGAGAATTACAACAGGAACGATTGCAATAAGTGATCCCGCAAAGAGGTATTGCCATTGCACCTGGTACTGACCGATCAGAGACTCAAGTCCAACCGTCAGTGGCTGATGAGCTGGAGAACTCTCGATGGTGAGTGCAATAACGAATTCATTCCATGCAGAGATGAATGTAAAGATAAATGCTGTTACAAGTCCAGGAAGCGCAATAGGAAGAATTATTCGACGGAGCGCTTGAAGACGGGTCGCTCCATCGATCCACGCCGCCTCTTCGATTTCAACAGGAATGCTCGCGAAGAAGCTAGAGAGAATCCAGATGGAAAAGGCCATATTAAATGCCGCGTAAACCAGGATCAGAGCCATCCAAGTATTTACCAAGTGAAATCTAATGACCTCACGGAAAATACCGATAACAAGCGAGGTCGGTGAGAACATCTGCGTGACAAGTACGAGCAATAGGAATGCGGTGCGACCTTTGAATTTGTTGCGACCTACATAGTAAGCAGCAGGCACAGCAATCAGAAGAACAAGAACTGTGGCGCAGAGTGATACCACGATGCTGGTACGCAGATACTGAGCCAGTGGAAGTTGCTTCCAAATAGTTATGTAGTTAGACCAGGTCCAATGCTGCGGCAAATACGTGGTGGGAATTGCCAAGATTTCCGATTTGGATTTGATCGATGTGATCATCATTTCGATATATGGCGCAAGGAAGATCAATCCGATGGTCCAACCAGAAATAGTCAGCGTGATCTTGCGACCGGTTATTTTGCGCTTAGGAGCAGCTTTCAAAAGAGTTGTCATTATGAATCCTCCCTCCAACGCGAAACCTTGAGGAATAAAACGATAAAGAGCAAAATTATGCCGAAGTTAATCGCGGCCATTGCCGCGGACTGCCCAATATCAGCATTTCTAAATGAGATTTTGTATGCCAATGTCGTGGTTGTATCTGTTGAGTATCCAGGACCACCCGTTGTCATGACCCAGATGATGGGGAATGAGTTAAATACATTGATGAGGTTGATAACCATGCCAATAAGCAGAGCGGGGCGAAGCAATGGAAATATGATGTTGCGATACCGCTGCCAGCCCGAGGCTCCATCAACCGTCGAAGCTTCCAAGATATCTTCACCGATAGTGGTAAGTCCTGCCAAAATCACATAAGTAGTAAATGGAACCGAGACAAAGATAGCCACAACAATTAACCAAGCAAATGATTGAGTGGGGCTACCCAGGAATTGGATCTGATCTTGAATCAGTCCCAGGCTAATAAGAATTCGATTGAGGATTCCGTAGTATCCGTTGAGAATCCAGAGCCAAGAGGTAGAAGTCATTACTACCGATGCGGCCCAAGGAACGATGAGCGCATAGCGCACAAAACGACGACCAGGGAACTTAGCGTGCAAGATCTGCGCAACAGGTAGTGAGATGAGGACCGTTGCAATTACAACTGTGATCGTCCAAATCACTGTGCGTTCTAAGACCGCAGTTAAGTTTGGATTGTGAAAGAGAGTTCGGTAATTAGAAAGACCAGTAAAGCCGTGTGAAGTACCGGTCTCATCGATATTCATAAATGAGGTCTTGATCATTGTGTAAGCGGGATACAGGACCATCAAGAAAATCACTGCTATTGCAGGTGTGATCCAGGGGAGTGGCCCTTTGCGTATTCGCGCAAAAACGGTGGTCAACTGGTACCTGCTTTCTGGGATCAGTACATAAATTGAATCTAAGCGGGTGTTGCTATTAATAATATTGGGGGCTCGCTAGAAAGCGAACCCCCAATATTTGACTAGATATTACTTAGCAGCGAGTGCTGCGGTTTCAAGTTGACCAAGAACTGTTGCTGGATCTCCAGTAACAGCTTGTCCGATTCCTTGTTGAATCTGACCCTTGACTGAGTTCCATGATGCAACATCTCCTGGGTAGAAGACAGCATTTGGAAGCAACTTGATGAATGGAGCGAGAGCTGGATCTGATGCAGCCTTAGCGCCAGCAGACTTTGTTGCAGGAATGAATCCACCTGCAGCGGTCAAGAACTGTGCATAGTTAGCAGGCTGGTAGATGAAATCCATCCACTTTTGAATTGCTGCTTGGTTGCCGTTCTTGTTGTATGCAGTGAAGTAATCCTGAACACCAAGTGTTACAGGCTTGTGGCCAGTGTTAGAAACGAATGAACCGGTGCCAACATTGAGCTTAGCTCCGCCATTTGCCTTCAACCAGCTACCAAGGAATACAGAACCGTTAATGAATACGGCCTTGCCAGCAGCGAAGAGTGCTTGAGCACATGCGGTGCGATCGCACTTCTCTGGATTTGGCTCGGTGTAACCCTTTGAAGTAAGTGACTTCAAGTATGTTGCAGTTGCAACGTTTGCAGCTGAGTTAAGAACCCACTTCTTTGCAGCGTAGTCATAGTAAGAGCCGCCGTTGCCGCCAGCCCAGATGTTGAACTCTGCTTGTGCTTCCTCTGGTCCAAGTGGAATTGCGTATCCGTAGACACCCTTCAACTTACGATGGATGATTCCAAGGTCAGTTGTAAGTGACAACCATGATGTAGGCAACTTTGTGATTCCAGCTTTTGCAAGGAGATCCTTGTTGTAGAACAAGGCGCGAGCAGATGCAAGATCAGGAAGTGCGTAAACAACTCCGTTGTACTTTGAGTTGTTAAGGAAGGCAGGGAGGATATCTGCAAGTGTTGAAGCAGATACGATCTTTGATGCTGGATAGAGCAGACCAGCAGCTGCAGGAGCGGAGTAGTCACCCTTGTTAACAACATCAGGTGTCTGTCCACTTGCGATCTGAGTAGCTACATATTGATCAATATCGTTCCAGCTCTTAACAGTCACTGTGACTGTGATATCTGGGTTAGCAGCATGGAAACGTGTAGCAAAGTCGTCCCATTGAGCCTGCTGGGTATGTCCGTCGCCAGGGTAGTCAGCGGCGATCATGGTGAGGGTTGTTGCGGCATGTGAAGGGGTGATCCCAACAGCCATGGTTACAGCGAGAGCAATTGCAGATGTAACTGCTGCTCCGCGCGTCATTCTCTTCATGTAGTACGTCCTTTGCCTGTAGGCCCGGCGGTGTCCGGGTGCTGGTTAGATCAGAGCGACAACATTGTCGAGTGATAAAGCTGTCCATGGAGGACTCTGGTCTAACGGTGGACACACTTCACTACCTTCTGGACGGGAAGTCAAGGACTTTTGCATAAATTTGTTGTTATCTGGCAGAAATCGTCAAAATCGCTCAAATTTTCTTGACTTCAAGGTGCTCCAACCTTTACCGTGCGGACATGAGTACTGAACTTGAGTTCCACGCCGATCGAGAGATCGCTAGCCAGCCTGAAATTTGGCGTCAAACAGCAGATTTCGCCCCAAGCGTCGCCCATTTACTTCCAAAATCTGGGGAGCGGATCGCCGTTGTGGGTTGTGGCAGCTCCTGGTTCATGTCCCAGGCCTATGCCAGCCTGCGAGAAGAGGCAGGTCACGGGGAATCCCACTATTTCACTGCATCTGAGTACATCTACAGCCGAAATTACGATCGAGTCGTTGCCATCACCCGCAGCGGAACTACGACCGAGACCATCGAACTCCTTGGAAATCTCAAGGGGAAAGTTCCAACCGTGGTCTTAACCGCTGTTCCTGGATCACCAGTTACAGAGTTGGCCTCAGATTCAATCATTATGGATTTTGCTGATGAGGAGTCAGTTGTGCAGACCCGTTGGGCAACAGCCGCGCTAGGTCTGCTCCGCACCCAATTTGGAACCGATCTAAAAGCCTTAGCAAAAGAGGCTGAAATTGCGCTCGCTGAAGATCTTGGCGACTTAGCAACTATGGATGAAATTACTTATATCGGAACTGGCTGGACCATTGGGCTGGCCTCTGAAGCAGCGTTGAAGACTCGCGAAGCAGCGCAATTCTGGGCAGAGGCTTACCCTGCAATGGATTATCGCCATGGCCCACTCTCAATTTCTCAACCAGGTCGTGCAGTCTGGGCCTTTGGTCAGATTGAACCTGAGTTAGTTGCTGACATTGCACAAACCGGTGCCACCTTTGAATCAAGCACTCTTGATCCAATGGCTCACCTGATCAAAGCACAACGTTTAGCAATTGCGCTGGCAAGAGTTCGGGGAATGAATCCTGACTACCCACGTAAT
>Ga0208872_1001495_pt1 | contig 14273 bp, 16 predicted proteins | sample CryBogCBH12Aug08_FD_185508 | JGI IMG/M metagenome (GOLD analysis project Ga0208872, IMG submission 185508) | Freshwater microbial communities from Crystal Bog, Wisconsin, USA - CBH12Aug08 (SPAdes) | ecosystem: Environmental > Aquatic > Freshwater > Lake | place: Crystal Bog, Wisconsin, USA...
CGGGTGGCACGTGATTCACATTGGTGGCTTGCTCCCCAAGATCAATCACGTGCCACCCGTACGCTCGAAAGCGCCCGGCCGTATCGTCCCGCAACGCGAGTTCCGTACCACCGTCGATCGTGATGTGATTGTCGTCGTAGAACACCGTGAGACGATCGAGTCCCAAGGACCCCGCCAGCGATGCCGCCTCGTGGCTGATGCCTTCCTCGAGACAGCCGTCGCCCGCGATCACCCAGACCCGATGGTCCACGAGATCACTCCCGTGCTGCGAGCGCAGTTGTCGTTCCGCAATCGCCATGCCGACGCCGTTCGCCAGGCCTTGTCCCAGTGGGCCTGTCGTGACTTCGACGGTGGGCGTCACCCCGGCTTCGGGGTGACCGGGCGTGCGCGAGTGGGGTTGGCGAAATGCCTCCAGATCCTCGACGGCCAGGTTGTACCCAAACGTGTGTGCCAAACCGTATTGCAGAATGGACGCGTGGCCCGCTGAAAGAATGAAGCGGTCCCGATCCAACCACTCGGGTTGGAGTGGATCATGGCGAAGAATGCGTGAGAAGAGGGTCACTCCCAAGGGCGCCAGAGCCATCGCCGTGCCCGTGTGACCTGAATTCGCTCGTGCGGGAGCGTCCATGGCCAGCGCCACGATCTGCCGTATTGCTTGATCCTCGTGGGGGGTTGCACCTTCAAAAGTAACGTTCGCCATCGCCAGAAGAGTAGTGAACCCACGGTGTCTCGCCGTGCAACTCCCTCTGGGTAGCCTGACGGTGTGCGTCTGCAAGTGCCCCCGAACTGCGATCTGACCCTCGGACTGCGCTGTGTCGAGAAGTCCGAGCCGGGTCGAACAATCTGGGAGATGCGCGCAGACGAACGTTTCGCCAATCCCGGCGGCGTCATTCAGGGTGGATTTCTCAGCGCGATGCTGGACTCCTCCATGGGGGCAAGCGCGGTCACCTCACTCAACGGTCGCCGCGCTCGCGTCGCGAACGCGGAGATGAAGGTCTCCTTCTATCGCTCGGCGAAAGTTGGCTCGCTGCTGACCTGTGAAGCAGTTGCTATCGAGAGCGGTTCCACTGTCATATTCGTCGAAGGCACCATCACCGACGACGAGGAACGCGTGATCGCCAAGGCGAGCTCGACGTACATCGCCAAAGAGCGATCTCAGTAGGCTGCAAGCGTGGCTTCTAAGTGGCGGCAGTACATCGACGGCAGTTCTGTGCGTCGCGACGTCGATGACATCAAAGAACTCGCTACGAAATACGTCAAGCAAGAGAGCGTCGATCCCGTTAAGCAACTCGGTCGCTACGCCTCGTGGGGATGCGCGGGTTCGCTCTTTATCGGACTGGGCTCCCTGTTGACGTTGGTGGCGCTGCTGCGCATTCTGCAGGACGAGACCGCTGTCTTCCACGGCAATCTTTCCTGGATCCCCTATTTCATCGTCGCTCTGGTCGGCGTGGGTGTGATGGGGCTCATCGTGTGGCGCATCGTGTCGGGTCCCTCGAAGCGACGGCTACCCGCCCCGAAGAAGGAATCATGAGCGAACATTCGGAGACCCGCCGGGAACTCGAGGCCGCCATTCGACGCTTGGTCGGCGACACCACGTCGTTGAGCAAAGACGCCAAGGGCTCCGCCAAGAGTGCCGCGCCCGCGGTCGGGCTTCTCGCCGCTCTCCTCGCTTTCGCCTATGGACGTCGACGTGGACGGCGACGTTCCGCATCCGTGCGGGTGCAGCGTCGCCGATGAGCACTCGTCTTTTGACCTTGGTGCTGACGATCGCGATACGCCAGGCCCGACGCTACGGCAGTCGCCTGTGGTGGGCCGTCGCCGTTGTGGCTTTCATGGTGCGAGCCGTCGACGGCCGCCCACCGCGCACACGGCGCTACCGCATCCACGAGGGACAACACCTCGATCTCGACGTCGCGCCTCGAGTGAAAGCGTGAACCCGTCCACCCTGCGCGCCGGTGAGCGCGTGATGTTGATCGACGGTAAAGATCGTCGCTACCTGATTTTACTTCGCGAAGGCGCGTCGTTCCACACGCACGCCGGCATTGTCGCGCACGATCAACTCATCGGCGCCACCGAGGGTGACCAGATTGCCGGCTCCACCGGCCGGTACTTTCTTGTTCTGCGACCCACTCTCAGCGACGTCGTCCTCAAGATGCCGCGCGGCGCCCAGGTCATCTACCCGAAGGACCTCGGCGCCATCTTGATGTCAGCCGATATTGGTCCGGGCATGAGAATCCTTGAAGCGGGTGTTGGATCGGGAGCGCTATCGATGACCATCCTTCGCGCGGGAGCGCTGGTGAAGGGTTATGAGATCCGGGAGGATTTCGCGGAACGGGCCAAAGAGAACGTGTACGCGATGCTCGGCCCCCACGTTCCCTACGAGGTCGAGATACGTGACGTGACCCTCGGCATCGAAGAGCGAGACCTCGACCGGATCCTCTTGGACATGCCCGAACCGTGGAAGGTCGTCGAACACGCCGAGAAGGCGCTCCGCCCAGGCGGCATTTTCCTGGCGTACCTACCGACCATCAATCAGACCCAGTTGCTCCGGGAGACTCTCCATCACTACGCCTTCGGTCTGGCCGACACGGTGGAAGTCTTGCGACGAACGTGGCACATCGAGAATCGATCAGTTCGTCCGGATCATCGAATGGTGGCGCACACCGGATTTCTCACGACGGCACGACGCCTCGTCAAGAACATGCACGCCAGCACTCCTGTCACGAGCGACGTCGACACGGACGACGCGAGCGACGACGACGACGAAGACGTCGACTAGTCCTTTTCGATGAAGATGCACTCACCGGGGCACTCTTCGGAGGCCTCGGTCACCGCATCCTCTAGTTCGGCCGGCACATTGGCCATGCCGTCAGAACCACCGGGATTGCTCTTAATCTCCGCGCCCTCTTTGACGTAGGCCAGGCCGTCGTCCAGCAGCGTGAAAACGGCCGGAGCAATTTCCTCACATAGCCCGTCACCAGTGCACAGGTCCTGGTCGATCCACACCTTCATGTCAACTCCTCCGTGGAGAACGCTCGGACCAAGACTTTAGCCGTTGTGTGAGGCACTTCGAACTCTCTCCCGTCGGCAAATGTCACTCACTAGGGTAGATGTCATGGACACTCACGAGTCGCCAACGGCAGAAGAGTTTCAGCAAGTTCAGAGCGATCTGCGACACGCACTCGAGGAGCTCGACGCACTGCGTCGTCGCGGCGAGGAGTATCCGTCGCGGGTCGAAAGCCTAGAAGAACAATTGCTCGAGACGCGAGGGCAACTCACGCAAGCACGCTCCAACAACGAGAAGTTGACCATCACGATCCAACAGGCCCGCGAGCAAGTAGCTGCGCTACGCGAAGAGGTTGAAAAACTCACGCAGCCCCCGTCGGTCTACGGAACGTTCCTTGAATTCAACGCTGACGGAAGCGTCGACATCTTCGCGTCGGGCCGCAAGATGCGCGTCGCGCTGCACCCGGGAATTGATCCAGGCCAGGTGAATCGCGGCAACGAAGTCGTCCTGAACGAGTCCTTCACCGTGATCGCAGTTCGAGATCCCGACGGCCAGGGTGAAGTCGTGACGGTCAAAGAGGTCCTCGACGAACGGCGTGTTCTGATCGCGGCCCGCGGTGACGACGAACGAGTGGTGGAACGCTCCGAGGCTCTCGCGCATCTGAAATTGCGCGCCGGTGACGCTCTGTTGTTCGACGCGCGATCCAATCTGTTGATCGAGAAGCTCGCACGTCAGGAAGTCGAAGACCTCGTTCTCGAAGAGGTGCCGGACATTAGTTACGCCGACGTGGGCGGTCTCGATTCCCAAATTGAGCTCATCACCGACGCCGTAGAGCTGCCGTACCTCCACCGACGATTGTTTTCGGAGTACGAGCTGCCAGCACCGAAGGGGATCTTGCTCTACGGCCCGCCCGGGTGCGGAAAGACGCTCATCGCCAAGGCCGTGGCGAACTCACTCGCGGCCAAGGTGGCAGAAATCACGGGTAACACCAATGTTCGTTCCTACTTTTTGAACATCAAGGGCCCGGAACTCCTGAACAAGTACGTGGGTGAAACCGAACGGCAGATTCGACTCGTCTTCCAGCGAGCTCGGGAAAAGGCCGAAGAGGGCGTCCCGGTCATTGTCTTCTTCGACGAGATGGACTCGCTGTTTCGCACCAGAGGCTCCGGCATCAGCTCGGACATGGAGTCCACCATCGTTCCGCAACTGCTGGCGGAGATCGACGGCGTCGAGTCGCTTCGCGACGTCATTGTCATCGGCGCCACCAACCGGGAGGACTTGATCGACCCCGCCATCTTGCGCCCCGGTCGCCTCGACGTGAAGATCAAGATCGAGCGTCCGAACGAAGAGGCCGCCGTGCAGATCTTCAGTCGCTACCTCCACCACTCCCTACCAATCGACGAAGAGCAGGTTCGTGAATTGGGTGGCGGTGACCTCGAAAAGGCCGTCCGGGTGATGATTGAACGCACCGTTTCCGAAATGTACCGCGTGGATGACGAGAATCGCTTCCTCGAAGTGACCTACCAAGGTGGCGACAAGGAGATTCTGTACTACAAGGACTTCGCCTCCGGCGCCATGATCGAGAACATTGTCCGCCGCGCCAAGAAGTTGGCCGTGAAACGAGAGATTGCTGACACCGGTCGCGGACTGCGACAGAGTGACCTCATGGAGTCAATCCGACAGGAATACCGTGAGAATGAGGATCTTCCGAACACCACGAATCCGGACGACTGGGCACGTATTTCGGGCAAGAAGGGTGAGCGCATCGTGTTCATCCGGACGCTCGTCAACCAGCCGTCCGAGGAACCTCGCGGCGGACGCTCGATCGACCACGTGGGCACCGGTCAGTACCTCTAGTCATGGCCATTGAGAAGGTTCTCGGTATCGAGACCGAATACGGGATCGTGGGGGGACCTGACCACGACCCGATCACGGCCTCGAGTTTGGTCGTGAACGCCTTCGCCCAACCGGGCATGAGCCACGTGAACTGGGATTTCGAGGACGAGATGCCTGGACATGACGCTCGAGGCTTTCCCGCCTTCACCTCCGTCGCTCCACTGATCGAGACCCATCTCGCGAACACCGTGCTCCCCAACGGCGCTCGTTTCTACGTCGATCACGCTCACCCGGAATATTCATCCCCCGAAGTGCGAACGCCACTCGAGGGAGTTCGGTACGACGCGGCGGGGGAGGAGGTTCTCCGGCGCGCGGCCCGAGCGGCCAACGAATTGGGCCACTACCCGCAGCCCATTGTCGTGTACAAGAACAACTCCGACGGCAAAGGAAATTCGTACGGCACTCACGAGAATTACCTTGTCGAGAGATCCGTTGAGTTCGCCGACATCGTTCGCGCGATGGTGCCGCACCTCATCTCCCGGCAAATCATTTGCGGGGCGGGAAAGGTGGGGGCAGAGACAGAAGCCGGATTCGCTCTCGGACCGACGTATCAAATCGCCCAGCGCAGCGAATTCTTTGAGGAGATCGTCGGTCTCGAAACGACCCTCAAGCGTCCGATCGTCAATACTCGGGACGAACCCCACGGCGATCCTGAACGCTTTCGTCGCCTTCACGTGATTATCGGCGACGCCAACATGTCCCAGGTGGCGACATTCGTCAAGCTGGGTTCGACCTCACTCTTACTCGCGGCACTCGAAGATTTCGGAACCTCAGCCTTCCCGCTGCCTCCACGCCAGCCCGTGCGCGCGGTGCGACTTTACGGTTCTGACGTGTCACTGCGAGCATCAGTGGAAGACGAAGAAGGACGGTCGCTGTCGGCGTGGGATTACCAAGATGCCTTGTGGCACCTCGCGGAACGGTACGTGGGGGAGACGGGGGGATCCGCCGTTGCGGGGGAGAGTGAAGTTGCCTCCATCCTGTCGACCTGGCGTGAATTGTTGGACGGGGTGCGCGACGAACGCGACGTCGTGGCTGACCGCATTGACTGGGTGGCCAAACTACGACTCATTGAGGGCTATCAAGAACGCCACGGGCTGCGAAGCGACGACATGCGACTGCGAGCCATTGATTTGCAGTACCACGACGTGCGGCCCGAACGATCTCTGGCCGCACGTTGCGGTCTACGCGAATTGATCACGCCGAATGACATCCAGCGTTCGCTCGCCGAGCCGCCGCGCAGTACACGAGCCTATTTTCGCGGCCGCTGCATTGCCCAGTACCCCGAATCCATTGCGGCCGCCAATTGGGATTCCGTGGTCTTTGACCTCGGCGCCGATCCGTTACAGCGAGTTCCTATGATGGACCCACTAAGGGGAACCGCTGAGTTGACCGAGGAACTGTTGGACCGCTGCACTACGGCACGACAGTTATTGGACGAACTCGGCTCCTGACCGGAGAGTGACGACCATGAGTGAACAAGAGCAAGTACGCAAGCAGCGCCCCGAGCGGCGCACCGACGAGTCCGTCTCGCCCGAAGTCGACGCCACGCGCGGCGACCAGATCAAGGCGGACCTTGACGACCTTTTGGACGAGATCGACGAAGTGCTCGAGGACAACGCAGAGGAGTTCGTCCGCAACTATGTCCAAAAGGGTGGCGAGTAGTACATGGGCCTGCCGCTGTTTTCCGTGGGCGAGGATCCGGGACCCTCGTTTCTTCAGTACCTCGAAGCTCAGGGCGTGACGCGCTCACTACCCATGGGAGTGGATTCGCCTCACGCCACCACCGTGGTCGCCGTGCGCGCCGCGGACGGCGTGGTGCTCGTTGGCGATCGTCAGGCCACGGGTGCCTACATCGCCAGTCGTGACGTCCGCAAAATTGAAGCGGCCGACCGATTTACCGCCATTGCTATTTCTGGCTCCGCGGCGATGGGCATGGAGTTCATTCGTATGGCGCAGCTCTCGTTTGAGCACTACGAGAAGATGACCGACGCTGTGCTGAGCCTGGAAGGTAAGGCCAACTACCTCTCGCCGCTCATCCAACGCAACAATCTGACGACGCCGTTCCTCGTTCTTCCCCTGTTGGCGGGTTACGACGTGAATCGTCGACGTGGTCGCGTCTTCGAATACGACGGTGCCGGTGGCTGCTACGAACGCAGTGATTTCGTCACGATCGGCTCGGGTACGCCCTTCGCCGAGAGTGCGCTGCGACTCGGATTTCGTGACGACATGACCATCGACGAGACCATTGAACTCGCCGCCCTCGCCGTCTACGAAGCGGGCGATAATGATCCCGCGACCGGAGGTCCCGATTTTGTTCGCAACATCTTCCCGATGATCGTGACGGTGACCAACGCGGGCTTCGAAGAGCTATCGCACGACGAAACCGCTGAACGTTTCCGTGCCATTCACGAGCGACGCACGGCGTCTGGTGGACGACCCGGGGGAGCCCTGCGATGAGTATGCCGTTTTACGTATCGCCGGAACAACTCACCAAGGATCGTGCCGAATTCGCGCAAAAGGGTATTGCCCGCGGGCGATCCATGGTCGCGACGACCTACGACAAGGGTGTCTTGCTCGTCGCGGAGAACCCTTCGGCGTCGCTGAACAAGATCTCGGAGATTTACGACCGCATCGCGTTCGCCGGTGTCGGCAAGTACAACGAATTTGATCGTCTGCGTGAAGCGGGAATTCGTTGGGCCGATGGAACGGGATACACGTACTCGCGCGAGGACGTGGACGCGCGCGCGCTCGCGAACTACTACGCCCAATATCTCGGTTCGATGTTCGCCGAAGGACCCAAGCCCCTCGAAATCGAGATCTTGATCGCGCAGCTCGGTAACGAGCTGCGCCCGACGAAGCTCTATCACCTCGCGTACGAGGGCACCATCACTGACGAAGAGCGCTTTGCCGTCCTCGGCGGCGACGCGGACACGATCAAGCAGCGTTTCGTCGATGCGGATCAAGGTACGTCCGACCTCGCCGGTGCGCTGCACCACGCGGTGTCGGCACTCTCCGGTCCCGATCGCGTCATTCCGGCCACCGATCTTGAAGTAGCCATTCTGGAGGATCGAGGTGCTCGCCGCACCTTCACCCGCGTGAGTGACGCAGACGTCGCAGAACTGCTGACCCACTAGCGTCACCTTCATGGAACGCCGCATTTTCGGAATTGAGACGGAATATGGCGTCACCTTTGCTTTCCGGGGTCAACGTCGTCTGAGCCCCGACGAAGTCTCACGTTTCTTGTTCCGCAAGGTGGTCGCGTGGGGCAGAAGTTCCAACGTCTTTCTCGAGAACGGCAGTCGGCTCTATCTCGATGTTGGATCCCACCCCGAGTACGCCACCGCCGAGTGTGACAATTTGTACGACCTCGTGGCGCAGGACAAAGCCGGTGAGGCGATCCTCCAAGGTCTCGTCCAGCACGCGCAGGCCCAGCTCGAAGCGGAGGGTGTGAAAGGGGAGATTTACCTCTTTAAGAACAATTCCGACTCGGCGGGCAATTCCTATGGTTGCCACGAGAACTACTGCACCGAGCGCGACGAAGACCTCTCACGACACGAGCAGCTGACCATTCCCTTTCTGATTACCCGTCAAATCTTTGCGGGGGCTGGTCGAGTGGTGACGACGAACCGGGGAACTCACTACGCCCTCTCGCAGCGTGCGGAGGTCATCTGGGAGACCATCTCGTCCGCCACGACGCGGTCGCGGCCCGTCATCAATACGCGCGACGAACCCCACGCCGATCCCGAAAAGTACCGACGGCTCCACGTGATCATCGGCGACTCGAACATGAGTGAATACGCCACGTTCCTCAAGACGGGGACGATGGCCGTGGTGCTCGCCATGGTCGAGGATAAGACCACCATCTTGCGCGACTACACCCTGGCGCAGCCCATGAACGCTCTGCGCGACGTGTCCACCGACCTCTTCAGCGAAAACACGATTCGACTCCACAACGGACGGGAAATCACCGCTCTGGAGCTGCAGGAAGACCTCTGCGACCGTGCCGAACTCTTCGCGCAGTCTCGCCAACTGCCCGACGACCAGCAAGAAGCCGTTCGCATGTGGCGTCAAACTCTGACGCAACTGCGCAAAGATCCTCTCGAGTTGTATCGCGAGATCGATTGGGTCGCGAAATACCGATTGATCGAGCAACTACGTGAGCGCGAGCAAATCTCTTTGACCAATCCCAAAGTCGCCATGATCGACTTGCTGTACCACGACACATCTCATCAACGGGGTCTGTTTTACCGGCTGCAAGCGCGCGGGCAAGCCGAACGCATGGTCACCGACGACATCATCAACGAGGCCACGATTACGCCACCACAAACAACGAGAGCGCGCATGCGCGGAGCATTCGTGAAGCGAGCCAATGAACGAAATCGGGACTTCACGGTGGATTGGGTGCATCTCAAACTGAATGATCAGTTGCAGCGAACGCTCATGCTGAAGGACCCTTTCAAGAGCCACGACGATCGATTCGATCGCCTCCTGCACTCGCTCTAGATCTCGCATCTAGCCTGAGTAGCCTGTCGTCATGACCGACGAGGTCGGCGACGTGCCGATTGAGACACTCGCCCCTGAGGGCACGCCACGCCGGCATCAACGTCGTTCGCTGGGTCGCTGGGTTCTCGAGTGGACTCTCATCATCGCCGTGGCGTTGTTGGTGGCTGGGGGTCTACGTACCTACGCCTTTGAGACCTTTTCCATTCCCTCGGCCTCGATGGAGCCGACGCTGCACCCCGGTGACCGGATCATTGTGTCCAAATTGGGCGTGCGTTTTGGAACAATCAATATCGGCGACGTGTTGGTGTTCCATCGTCCGCCCGCTGAGAATTGTGGCGGTCCGGCCTACGACGATCTCGTAAAGAGGGTCATCGGCTTGCCGGGTGACAAGTTGATTTCGGTTGGCAACACGATCTACGTCAATGGCAAGCCACTTCAGGAAAACTGGCCCCATACTGAGCCGCTGGGATCACCTCTGATTAGTACGACGGTGCCCGCAAATTCATACTTCATGATGGGCGATAACCACAGCGACTCGTGCGACAGTCGCTATTGGGGTGCCCTGGACCGAAAGTACGTGATTGGCAAGGTGGTCATGATCATCCTGCCGCTCAGCCGATTCGGCGCCCTGTAACCCGCCCGATCGAGCGGGAGTCCTACAATGACCCTGTGTTTGACCTGAGCCCCATCAAGATCTTGATCATTGTGGTGGTCATCTTGGTGGTACTCGGACCCGACAAATTGCCCGAAGTCGCGCGCCAAGCCGGTCAGGCGTGGCACTCGCTGAAGAACTTGCAGTCCAAGATCGAATCTGAGGTTCGCGACGCGGTACCTGACCTTCCGTCAACGTCCGACATCGCACGCATGGCTCGTAATCCCGTCGGTCTGTTGAACTCCTTGGCCGACCGCGCCACTGCGGCCGACGAGGAGGCGACCAATGCGGCCGCGGCCGCGACCCATGAGACACCCGTCGGCGCTCGGTCGCCGGATGGTGAGAGTGAACCTCAACCGGAGACCTTTGTGGAACCAGATTCCATTGTCGACCTACCTCCACGAGCATCGCAAGTGATTCCTCCACGCCGCGTCGCGACTGATGTCTCGGCGGCCCCACCGGATGCGTCGCTGAATTAAGCCCATGTCACCTATTACGAAATCCGGCAAGAAAGCCGCTACAGGGATGACCCTCGGCGAGCACCTCATTGAGTTACGAACTCGATTGATGATCAGCGTTGGTGCCGTCCTGGTGTTCATGGCGATCGTGGGGTTCGTTGGCTACAACGACATGCTGAAGATTCTCCAGCAGCCCTATTGCTCCATCTCTCCCCACCATTGCACCTTCCTCGCCACGGGGCCCTTGGACGGACTCACCCTGCGCATCAAGATTGCCCTCTTCGGTGGACTCTTCCTCGCGTCACCCGTCGTGTTCTACGAAATATGGCGATTCATCACGCCCGGTCTCAAAGCGAAAGAGAAGAAGTACATCATCCCCTTCGTGACCGCTTCTCTGGTTTTCTTTGCCGGCGGAGCATTGCTTGCCTATTACAGCTTTGAACACGCACTCAAGTTCCTCCAGGCCGTGGGGGGATCCCAGATTCACGCCGACTACCAGCCCAATAGCTACCTCACGTTGATCCTCTTGATGATGTTGATCTTTGGGCTGACCTTTGAGTTTCCCGTCATCTTGGTGAGCCTGGAACTCGCCAACATCGTGACGCCCCATCAATTGTTACGGGCGTGGCGTTGGGCGATCATCGGGATCGTGGTGATTTCCGCGGTCATCACACCGAGCGGGGATCCCTTCTCCATGTTGGCTCTCGCCGTTCCGCTGGTGGGCTTCTACTTCGCCTCCATCGGCGTCGGCAAGCTCGCTCGCAAGTGACCGACCTGTCGCGCCGCGAGCGATTCGTCGCGGGTCTCGGCTTCAGCGTCGATGACTTCCAACTAGAGGCGTTCGCCGCCGTTGACGAGGGCACGAACGTACTCGTCTCGGCCCCGACGGGTTCGGGCAAGACACTGGTCGCGACCTACGCGATCGAGCGCGTACTCGACAATGGTGGTCGCGCGTTCTATACGACCCCCCTCAAGGCGCTGTCGAACCAAAAGTTCAACGAACTCGTCGAGCGGTACGGCGCGCACAAGGTGGGCCTGCTCACCGGCGACAATTCCGTCAACCCTGACGCGGACGTCGTCGTCATGACGACTGAGGTGTTGCGGAACATGCTGCTCACCGAGTCGTCCCAAATTCAACGACTTAACGTCGTCATCCTCGATGAGGTCCATTACCTACAGGACCCCTATCGCGGGGGAGTATGGGAGGAAGTCATCATCCTCACCCCGACGATCGTGCAGTTCGTCGCCCTCTCCGCGACGATTGCCAATGCCCGCGTCGTGGCGGAATGGTTAAGCGAGGTTCGTGGTCCGACAACGGTGGTGGTCGAACAGACCCGTCCGATTGCACTGCACAACCACGTAGCGATCGCGCGACGCGCCCAGGAGCTCCCCGAACTCATCGATCTCTTAAAGGGGAATGCCCTGTCCGACGAAGCTCGTCGTGTCGATAATCAGATGAAGTCGACACGGCGTTTTCGACCCGGTCCACAGTGGCACGGCAATCGTCAGAGCGCGCCACCACCACCGGTGCGCGCACCGCGACGCAGTGACCTCTTACGCGTCATGGATGCGGCCGACCTTCTGCCGGCGATCGTGTTCATTTTCTCGAGAGCGGCCTGCGATGATGCCGTGCGTCAATGCCGACGTGACGGCCTGCTCTTCACCAACGTGGAGCAACGAGCCGAAATTCACGAGCTTGCCGCTCGGCGACTCGTCGACTTCAGCGACGATGATCTCCAGGCGCTCGACTTCGCCGAGTTCATCGACGCTCTCGAGCGGGGAATCGCCGCACACCACGCCGGTATGGTGCCGGCGTTTCGAGAAATTGTGGAGGCCTGTTTCACCGCCAACTTGCTCGGCGTCGTCTTCGCCACCGAAACGCTCGCCCTCGGCATCAACATGCCCGCGCGGTCGGTGGTCTTGGAACGCTTCACCAAATACTCGGACGCTGGTCGCAACGTCTTGACGTCCGGGGATTACGCGCAGCTCACGGGACGAGCGGGGCGCCGTGGACTCGACGATGAGGGACACGCCGTTGTGTGCTTTGCCACCGAGACAGCGCTCTTCGATGTCGCGAGAGTTGCTCTGGCTCCGCCGCCCGATCTCCACAGCTCATTTCGGCCGACCTATAACTTCACGGCGAACTTGTTACATCATTTTGATCGCGATACAGCTATCTCAATCTTGAATCAGTCCTACGCTCAGTTCGAAGCCGACCGCCGCGCCACGTCCGCCCGTCGGCCCTTGGTGGAGCAAATGACAGCACGCCACCACGTCCTGTTGGACCTGGGCTACGCGGACGGCTGGAGCCTCACGACGTCGGGGGAGTGTTTGCGATCGATCTATCACGAATGCGATCTCCTTATCGCCGAGACATTGGCCGAAGGCGTGCTCGAGGATGCCGAACCCTCGACCATTGCCGCGGCGTTATCAGCCTTCGTGTTTGAGCCCAAGAAGGCCAAGAAGTCCGGACCGCACCGCCACACGCCGACGGCCAAGAAGAGAGTCCGCAACGACCGACTCGGTGACCAGCGCCGCAGTGATATCAATGGACGCATCGGCGCCATTTTGGGAATTGCCTCCTACATCCAACAGGTGGAGGACAACCACCACGTCCGACACGCCAAGGAGCTTGACGGCGGTTTCGCGTCGACGATCGCGGCCTGGGTTCGCGGAGCTCCTCTGTCGACCGTCCTCGAAATTGCGGAAGCCGACACGGGTCAGTTTTCCGCTGGCGACTTCGTTCGTAACGCGAAACAGGTGGCCGATCTCTGCGAACAAGTCTCCCGACTGTCGTCAGGCTCCCTCGCCGCCACCGCCAACGAGGCTCGAGACGGGGTTCTACGCAGCGTGGTGGCGGGCGCGAGTACGGTCCACCCACGGAAGGACACGGGGTTCTAATCTCGGAGTTCCATGCACCAGTACGTTTCGGAGGAATTCAACGAGGCTGAAGTAGCCATTTTGCGTCGCTACTTCACCAACTTGGACGGCCCAGTCTTCGCTCTCGTGAATTTGCCCGAGGTGGTCAAAGGTGCCCTTTTTGCCCGATACTCACGTTCGTCGAAGAGTCTGCGACGTCTCTTCCTCGATGAATTTGTAGGCGATCTCGACCTGACGGGTGACGCTTCGATCGACGCCACCGTCGGACTCGATCGAGCCGACGAGCTGTACCAGAAGGTCTTTTTTGAATACGGCGATGACTCGGTCGCGCAGCTCGGTGGCGTCCACCTCGCCTGCGAACAGTCGAGCAATGTCCTCACCAAGGTGCTCGAGTGGGGCCGCATCATGAGCTACCTCGAACAGTCGACTCGCTACATGGGATACGACAAGCGACTCGAGAACGGTCATTACCGCTTTTACCGCGACACCGGCATCTTGGAGTCCCGCTTCGGAGCGCGCTACGTCGGTGAAATGGACCGAATGTTCGATACGTACGGAGAATTGCTGCCGCAATTAACCGAATGGTTGACCCGCCGCTACCCGAAGACGCCCGACGACACGGACTTCGCCTATCGCCAGGCCATTCGCGCTAAGGCTCTCGACGCCGTGCGCGGCTTGTTGCCGGCGAGTGCATTGTCCAACGTGGGTATCTACGGTTCGGGGCAAGCCTACGAAGCGCTCCTGTTGCGCATGCGTGCTCACCCGTTAGATGAAGTACGCGACTATTCGCAGATGATGTTGACCGAGTTGTCCAAGGTCATTCCGTCATTCCTTCGTCGCGTCGAGGTTGCTGACCGCGGTGTGCGGTGGAGTGAAT
>Ga0208872_1001499_pt1 | contig 14254 bp, 11 predicted proteins | sample CryBogCBH12Aug08_FD_185508 | JGI IMG/M metagenome (GOLD analysis project Ga0208872, IMG submission 185508) | Freshwater microbial communities from Crystal Bog, Wisconsin, USA - CBH12Aug08 (SPAdes) | ecosystem: Environmental > Aquatic > Freshwater > Lake | place: Crystal Bog, Wisconsin, USA...
CTATGTAACCTCAGCTCGACGTAAGGAGAAGTTTTAGATTGTTAAGTTCGTTGAATTTTACAGAGACTTTTTTTGGTTTAAGAACATAAGCAAATAAGCCGGCTAGGACATTGACGACGAAGTTGGTAGGAGACCTGTGCCTTGTATGTTGAATGTGACAAAGGGACTTTAATTGGTCAATAATCGTCTCAATTATTCCTCGTTTATCGAGATAGGCCTGTTGGAGAGGAGTCATCACCTTTTCCTTCATGTTTTTCTTAACCCTTGTTAAAAGCCTCAATCCTCTTTTCAAGAGGGACTCATTCAGCCTTTTACCTATGTATCCTTTGTCTCCAAAGAGCCAACCCTCTAGATGTTTGGTCAATTCCTCAACAACTTTCCGGTCGTCTACGTTGCCTGGGGTTAGTTTAAAAACCATAAGCTCTCCCTTGTTATTGAAAACCAAATGAAGTTTGAAACCAAAAAACCACCCTGTGGAGGTTTTGCCTCTCCGCGCTAACCCTTCAAAGACTTTATGGCGGGAAATGCGCAAATTATCACATACTGGCAGTTTTGTTGAGTCGATGTAATACTTTCCTGTTTTCTGTCCTTGGCAGCAATGAAGGAGAACGACCAGGGGCATCAAAGCGTAAGGCATGAGTTCTAAAAAGCGGTTATAGCTTACAAGTTTGGGAAACTCCCCCTTCATGTGTTGGCAAATATTTTCCAGATAAAAGTCTTTAAAGGTGCGATAATGGCTCAAATGAAACAACACGATGATGGTCATAATTTCTGATAAACTAAGAGCACAAGGGCGATACCGCTTTCTATCAGGATTAGGCAAACACTTTTGCTTTTCAACCCGTTCAAAATACTTGCAAAAATCATCGAGAAAACAGTATATCTCCAAAAGAGGAACCATGGTTTTATCCTGTATTGTTTTAAAATCTGAGGAAAAATTTATGGTTTCTCACTCCTAAATACAAGATTTAATTAGGTTTCTAACCTTCCTTACGTCGAGTTGAGGTTCATTAGGACTAAACTGCCTAAAACCTACAAATACGACGGGCGAATGGAAAAAAGCTTTTCGATTTTTTTGACAGATTCTTTCTTGGCGGCAATAACCAGACGATCACCCACACTGATAATTAATTTCTTGGGAAGCAGTAAAACCTGGGTGTCCCTGACAACTGCGACAATCATAATGGATCCTTTGATGGTCACATCGTCTATTGTCAGGCCAATGATGTGGCTGGTTTCGCGGGCTTCAGCTTCTATCACCTCGGCATAGTTATCACCCAGGGTATGAACTGAGCGAAGGCGGGCCTGGCGAACATGCTGCAAAATGGTTGATACCGTAATGGCTCTTGGGTTAATCACAGCGTCAACGCCTAAGGAGGTCACCAAAGATGAATAAGACTGGTTGTTTAATAGGGTCAAGGAACGACCAGCGCCACACCTTTTGGCGAGCAGAGATGATAAAATATTGACCTTATCGTCATCTGTCACGGCAACGACAGTTTCCGCATTTTGGACGTTGGCCTCTGTCAAAACCTCCATATCCAGGGCATCACCGTGCAGCACTTCTGTATTCTTTAAAAGCCTGGCAGCGGCTTCGGATCGTTCTTGATCCCTTTCAATAAGCTTTAGGGAAATCTCGGGTTGATTGGCCTCTATTTCCATTGCCAGGGTTTTTCCAATATTTCCCGCACCAATAATCACCATCCGACGACTATCGGACCCTTGGTACCCAAACGCATGCATAGCTTCATTAATATCATCGCTTTTGATGATGAAATGAACTTCGTCATTTGGCTCGAGCAGGTCATTTTCACAAGGAAAAAAAACCTTCTCGCCCCTTGCAATACAAATAATTGCAATTTCAAGGGTTGGGAAAAGGCTTGGAAGCAGCCTAAGGGGGGTTTTAACAATGGGCGACTGGGCATGACACCGCACACCAATGACCTTAATCTGGTTTAAAACTAGGGGAACAACCTTAAAGGCACCTGCAATTTGGGTGCTTCGATCGAGCGCTTTTGCAACCTCAATTTCAGGGGAAATAATAACATCAATGGACAAACGATCGGGACTAAACATGTTCGACCAAGTTGATTTCAAATAGCTTTGGTGACGGATGCGCGCAATTTTCGTTTCAACTTTGAACAATGATTGAACCACTTCGCAGGCGATCATGTTGACTTCGTCAGACCCTGTCACAGCAACCAAAAGGTCCGCATCTTCCGCCCCCGCTTGTTTTAAAACATCGGGGTGGGACGCAAATCCAACAACAGGTTGAACGTCAAGTTTATCGCTGATCCGTTTTAAAAGGTCCGCTGACTGATCTACAAGGGTGATATCATTTTCTTCAAAGGCCAGGTAACGCGCAATGCTGTAACCCACTTGACCGGCACCAAGAATAATGACTTTCATGATTTACGCAATCCTACTGGCATCCTCTTCAGGGAAATCATTATTTTTCCCTTCGTGCACCCCAAGGGCACGCAATTTGCGATGCAAGGCTGATCTTTCCATGCCAATAAATCTGGCAGTTTGTGAAATATTTCCGGCAAAGCGTTGAACTTGGGTTAACAAATATTCCCTTTCGAAGGCTTCGCGCGCCTCCCTTAAGGGAAGAACCACAATATCTGCGCTTTTTTGTTGCCAGCTATTTGCAAAATTATTGCCCTGCACAATTTCGCTTGGCAGTTGCGAGCTTTGTATGGGTTCCCTTGAATCACCACCAGCCATGATCAAAAGCCAATCAACAACATTTTTCAATTGCTGCAGGTCACCCGGCCATGTGTAGGATTGAAGCATAACCAAGGCTTCTTGGCTGAAAGAACGGGGCATGACACCCTGCGCCGCTGCTGCCTTTTCCATGAAATGCTGGGCTAAAAGGGGGATGTCCGTAACCCGGTCCTTTAAAGGGGGTAGGGAAAGACTCGAAACACTTAATCTGTAAAAAAGATCTTCCCGGAAGTCGCCAGCCTGAATCATTTTTTGAATATCGTCAGAGGTTCCCGCCAAGAACCGAGTATCAATTTCAATTTTCTGATCGCTGCCAAGACGGAAAAAGGCTTGTTCTTGCAAAACCTTTACGATCTTTGATTGAACGGGCAGTGGAATCTGCGTAATTTCATCCAGAAAAATGGTTCCTGTATGGGACTTCTCCAAAAGACCTATCTTCCTTGGCGTATCAGAAGAAAGACCGAAAATTTCAGTTCCAAACAACTCAGCTTCCAGTTGCTGAGGATGGTACGCCCCGCAGTTTATGCTGATGAAAGGACCCGATGCCCTTTTGGACCGCGTGTGGATCTCACGCGCTAAGGCTTCTTTTTCACTTCCACCCGGTCCGCTTATAAAAACACGCCCTGTTGTCGCTGCAACTTTTTCGATTGTTTGACGAAGTTGTTGAATGGGCGACGAATTCCCAACAAGACATATATTAACACGCGCCTTAATCTTAAGTTCGTCGTTTTCCCGTTTAAGTCTGGAGGATTCAATAGCCCTATCGATCACCATCAAAAGACGTTCCGCTTGGAAAGGCTTTTCTATAAAGTCATAGGCGCCCTTTTTAATGGCAGAAACAGCTGTCTCAATGGTTCCATGGCCGCTAATCATAACGACCGGAACATAAGGATGGTCACGCTTAATAATATCAAGAATTTTCAGGCCGTCCCGTTCACTGTCACCCAGCCAAACGTCCAAAACGACCAGGTTTGGCTGCCGTGCCTTAATCATATCTAGGGCAGCTACTCCGTCGCTCGCAGTCCGTGTTGCATATCCCTCATCAGACAAAATACCAGAGATTAGATCACGGATATCGGCTTCGTCATCGACAACTAAAATATCCTGGGCCATGTTAACTAGTCCTCTATACCGCTATTTTGAAGGGCAAAAACCAACTGCACGCTTGCGCCCCCTAATTTGCTATCACCTAAGTGCATATGACCATTATGGTCAGAAACTATTTTTGAAACAATAGCTAAACCTAAACCGGACCCCTTGGCCCGCGTTGTATAATATGGCTCTAGAAGACGCTCTCTGCCACTCTTTGGGAAACCAGGTCCGTTATCTTCGACCGTAATCAAAAGCTGGCCGTTCTTAACCTCTACCCGTAGGGAAATTTTACAGGCGTCATTCTTGCCGGATTCAACCACTGCATTTATGGCATTTTGCAACAGATTTGTCAAAACCTGACTGAGTTGCTGGGGATCGCATTCGAAGAAAATCGCCTGATTTGGCGCATAATAATTGAACTCAAGGTCAGGATAGGGTTGACGTTGCAAGAAAAGGGCTTGTTGACATAGTTCAACAATATCGATCATTTCAATTTTTGGTTCTGGCATTCGAGCAAAGGCCGAAAATTCGTTAACCAAATTTCCAATATGCCCTACCTGACGAATAATTGTATCAATACAAGCTTCGAATGTTTCAGGGTCAGACTTGATTTCCCTAAGATAACGTCTTTTAATTCGCTCAGCCGATAATTGAATAGGCGTCAGTGGGTTTTTGATCTCGTGTGCAATTTTACGGGCAACGTCAGCCCAGGCCGCCTTTCGTTGACTTGTGATCAGAGCTTGGTTTTGTTGTTGCAAGCGGTGCGTCATACGGTTAAAAGATTGGGCCAAATTGTCCAGTTCATTTCCCAAAGGTTCTTCTTCAATCTTTATGGACAAATTTCCCTGGCTGACTGATTCAGCAGCTGATATTAAGCGGCTAATCGGCCTGACCAAAACGTTAGCAAAGGTCAAGCCAACCCAAATCGCTGCCAAAAGCAAAAGCAAAGCGACTAAAAAGAAAAACGCAAGAAATGTGATCTGAATTCCAGAATGCTGCGCCACCAATTGCACGTATTCCTGAATCGCCCCTTGCGTTCGGCTAAGGTGCTGCAGGACATCAGGGTCAATCAATTTTCCAACAAATAAATAGGTGTCTGTTAGGTCGTCCAATTTAATTAGGGCACGCACCCTGTCAGCAGATTCCCTTATAACGATTTGATCAGCGCGAACCTTGTTAAAGTCCGTATGCAATATTTTTTCAAGTTCAAGGGAAAACGTCAGGTAAGAACGTCCCAAAACCTGACCCCGGCCATTGAAAACGAGAAGTTCACCAAGACCTCTCTCGTCGGCTTCATCACTTAGGACTTGGGAAAGGGCTTCTGGATTTTCTGCATAAAACACCATCTGGGGCTTTAGTTTGTTCACAAGCGCATGCGCATCGATTCCAATGGCCTTTTGGTGTTCTTTTAGGTACGCTTCTGCAACAACGCGCGCTTCATCCAAAGCATCGCGAACGGGCTGCCCAAACCATGTTTTCTCACCCACATTGAAAAACAACGCTGAAAAAACGATAACGCAAATGGCCGGAGTAATGGCCACCAAGGAAAACAAAGCCACAATATGAACGTGTAATTTTGCGCCCGTTAACCCGCGGCGTCTTTCCAACCACAATTCAACCAATCTTTTGGCGATAACAACAGCCAGAAACAAAAGAAGTGTTAAATCCAGGTAAATAAAAGGCAAAACAACGTGATTTTTTTCCATAAGCGACGTTGCTTGTGTCAATGACCAATAGGTTGCAATACCAGACACAAGGGCCGCCAGACTTAGGGCAAAAGGAAGCTTGCGCGACAAATTATAAGTGTGCGAAAACGCTAGAAACCGTGTGTAGAACTGCTGAAATGATAAAATGGCTTTCTCTTGGGTTCAGTTATGTCTAAATAATGTCTGGATTATAGCTTTTCTCTTCTCAGCCGTCACTTTAGAAATTATAGGATTAGTTTACCCCAAAACCAGGGTGGCCAGACCTAAGAAAATCGCGAATCCGAGCACATCTGTGGTCGTTGTCAAAAGGGGGCCTGAACTAATGGCTGGATCAAAATTAAATCGGTGAAGGATAATAGGCAAAGCTGTTCCCGCAAATGCTGCCCATACAATATTAAAAACCATCGCTGCCGCCAGGATAAGACCAAGAGTTATATCCTGAAACCAAAAGCTTGTGATGCTGGCCAAAAGGGTGGCAAACACTATGCCATTCACAAGCCCTACCTTAAGTTCTTTCCCAAAAATGCTCCACATTTTGGCTGCCCTAAATTCATGGGTGGCAAGGGCCCTGACCATAACAGTCACAGCCTGCATTCCAGCGTTTCCACCCATGGCAGCCACAATTGGCATCAAGATGGCTAGGGCAACTTTTTTCTCTAAAATCGTCTGAAACTGATAAATAACGGCTGAGGCCAAAAGGGTGTCGATAAAGGTAACCAATAACCACCTGAGCCTCGAAATGGAGGTATCTAGGGTGCTGGCATGAAAGTCTGATTCCCCCACACCGCCCAGCCTTAGGATATCTTCCGTGGCCTCTTCTTCGATAACTGCCAACACATCATCAATTGTAATCACCCCAACAAGGCGCCCTTTATGATCAACAACAGGCGCAGTTACAAAACTATATTGCCTAAAAAGAAATCCAACATCCTCTTGATTCATTGTCAAAGGAATGGACTTTATTTCCCTATTCATAATCTCTTGAAAGGTTGTCCCCTCAGAGTATCTAAACAAGGCATTCAAAGAAACCTTACCAACCGGTTCGTAATCTTTATTAACGATAAAGATCTCATAAAAGGTTTCAGGGATAGCAAATCGCCCCCTCTGTGGGGCTCTGAGCATATCAATTGCTTTTTGAATCGTCCAATTTGACCTGACAACAACCATTTCCCTTTGCATCAAACGGCCCGCAGAAAACTCAGGATACGCTAAGCTTTGTTCCAGTTTTAAGCGTTCCTCTTCGGGCAGGGCTTGAAGAACATTTTGCTGATGATCATCTTCTAATTCATTCAAAACAGACAAGGCGTCGTCGCTGTTCAGTTCGGTCAGCGCCTGAGCGATTTCACTGTCAGAAAAATGCGTTAAAACCTCAGCCCGTACGTCCGCATACATCTCGGCCAGAGCTTCAGGGTCAAATTGGTCATGAACCAATTCTATAAAACGCGTCCGGTCCTCTGGCGACAAGTTTTCAATAATGACAGCAACATCGGCGGGATGAAGGGGTTGGGTGATAGAAACAACAGCCTCTGCGTTGTCGGTATGCAAGGCATACAGAACCTGCTCCATCGTTTCTTCTGATGGTCCATACCATTCAGGATGGTCAGCGTATTGCTCGATGTTTTCGTCTTCTGTCTCCATCCTTTAAGGGTAACGAATTTTTCGCGTGAATAATAGGTGGAATTGCTTATGATTTCATATAACTAATGCGTAAAGTTTTTGTTTTTGGTAGTTTGGATCAGATTTAAACATTTCGTTATTATTTATGGTCCATTCACCTATTCTAAATCAGTCCGGCAAACAGCTGGCACGGCGCCTTTTAAAGGAACATATCAAACCATATCGGAACCATTTTGTTCTGGCTTGTTTTTTTATGATACTAGCGGCTATGGCAACGGCGGCTTTGCCTTATTTATTGCAACCCGTATTCGATGATGTTTTTACCAAAGCGGACATTGGTTTGCTTGTGATTTTCTGCGGGGCAGTTTTGGTTGCCTTTATCATCAAAGGCATCGCTTCTTACGGTGAATCGGTGATTATGACTTATGTCGGTCAAAAGATCATTTCTGACATTCAAAACCGTTTATTTTCCCATTTGATGAAATCCGATCTCGCTTTCTTCCATAGCACAACCAGCGGTGAACTTTTGTCCCGCTTCACAAACGATGTGAACATGATGCGAAATGCAATGGCCAATGCTGTTCTTGGCCTTGGAAAGGATTCATTCACCCTTTTGTTTTTAGTGGCCGTCATGTTTTATCGTGACTTCACACTAGCAGCTGTCGCTTTTATTGTCTTTCCGGTGGCCATTCTTCCCATCGCCAAAATCGGTCGGCGCATGCGTAAAGTCACCTATAACACCCAATCAGAATTGGGCGTTTTAACAACCCAACTTAGCCAAGTATTCCAGGGAATTCGGGTCGTCAAGGCTTATGGCATGGAAAAAATTGAGGCCGATCGCGCTGAATCCATGATCAAGAAAATCTTTAAATTAATTTATAAATCGGCACGGGTTAGATCAGCTTCCCATCCTATTGTTGAAAGTTTGGGCGGTGTTGCGATTATTTCTGTTATTGCCTATGGCGGGTGGCAAGTCATGCATCATTCCCGAACAACGGGTGAATTTATTTCTTTCATTGGGGCGATGTTATTGATTTATGAGCCCCTAAAGCGCCTTAGCAATCTGAATGCCAATGTTCAAGAAGGCCTTGCTGCTTCATCCCGTGTTTTTACAGTCATTGACACCCCACCACATATCTTTGACCCAAAGACTCCTGTGCCTTTATCCAGAGCAAAAGGACGTGTGACCTTTGACCATGTTACTTTTCGGTATGTTGATGGGAAAGAAGCGCTTTCTGATATCAACTTAGTGATCGACCCCGGACAAACGATCGCCCTAGTTGGTTCCAGCGGCGCTGGAAAATCAACGTTTATCAATCTGATCCCCCGATTTTATGATGTCACTAACGGGTCCATCATGATTGACGGGGAAGACATTCGTCATTTTAGCCTTGAAACGTTAAGGCATCAAATCGCCCTTGTCAGCCAAGAAATTGCCCTTTTTGACATGTCTGTGCGCGATAATATCGCCTATGGCAGCCCAAATGCTACTGAGGCTGACATTGTTAAAGCAGCAAAGGCTGCAGCCGCTGACGAATTTATTATGAAACTTCCAAAAGGCTATGAAACCTTTGTTGGGGAAAATGGTGTGAAACTGTCAGGGGGGCAGCGCCAACGTCTTGCCATCGCCCGGGCTATGCTTAAAAATGCCCCTATTTTGCTTTTGGATGAAGCCACATCTGCCCTTGATACTGATTCCGAACGCCAAGTACAATCGGCCCTGAAAGTCCTGATGAAGGGGCGCACGACATTGATGGTGGCGCATCGCCTTTCAACCGTTGTTGAGGCTGATATTATCTACGTTTTAGATAACGGCCAAATTGCTGAGAAAGGCAATCACACTGAACTTTTGAATCATAATGGAATATACGCCAGGCTTTGGCAGGCTCAATCTCAGACTTCTTAAAAAACCTATTTTGTACATCTGTCTTTTTGGTGTACCCTTAAGGTGCTTATTGAGTAGAAGAAAGCACCAAAGCCATGACCAAAAAAACAAAAGCCCTTCCAGGTTTTACGCTGATAGAACTTGCCATCGTCTTGATGGTTATGGGAATCATTGCGGGTGCTGTGTTTAAGGGGCAAGACCTTTTGGAAGCAGCAAAGATCAGGGCTGTTTTAACCGATTTGAATCGTTTCCAAACAGCAACTATGCATTATCAGGAAACATTTGGCACCTTGCCTGGGGACGACCCACGGGCCACCGATCATTTTGGTAGCGGCGTTTCCAATGGAAATGGAGATGGTTTGATACAGGGCGCTGAAGCAAAAGCATTTTGGGTCCATTTGTCCAAGGCTGGATATCTGGCAACGGACAAGGCCCCCTCTTCTAAATTTGGGGGCAGGTACTCTATTGTATCCAACCCAACAGAAAAAATGCCTGGAAATTGGCTTCAACTGGGCAAGGAGTCTGGTGACAAAGCAAATGGGGGCCTTTTCACACCCCGTCAAGCACAGCTTTTGAAAAACAAGGCTGAGGAAGGTGGGGCATCGATAAGTCCCTCTGAGGGCTGTTTGCGTGTCATGGAAGGGGAAGGAATTTCACCCGGACTATGCGTTCAAGAGGATCGTTTAAATCTTTCTGTCAGCTCTCCTGTTTGCATCATCCTATCCCCTCTTTGATGAGTCTTGTATGTTGAAAATAACTTTAGTATCTGTAGCTTAAGTTCTGGAGAAGGAAAGGTGAATCTGATTTCATATGAACCTATACAAGCTGTCATTACTGGTAAACCAGGGCTATGGTTGCCTTGCTTGCCCATTGCAGAATTAGGTCCGGGGAAATCATAAACCAGACAAGAAGTAAAACAACACCTGTCAAAATAAAGGCCATGGGGGCATAGACTTTTCTTGTGCCAAGCATCATGGCCCCAGGTGTATGGCTTGATTTGTCAATAAACATTGCTTTGATAATAAGCAGGTAATAGGCAGCAGCAATCACACTATAGAGGATAGCAAGAACTGCCAGCGCGTAAGAAGCATGACTGATCGCGACCCTTAGAACAAGAAGTTTTGGGATAAAGCCTGGCAAGGGGGGAATGCCGGCCATCGAAAAAAGGATAAAACCCAGAAGAAACGCTATCATGGGGTGGTCTTTGCCAAGGCCGCTTAAGTGGGATAGGGTTTGGATTTCTCTTCCTTTTTGCTCCACATACAAAAGACCCCCAAAGAAACCCAGTGTCATCAGGACGTAGAAAACCAAATAGATTAAAGATGCTTTTAGTCCACTTTCATTGGCAAGGGTGACCCCAACCAACGCAAATCCTGTATGACCTATCGAGCTATAGGCGATAAGCCTTTTGATATTTTGTTGAGTAAGGGCAGCAATGGCCCCCCAAAACATAGAAATAACCGAAAGGGCTACAATTATTATGCTCCAAAAAGGAAATAAACCGCTTAGAGGAGAAGCCAGTACGCGCATTAACACGGCAAATGCAGCAATCTTTGGTACCGTTGCCAAAAAGGTCGTAACGGATGTCTGTGCGCCCTGGTAAACATCGGGGGTCCACATGTGAAATGGGGCTGCTGAAATTTTAAACGCCAAGGAAGACAGAATTAAAATCATTCCAAGGCATGGCCCCATAAAATGGGCATTAAACTGAAGAACGCTTTTAAAAAACTTTTCCAGATTTTCAAAGTGTGTCGTACCCGTAAACCCGTATATCAAGCTGCAACCATACAGAAAAATACCTGTCGAGAGAGCGCCCAAAATAAAATACTTAAGGGCTGCTTCGCTGGACCCAGAATTGTTTTTTCTCATCGCAATGAGGATATAAAGGCTAAGGCTTTGAAGTTCAATCCCCATAAACATGGCCAGCAAATCGTTTGCGGAAACCATCAGCATCATTCCTAAAATTGCTAAAAGAATGAGGATTGGGTACTCTGGCGTTTGAATTCCTTCTGTTGATTGTGAATATTTTGTCAAGGCAAGAACGGCAACGCCCATCAACAGCACAACAGATTTTATGGCGACGCTGAAATCATCATTTAAAAACAGACCATTAAAAGTAACTTGGGTTTCTTGGGGACCTGTCCATAAAATGACCGCTGCAATTAACAAGGATGCCTCAGCTGTATAAAAGCTCCATCGGACGACCTGTTTACGTTGGCTTAAACTGAACATGGTCAATAAAAGAGCCGTCACCATCAAAAAAATTTCTGGCGCGGCAGGCATAAAATCAGGAATGGGTGAGGCAATCATCGCATTTTGGAGTTTGAGCTTTTGTTCGTCACGTTCATCCTACCTAGATACCCAGACAGATTCAAGCTGCGGGATCAGAACAATTGAAATCGGCCCTTTCAGAACTTGCAAAGATGAAAATAGAGTCTTCTATCGCTTGACCCTAAGGCCAATAACCGGTTACTGATCTTTCAGACAGTAAAAAATGTTGAGAGAAGTTTTGTGGAGAAAATAAGGGCGATATTCCAGAAAAATCCTATTCTTTCGGGTTTTCTTCTTGGGTGTTTAGGGTGGTTGGCTTTTGCGCCCTTTAATTTTTATCTTATTTTGATACCTATTTTCTCAGGCCTTCTTCTTTTGCTTCAGCCCATTAAAAGCCCAAAGCGTGGTTTTTGGGTCGGATTAAGCTTTGGTTTTGGTTATTTTGCAACGGGCGTCTTTTGGGTTTCCGTTTCCTTTTCCAAGGTTGGGCTTGGTCACTTGATGCCTTTTGTTGTTCTTGGCTTTTCCTTTCTCCTTGCAATTTTTCCAGCTTTGGCTTGTGCTTTGACGGTTCTATGGCAAAGAAATGCCTTGCAGCAAGTCCTTTTGTTCTGTGCTTTATGGTCGGCAACTGAATGGACCCGTGGACATATTCTTTCTGGATTTCCGTGGAATTTGGTTGGGTATGCCTTAGATCTTCCCATGCTCCAACTTTCTGCCTGGGTTGGAATCTATGGACTGTCTTTTCTGACAATTTTTTTAGCGACCGTTTGGGTCAGCAGGTCCCATAAAGTCATCATTCTCTCTTGTTGTTTGGCAGCAACGCTATGGTGCGGTGGCTTTTATAGAATTAAGCAAGGGCAAGCCTTTCGTGATGGTGATACGGGCATCAACATGCGACTTGTTCAACCCAGCATCCAGCAGGAAGAAAAGTGGACTGCCGGACATTTGAAAAGAAATATTGGTATTCATGTAGCCCTTTCTGAATTAGAGGCTGAAAAACCCTTGAAAGTTATTATTTGGCCAGAAGCTGCCATACCCTGTTTTTTGGATCGTGATCCTGAACTTTTAAAGGCTATATGCGGGTCCATCCCAGAGGGGGCTGTTTTATTGACAGGGGCCCCAAGGCATGAAGACAATGCCCAGGGCATGAAAATATGGAATAGTTTTTTTGCACTTAACAATAGGGGAGAAGTGCTGGGTGTTTATGACAAAGCCCATCTTGTTCCCTTTGGGGAATATGTCCCTTTCAGAAAAATATTGCCTATTGAAAAACTGACTGCGGGCACAATTGATTATACGGAAGGTGACAAAGTTAAAACCCTCAATATTCCGGGAATTCCCCCCTTTAGTCCGTTAATTTGTTATGAGGCTATTTTCCCGGGAAAGGTTGTTGACCCAGGTTCTAGGCCAAGGTGGCTCCTTAACCTCACCAATGACGCTTGGTATGGTCATACAAGTGGGCCCTATCAGCACCTAAGTATTGTACGTGTCCGTGCAATCGAAGAAGGGTTGCCCCTTGTTAGGGTTGCAAATAACGGTATTTCTGCGGTTATTGATCCTTATGGAAGAATTTTATATCAGTTAGAACTGGATGAAATAGGCTTTATAGATTTTTGTTTGCCACAAAATTTCTCTGATGGAACTGTTTTTAGTTCTTTCCATCAAATCCCTTTTGTCTTTATGATGATCATTGCCTTGTTGGGTGGTTATCTTGTGCGCAATAGGAAGAAGTATGTCTGTTGTTAAAGAAAAAAAAACAAAAATTAATGAGGTTGATCTTTACGTCGGAACCCGGCTCAGATTGAAAAGGTCTCTTGTTGGTTTGACGCAAGACAAACTTGCTCAAGCTTTGGGCATTACAGCGCAACAAGTTCAAAAATACGAAAACGGAGTGAACCGAATGGGAGCAAGTCGCCTGTTGCAGGTCAGTCAAATTTTAAAGGCGCCTGTTCAGTATTTTTTTGAAGGACTGGAGGAGTTAGAAGTTAACAGTGAGCCTTTGTGTGAGAACATCCCATCTATTCAGTGTCATGCCCATCCTTCTGACGGACAAGAAATCCTTGACCTTCTTGATAAAATCAAAAGCCCGCAAATTCGTCATCATCTTTTAATGCTGATTAGGTATCTATCCAAAACTGATCAAGTTGACCTAAGAGTCGTTCAAAAGAATGGTCTTTGCAACACCGACCATGGCTGCGCGCAATAACCGATCATGCATAACGTATCCTTCCTGTAGTACCTGAGCCACATGACCCGCTGGATGGTCATCTGTTTCGACTTCAAACACCGCTTGATGAAAGTTGGGATCGAACTTTTCTCCCAGGGGCGAAATCTTTTTAATGCCGTGTTTTTCGAAAATAGTCAGCACTTCTTTTGCTGTCATTTCTACGCCCTGAATCAAAGCCTGAACACTTGATGGAAGGTCATCCGAGGGCGGGCAACTATCAAGAGCACGCTGAAGGTTATCAACAACAACCACAATCTCGCGCCCTAAGCTTGTAGCACCGTACTTAAGGGCATCTTCTCTTTCCTTTTGAGCCCTACGACGAAGATTTTCATTGTCAGCCAAAGCCCTTAGCCAATTGTCCTTCGTTTCGGCCAACTGTTTTTCTAAAGATGCTAATTGCTGCTCAGGAGTGAGTTCTGGGGCAAATTCGGCGGTTAATTCCTCAGCTAAAATTTCCCCTTCAGAGATTATAGGGGTTTCTTTTGTGACACTTTGGTTATCCATGAAACATCCTCACAAGGCAATGACTTAAAATTACTTTATTTTCAAGGTATTATACTAAGAAATGTGTTTTCTGCAACGGGAGAATACCCCCTAGGCAGGGCCCCCTCATGAAATTTTTTGAGCAGTGTTGTCAGTTAAGGGTATAAAAAGGTAGAGAAATGTTGGATTTTATCTCTTTAAAGAAAGGGAGGAATCCTCATGCAAGAAATCGACAGTTTTTTG
>Ga0208872_1001503_pt1 | contig 14240 bp, 12 predicted proteins | sample CryBogCBH12Aug08_FD_185508 | JGI IMG/M metagenome (GOLD analysis project Ga0208872, IMG submission 185508) | Freshwater microbial communities from Crystal Bog, Wisconsin, USA - CBH12Aug08 (SPAdes) | ecosystem: Environmental > Aquatic > Freshwater > Lake | place: Crystal Bog, Wisconsin, USA...
CAAGGCGCGACGTGGATTTTAATTGAGATTTTCCTAAAACAGCACGCGGTGAGCTGGCGCGACGCTTTCGGTTTCCGTAATGCGAACTTGAAAAGTTCCCTGCTGCTCGCCGCCGGGGTTTTGATTTTGGCGCTGCCGGTGGTGCTCGGCTTGGAACAACTATCCGCCATTGCGCTGGAAAAACTTGGCCGGCCACCGGAAGATCAACGCGCTGTGGAGCTTTTCGCCCATGCCAAATCGTGGTGGATGCGCGGATATTTTGTGATTTTCTCCATGGTGCTCGCGCCGGTGGCGGAAGAGTTTGTCTTTCGCGGCGCGCTGTTTCCCTTCATCAAGCAACTGGGTTGGCCGAAGCTCGCGTGGTTCGGCGTGAGTTTTCTTTTCGCGCTCATTCACGCCAACGCAATGTCATTTGTGCCGCTGTTCGTGCTGGCGCTGGCGTTCACCTGGCTTTACCAAAAAACCGACTGTCTGCTCGCGCCCATCGTGGCGCACAGCTTGTTCAACACCACCAACCTGATAATCCTCATCCTGCAAAACCGATGAACGAATTTGAACTCATCGCGCGTCTCACGAAATCACTGCCCACCAACGGCAGCGTGGTGGTGGGGGCCGGCGACGACTGCGCCGTGCTGGATTTGGGCGTGCCGGAGAAACTGATTCTGTTCAAGACCGACGCGGTGGTGGAAGGCGTGCATTTCACCACCGCCACGCCGCCGGAAAAAATCGGGCGCAAGGCGCTGGCCCGCTGCTTGAGCGACATCGCGGCGATGGCCGGCACGCCAACGGCGGCGCTGGTGACCATCGCGCTGCCGAAAAATTACGACCCGGCGTTCGTAGTGAAAATTTACGCGGGGCTGAATGCGCTGGCCGAAAAATTTGGCGTGGCGGTGGTCGGCGGTGAAACCACCACCAACCCCGGTGGCATCCTGATTTCCATCGCGCTGCTTGGCACCGTGCCGCGCGGCCGGCAGATTTTACGTAGCGGCGCGAAAACCGGCGACGCGATTTTCGTGACCGGCGAACTCGGCGGTTCGCTGGCGGAAAAACATCTGGAATTTGAGCCGCGGCTGGCCGAAGCGCGCTGGCTGGCGGAACATTTTTCCCTGCACGCGCTGCTGGATTTGAGCGACGGACTGGCCGGTGATTTGCGGCATATCCTGAACGCGAGCAAGGTTGGCGCGGAGATTTTGAAAACTGCGGTGCCGGTTTCGCGCGCGGCCAAATTGGCGGCGCGAAACAATCCAGCGGCCAAACCGCCGTTCGTGGCGGCGCTGACCGACGGCGAGGATTTTGAGCTGCTGTTCACCGTCGCCAGCAAAGACGCGGTGAAACTGCTGGACGCTTGGCGAAAAAAAATTCCAAAAATTAAATTGAGCTGCATCGGTAAAATCGTGGCGGGCGACGGCATCCTGATCCGGGACCAAACCGGCGCGCACCGGCTCGCCGCCACCGGCTACGTCCATTTCGCGCCGCCCAGCGCCTGAATTGCCGCCACCGGCAAGCTTCGGCTCGACCCGGCGGTCGTTTTGAGCTACGAATGAGGCGTGGCCGCTGAATTTCTTTCCACGCACACGCCGTCATTGTTCGCCGCTGCCGTCACGCGCGCGGCAGAATTATTGCGTGCCGGTGAAGTGGTGGCGTTGCCGACAGAAACGGTTTACGGCCTCGCCGCCAACGCGCTGGACGCCCACGCCGTCGCCAAAATTTTCCAAATCAAAGGCCGGCCGGCGCACAATCCCATCATCGTCCACGTCGTGGACATCGGCATGGCGAAAAATTGCGTCGCGGACTGGCCACCGCTGGCGGCTGCGCTGGCGAAATCTTTCTGGCCCGGCCCGCTGACGCTGGTGCTGCCGCGTGCGGAAAAAATTCCCGACAACGTGACCGCCGGTGGCGCGACGGTCGGCGTGCGCTGGCCGGGTCATCCGTTCATGCAGGCGGTCATCCGCGAATGCGGCTTTCCGCTGGCCGCGCCGAGCGCGAATTTGTCCAACCAGATTTCACCGACCAACGCGGAGCATGTCCGCGCCCAGCTTGGCGGGAAAATTTCATTGATTGTGGACGGCGGCCAGTCGCAGGTCGGTATCGAATCCACGGTGCTGGATCTGACTTCCACGCCGCCCCGAATTTTGCGGCCGGGCATGGTTCATGCGGAATCGCTCGCGGCGGTTTGCGGCGAAGTTCAAAGTTCAAAAGCCAAAGGCCAAAGCCGTGACGCCGCGTTGCGCAGTCCGGGGCTGCTGGAAAAACATTATTCACCGAAAGCAAAACTTGTGGTGCTGGATTGGCGGGACGAGGCGGAGTTGAAATTCAAAATTCGGAATTTGAAATTTGAAATTAACAATTGCCACATCATCGCGCATACGACGATTCCTACCGGCTTCAGCGCGGCCAATGTGAGCGTGATTCCGCACGACGCGGAGGCGTTTGCGCGGGCGCTTTACGCGGAACTGCACCGGTGCGACGCGGCGGGTGCGGAACTGATCGTCGTGGAAGCGCCACCGGAATCGCCGGAATGGTCCGGCATTGCGGACCGGCTGCGGCGCGCGGCGGCGTGAATCAAAAACCTTCCAGATGGTATTCGTGCAGTTTGCGGTGAAAGGTCCGCCGGCTCATGCCGATTTTTTTGGCGGCGTGCGTGCGGTTGCCGTCGGTTTCCTTCAGCGCCCGCAGGATCAATTGTTTCTCCGCATCCTTCACCGTCAAATCTTTTCCCAGAAATAATTTTTCGCCGCCGTGCGCGCCGCCGCCGCGCACCGAGGGCGGTAAATCGCGTAGCGTAATTCGCTCGCCGCGCGCCAATACCACCGCGTGCTCAATGGCCGTGCGCAATTCGCGCACGTTGCCCGGCCACGAAAAATGCATCAATGCTTCCAGTGCATCCGCCGTGAAATCCTTTGCCGGCTTGCCGTTTTCCTTGGCAAACTCGCGGAGAAAACTTTGCGCCAGCAGCGGAATATCCCCGCTCCGCGCGCGCAGCGGCGGCAATTCGATTTCCACCACGCGCAGCCGGAAAAACAAATCTTCGCGGAATTTTCCGGCTTTGACCAGTTCTTCCAGATTTTTATTCGTCGCCGCGACGAGGCGAACGTCGGACGAAATAGTCTTGTTCGATCCGACCCGCTCAAAAGTTCGTTCGCCGAGATACCGCAGCAGTTTCACCTGAATCGTCGCGTCAATTTCGCCGATTTCATCCAGAAACAGCGTGCCGCCCTGCGCCTGTTCAAACCTGCCGATGCGCCGCTCATGTGCGCCGGTGAATGCGCCGCGTTCGTGACCGAACAACTCGCTTTCCAGCAGCGTCGGTGCCAGCGCCGCGCAGTGCACGGTCACGAACGGCTGCTTGGCACGCGGACTCAACTGGTGCAGCGCTTTGGCGATGAGTTCCTTGCCGGTGCCGCTTTCGCCGCCAATCAAAACCGTCGCGCGCGTCGGCGCAACTTGCTGGACGACTTCAAAAATTTCTTTCATCTCCGGCGATTCGCCGATGATGTTTTCCAGACCGAACTTGGAATCGAGCTGTTTGCGCAGCGAGACGTTTTCCACTTCGAGGGTTTGCTGTTTGAGCGCCCGCGCGATGCGCATTTCCAGTTCATCAATTTGCAGCCGGCCCTTGGCGATGTAATCGTCTGCGCCGTGTTTCATGGCGTTCACCGCCAGTTCTTCCGAACCGTAAGCCGTCATCAAAATGCACACCGGTGGTTTCGGTAGCGACTTCGCGCGCGAAATCAATTTCATGCCATCCTCGTTTGGCAGGCGAAAGTCCGTGAGCATGACATCGAAATTTTCCGCTTCCAAAAGATTCATCGCCGCCTTCGCGTCCTCGGCGATGTAAACGTCGTAACGCTCTTCCAGCGCGGCGCGCAAGCCTTCGCGCGTCGTTTTTTCATCATCTACGATTAAAAGAGTTGGTTTCATATTAACCACAGATGGATACAGATAAACACAGATGAAAATTCATAGCATCACGCGTTTAATTTCAACTTTCGGATTTCCAAAATTAATCAGCAGACAGACCCGCAGTCCGGTCGCTTTCAAATAATTCAGACATTGCGCCAGATGGATTTCATCTAAGGCTTTTACCGCTTTCAGTTCGACTAAAATCTCGTCTTGCACCAAAAGGTCGGCAACAAATTCACCCACAATCACACCTTCGTATTTCACATTGATGGGATGTTGTTGAACGACCAGCAATCCGCTTTTACGAATTTCAACCGCCAGCGCATTTTCATAGACCTTTTCGAGAAACCCGCTGCCCAGAGTGTTGGCAACCTTGTATGCCGCGCCAATCACCGCCTCGGTGATTTGGTTAGTTTCCCATCTGTGTTTATCTGTGTCCATCTGTGGTTCAATTTCTGGTTTTGTTTTCCAGCAGGCGCGGTTTACGTTCGTGCAGTGGCAGCCACACGCGGAACGTCGTGCCTTTGCCGACGTTGCTTTCTAGTTCGATCCGGCCGTTGTGTGCGCGGACAATGCGCTGGACGATCATCAGGCCGAGGCCGGTGCCTTTTTTCTTCGTCGTATAAAACGGTTCAAAAATGCGGTTGATCTGCTCCGACGGAATGCCGCCGCCGGTATCCGCCACACTCATCCAGACGCCGTCGCTCGCTTCGCCGGTTTGCACGGTCAGCGTGCCGCCGGTGGTCATCGCCTGCGCGGCGTTTTTCATCAGGTTCACCAAGACCTGTTGCAACTGCGTCGCGTCCACCGGCGTCGCCGTCAATTGCCGGGCGAGCCGCGTTTTGATGGTGACGCCGCGATTTTCAATTTCCGGCCGGAGCAGCTCCAGCGTTTTTTCCACGACTTCGTTCAGCGAACAAATTTTCAACTGCAACGGCGTGGGTCGGATGGCACCGAGAAATTGCGTGACGATATAATCCAACCGGTGGATCTCGCCTTTGGCCACATCGAGATACTGCGTCAGTTTTCGGGAAATCTCCGCTGCGTCCGCCACCGCTGTCACGTTGGCCGCGCGCGTCCGCGCCGGCGATTTTGCCGCCGCGCCGGCGGTGAGTTTTTTCACCTCGCGCTCCATCAATTGCAGATGGATGTGCAGCGCGTTGAGTGGATTGCCGATTTCATGCGCCACGCTGGCGGCGAGCAACGTCAGCGCCTGCACGCGTTCGCTTTCGATGGCTTCAAAGGTTTTCTGCCGCGCCTCGGTGGCGTCGTGCAAAATCAGCGCCACGCCGGAACTGCCGGTGGCTTCGCCATCCAGCGGCGCGGCGTAGAGCCGAAGAAACCGCGAGCGCGGATAATGCACCTCAAATTCGTGCCGCATCACGCGCGTGCCGCCGGAATCATCCGTGCGGGAAATATTTTGCCAGTCCACCTCCGGCAGGATTTTCGTGATGTGCAATTCCTCATCGCCGGCCTGCAAGCCGATGAGTCGCGTCACGGCGTGATTGAAATAAATGACGCGCCCGGTTTCATCCACCACCAGCACGCCGTCCTCGATGGTGTTGAACAGCGTTTCCAGAAAACTACGCTCGCGCGCGAGCCGCTGGACGACGGTTTGCAGACCTTCGGTGTCGAGCCGCCCGATGCGGCCAAGCACTTTGTCGAGAAAACTGGATTTCGGCGAAGGCATTGGTTGAAATCAATCTTTCAGAGTAGCAAAATGGCACACTTGTAAAATTAGTCAACGATAAAAAAACCAATTCTGGCACAGTGACCGAGTGGGTGATGGCGAGTAACCGGTGGAAGAAAATTACGGCGCTGGCAGGTTTAACACCTGCCCCACGCGCAGTTTTTTTGGATTGATGTCAGGATTTGCCGCCTGCAACGCCGCGAGGCTGATGCTTTGTTTGCGCGCGATGCCAGCCAGCGTTTCACCGGCGGCGACGGTGTGGGTGGTGGTGTGCGGCTTCACCGGTTTGACGAGTGTTGGCTTGGTTGGTGTCGGCTTGTTATTATTTGCGGGAGGTTGCGGCGAGACATCATCGGGCGTCAGGCTGTTGCCCGGCGGCGGGGCGGTGAAATTTCCCGGCGCGGTCGGCGCGTTGGTTTTGGTGGCGGCATAATAGGCGTTCCACTGGCGGACGGCTACATTCAAACGATCCACCTGCGACTGCAACTGGCGATTTTGTTCGGCAAGTTTTTCGAGCTGCTGCTGCGCGGCGGGCGCGCTGGGCAACTGCATCACGTCGGCGGCCAACTGCTGCTTGCAACCGGAAATGCGCAGCCGGATGACCTCGGCATTATCGGCCTTGGGATTCAGCCGGAGAAATTCGCGGTAGTGATAAATCGCTGCGGCGGCATCGGATTCCTTGGTGTCATAAAGACAAGCGAGTTGGAAATGCGCAGCGGCGGAATGCGGATTGGCTTCGAGCGATTCCTGAAAGGCCTCGATGGCACCGGTATAATCCATCGCGTTGACCCGGCTTTTACCGAGCAAAAAATGCGGTTCTTTTTCGTCATCCAACGGACTCTGATCATCCGGCGCACAGCCAGCCAGTGCCAGCGCCAGCACCGCGAGCCACACGCCCAAACTCAATTTGCCAAACAACGACATGAACTGAGGCTAAACGAAATTGCCCGCCGGTGCAATCGCCCGATGAACCGGGCTTTTCCGCAACACTGCTCGAAGGCGTTCGCCTTGACGGGTAGGCAATGAGATTAGTTCGCGACCAGTCATCAAATTTACCGGTTAAAAACGGAAATAAATAAATGGATTGTAAGTGCCGCCCGCAAGCCATGCCGATGCGATTAACAAAAGTGCGAAAACTAAAACAACTTCCAGTAACTGCCCAAAACTAAAATAAACTTCACGCGCCCGCGTTGGCATCAGGCCACCGATTTTTGTTCCTAAATTTTTAATTCCTTCCCACAGCGGCATACTAAATGCCGCCCCGAGACACAGGGCCACAATCACTTCCTTACCCGTATAGCGATGCAACGGCTGAGCCTGAATGACGTGACTGGCGCCAAAAAGGGCAGCGAAGAAATGAGCCGCGCTCGAAAAAGTGTCTGCGCGGAAAAGCACCCAACCCATCATAACCACGAAGATGGTGTAAAGATGCCGCGCCAGCCGAGGCAACCGCGCCAGCGCACTTCCCCATGGGGATTTTTCCAGCACGAGAAAACCGCCGTGAAAAAGTCCCCACGCCACAAATGTCCAGTTCGCGCCGTGCCACAAACCGCACAGAAAAAAAACCGCGAGGAGATTCAGGTGATTGTGCCAGACCGAAACGCGGTTGCCACCTAGCGGAATATAGACATAGTCGCGGAACCAACTTGACAGTGAGATGTGCCACCGCCGCCAGAAGTCCTTGATGGATTGCGCCGTGTAGGGAAAATTAAAATTCTCGATGAATTCGAAGCCGAACATTTTTCCCAACCCCACCGCCATATCCGAGTAGCCGGAAAAATCAAAATAAATTTGCACCGTGTAGCACGCCACCCCTAGCCACGCGACCGGCGCAGAAAGTTCACTGGCCGGCAGCGCGAAAATCTGATCCGCCGGCAACGCCACCGCATTGGCGACAATCATTTTCTTGGCGAAACCGCCGACAAACCGGCGCACGCCTTCCGCGAAATTGGCGCGGTTAAAATGCCGCTGCGCCAATTGCGGCGCGATGGCGTTCCAGCGCAAAATCGGCCCGGCCACCAGTTGCGGAAAAAAGAAGATGTAAAGGGCCACGTCGCGCGGATCGCGGGCCGCCGGCCATTTGCGCCGGTAAATATCAATGATGTAAGACAGCGCGTGGAAGGTGAAAAACGAGATGCCGATGGGCAGCGCGAGGTGCGGCACGGGCAGGGTGGCCAGGCCAGCAAACTTCAGCATTCCATTGAGCGAGGCCACCACCAACCCGGCGTATTTGAAGAACGCAAGGAAACCGACATTGACGACCACGGCTACGGCCACGGCCCTTTTGCGTTTGGCAATATCCGCGCTGGCTTCCACCCATTTGCCTAGCTGGAAATTGACCAGGGTCGAAACCAACAGGAGCAGGACAAAGCTGATTTCTCCCCAGGCATAGAAAAAAAGACTGACCAGCAGCAGCCACGAATTGCGGGCGCGCAATCCGGGCAGCAGAAAATAGACCGTCAGCACGACGGGCAGAAACAGGAATAAAAATAGGGGCGAGCTAAAAACCATGGTGGGTTAGAGCGGTTGGCACCGCGGTTTTTCGGTGGCACGTTTTTTCATGGCAGGGCGTCTTTGTGAAGCATTTCCTGCGGATTCCGGATGTAAAAAAAACCTTCCAAAATCTCGTTGATCACCACATCTGGGGCATTCGAAGAAATCAGCGGCGTGTAGAATTCCCGGCTTTCCCATTCGGAGACCGACCGCTGAAAACTCTGCCCGAGAAACTGCAGCCAGGAGCCGCCGAAGGAATCGTTGAACAGCACCACTTTCCGCCGCACCGGCCCGGGGTTTTCTACGATTGTAAGCGGCTTGATGCCCCAGTTGGATTCGAAGGCGCGATTCTCATTCGTGCGCAGCAGGGGCAACGCCGGGCCGGGGTGACATAAAAAATAATTTTTTTCCGCCACGTTCCAACCCAAAATCCGGGACAGATCGCCACCGGTGGCGGGCGCGTTGGTCCAGATAAAATCCTCCTGGCGCAGCGGCGGCAAATCGGGGAAATGTTTTGTCAGCGTTTTGATCACTTCCTGACAGGCAATGAAGCTGCCATAGGCATTCCAATGCATGTCATTTTGGAGATAAGTCGGCGCATTGGTTTTCGCCGCCAGCAGCACCGGCCGCAGGTCGAGGATTTCCACGGTGGAATGCAATTTCATGTATTGCAGAAACTGATCAAGCTTCGTCTCGCGCTGAGCCGGCGTGGCTTGCTGCAACCAGACCGGGAGAAATTCCGGATACACCACCTGTTTGTTTGGCGGGATGACAAAAAGATATTTGATGCCGCGCGCCGCCAGCCAGTCGCGCCGTTTTTCCAAGACCGTCTGCCAGCATTGCAATTGCGCCGGCGTGAACTTGGCCATGCCCAGATAATGATCCACCATCTGATCTTCGCCGCGAAACAGCCAGCCGTTTTGTCCCGGCACCACGCTGTAACCGCTCAGGTCATGATACAGCCGCATCTTCCACTGCTGGAACCACCGGATCAGTCGCTTGCGAAAACCAAAATAATCGTTGAAATAAGTTTCTGCCGCGACGAAGTAAGCCTGCACGCCGGACAAATTCCACTGCGCCAAGCGCGGCTTCGGCGCGGGCATCCGGTTTTCCCCCGGCGGCTCCGTGCGATCCACGCCGGTGAAAAAATCCACCGTCGGCAGCCAGAGCAGCGCGACAAAAATCACCATCAGCAACCCGTCGGCCCAGGGCTTGCGCGGCGAAATATTGTTGGCGGTGGGTGGCACAGCTTCAAATGATTTTTTGTAATGCCGCGAAAACTGTTGCCGGCAAAATCGTCGCCATGCACGGATTGATCTCGTGACAAACCGCATCAATTGGCAACCGCCGGTCGCAGGCGCAAGCGGTGGCGGCTACGATTTGTTCCGGCCGGTAAATCGGTGCAGCGCGGTGGAGCGAATCGCCGGTGGCGAACAATCCGACCACCGGCACGCCCAGTCCGGCGGCGAAATGCAGCGGTCCGGTGTCGCCGGAAATCACCGCCTGCGCCCGCCGCAACACCGCCAGAAACAGCCGTAAATCCGGCACCGGTGGCAGCGCAAAAATTTCCAGCTCCAGATTTTTAAGCTCCGCCAACAAGGCGCGTTCGCGCGCGTTCGTGCCGGTGGAAAAGGCGAGCGCCACGCCCGCCGCTTGGGCGAGCCGGTAAAATTCCGCCCACCGCGCCACCGGCCATTCTTTTTTTGGCTGCGACGTGGCGAGGTGACAGAGGACGAATTTTCCCGGCAACAGTTTCTCTGCCGCCGTCGCCAACTTTTGGTCGGCGACAATTTCCAAAAATGCGGTTGCCGGTGGTGGCACCGACCAGGCGGACAATAATTTCAAATGCCGTTGCACCCACGATTCCGGCAATTGCTCCGCCGGGAATTTATCGGTGTAGGCAATCCGCTTGAGCAGCTTTGGACTGCACGATGATTCGCCCAACCGGATTTTTGCGCCGGAGAGAAAGCTCAAAATCGCGCCCCGGTCGTTGCCGCCGAAATCCACCGACCGGGAAAAACGCTCACGACGCAGCGCCCGGATAACCGGCCAGGTTTCGCGCAGCCGCGCCTGACCGCGCGTGCGCGGGAGCGGCCAGACTTTTTTAATCCATGGCAAATTTTCCAGCAGCGGCGCGACTTCCGCCGCCACCAGCACATGGAGTTCGGCGGCCGGCCAGCGTTCCTTCAAAGCCCGCAGCGCCGGCGTGATGAAAACGGCGTCGCCGAGGTATTTGAATTGCAGCGCAAGAATTTTTTCAGGCCGAACGCTCACGAGTTGAACTGGAGTTCGTAAAGTTTTTGATAGACGCCGCCGCGCTGGACCAGCTCGGCATGGCTGCCCAATTCAACGATTTTTCCCTGATCGAGCACGACAATTACGTCCGCGTTCAGAATCGTCGAGAGCCGGTGCGCGATGCAAATCGTGGTGCGGCCTTTCATCAATTCGTCGAGCGCGGTTTGCACGGCGCGTTCGGATTCGGTGTCGAGCGCGCTGGTGGCTTCGTCGAGAATGAGAATCGGCGCATCCTTCAGAACCGCGCGGGCGATGGCGAGGCGCTGGCGCTGGCCACCGGAAAGCGAGACACCTTTTTCCCCGATGACGGTGTCGAAACCTTCCGGTTTCTGCACGATGAATTCGTAGGCGTGGGCGTGTCTGGCAGCGGCAATGATTTCGTCGTTCGTCGCGCCGAGCCGGCCCAACTCGATGTTTCGGCGGATGGTGTCGTTGAACAAAATATTTTCCTGCGCGACGACGGCGATTTGATTGCGCAGGTCGCGTGTGGAAACGTCGCGCAAATCCACGCCGCCGATTTTTATCGCGCCGCGCACCGGGTCGTAAAAGCGCAGGAGCAGGTTGGCGAGCGTGGTTTTGCCGGAGCCGCTGGCGCCCACCAGCGCGACGAGTTGGCCGGCTTTGACGGTAAGATTGATGTTCCGCAGCACCGGTTTTTCGCCGTAGTTGAAGTCGAGGTTCTGGATTTCGATGTCGGCGGTGGCGGCGTGGAGCATTTTCGGCGCGGCCGGTTCCGGCACGGAATTTTTGGTGGCGAGCAGTTCAAAGACGCGTTCGCTGGCAGCGCGGGCCTGAGTGAGCTGCTGATGGAGGCGCGTCAGGTTTTTCATCGGCGCATACATGTAAAAAATACTGGCGGCGAGTTGGATGAAATCGCCCGGATTCGGATGCGCCCGCGCCAGATAAATCATGTAGAGCAACGCCAGCGCCACGCCGACGGAAGCCAGAAAGTCAATGATGGGACTGGAAAGCTCGTTGGCCCGGACGATGCGCATGTAATTGCCGATGGATTGGCTGGCCGTCTGGCGAAATTCATCCGTCACGACATTTTCGAGATTGTAGGCTTTGACCACGCGGTGGCCGGAAAAGGCCTCGCTCATGACTTGCATCAAATCGGCGCTCTGGTTTTGCATGGCGCGGCTGGCCCGGCGGATTTTTTTGCTGAAAACGGTCAGGGGAATCATGCAAACCGGCAGGACGACCAGCGAAATCAGCGTCATCATCGGCTGCCGCCAGAGCAAGTATCCCAGAATACCAATGAGCACCACCGGGTCGCGGACAATGACCGAGGTGGCGCTGCTGATGACGGCTTGTAGCGCGCCGGTGTCATTCATGATGCGCGAAATCAGTTCACCACTGCGGCTCTGGCTGAAAAAACCGGCGGACAGTCCCAGCAGATGCCGGAATAATTTTGTTCGCAAATCGGTGATGGCGTGGATGGCCGTCCATTGCAAATAATAGGTGTTCAAGTAGCCGACGACCCGGGCGAGCAACATGACCAACGGAATGGTGGATACCAGTAGGATGACCGCTCCGAAATGGTCGCGCAAACCGCTGCCCATGCCGGCCCGCGCCGCCGCCAGGAAGGGTTGGGCAAACTCGGGAACACCGGTGATGGGTTTGACCGGCGCATCCGCCGACTGAAACACAATGCTGGACACCAGCGTGATGGTGCCGATGAGCAACGGCGCCATGAGACCGGCGAGAATGCCGGTGAACACGCCCAGAAACAGTCGTCCCCGATAAGGCCGAGCGAACTGCCAGAGTTTGCGGAGGAAATCAGTCATCACGGATATTTTTCTGGCAAAACCAGCTTAAAGCGAGCGTTATTTTATTGCTTACATAAATAGGTTGCCATGGGAAAACGGGAATGATTATGCTTTTTCATGCTTCCGATTGGGGTTGTCATCCCGACTAAAAATTCAATGGGCTATTTGCCGGGTCATGTGGAAAATCTTTCCACGTGGATTGATTTGGTGGAGCAGGTGGTGGTGGTGGATAGTTTTTCCACGGATGGTTCGGTGGATTATCTGAAAAAATATTTGCCGCATCCCCGAATTCAATTTGTGCAGCATCCACCGGGTCTGTATGCCTCTTGGAATTTTGGCATCAGCAAAATCACCAGCGAATTTTGTTATATCTCCACCGTGGGCGATTCCATCACCCGAACCGGCATGGAGCATTTGGCCCAGGCGGCGACAAAATTGAAATGCGATGTGCTGGTCAGCCGGCCTGATTTCGTGAACGAGGCGGGACAACCGTGTGCTGGCCCGGAATGGCCGATAGATGATGTGATCCGGCGCTTGGGATTACCGGAACCCGCCCGATTACCATCCTGCATCGTGGTGGCGACGTCCTTGGTGCATACCGGTGGGGCTATCACCGGCAGTTGCGCGAGCGACTTGTTTCGCACGGCGGTGCTGCAAAAATATCCGTTTCCCCTCAACTTTGGCAAGGCCGGCGATGGTGCCTGGAGCTTACAAAATGCGGGGCGGGTCCATTGGGCGGTAACGCCGGAGAAAATGACATTTTTTCGTTATCATCCAACCATGGCATCGGCGGCGGAAGCGAAGGCCGGAGAGGTGACCAATCAATTTGCGGCGATGGCCGGAAAAATGGTCGCGGAATGGTTGGAAGCAAACGCGGAGCAGGTTTCATCCGAGGTTTGCAAAAACATTAGTCAGTTATTGTCGCTTTCCATCCAACTGGCTGCGGCACGCCGCAGTTATAATGTGTTCCGAAAAAATAAATGGCCATGGTATCTTAATCCGGTGGCGTGGCGCACGCGGGCTTGGCGGAATAAAATCAAGCTGGAAGCCAGTCAGGTGGCGCAGAAAATTTGCCTGCCGCACCGGAATTCCTCTTGTCACCCATTACCCGCACCCCAATACTCATGAATAAAATGGCCTCTTCGGTAATGAGCCCGCCCGCACCCAACCTGCTTTCACAAGAAACTGAAATAAAGGTGTTGGAAGCGCTCCTGCCGCACGTGCAAAAAAGTTTTGTTGATGTGGGGGCGGAAAAAGGGGCGCTCGCACAGTTTTTAGCGGAGCGCGGATTCCACGGACTTTGTCTGGAACCGTTGCCCAAGCATGCGGAGGCTTTAGCCGCGCTGGCCGCCAAGTTTGGCGTGCGTCACCTGGCGGTGGCCGTTGACGAACATGATGGGGAGGCGGAATTCCATCTTGCCTGCGATGACAAGGGGCAACCCCTGGATTTTTTCCATTCCCTGCAACCGTTGCGCAATGACGCACGGGTGCAACACCAACAAAAACTGCACGTGAAATGCCGCAGTCTGGCAAGTTTATGCGCGGAAGGTCTGATTGAAAGAGAGCTTGGGGTTTTGAAAATTGACACGGAGGGTAATGATCTTCGGGTTTTGCGAGGTGCCGGATCAGTGCGAGCGGATGTAATGCTCTGCGAATTTTTCACCCGCGGCATCTACAACGGCTGGGAAGAGGCGGCACCGCGCGGATTGATTGCTCAAGCACAACAACTCGGTTACGAATGGTGGATTGCCGTGCGCCGGCGGGATGCGGCGGAATTGGTGTCGTTGGGCACCACCGCATTCGTCGATCGGGAATGGGGCAATCTTATCTTCATGCAGAAACCGGTGTTTGACGCTGCCCGCCAGGAGCTCGGGGAGCTGGTGCTGGAATCTGAAAAGCGACTGTTGGCATCTCAAGCACCGGCAAAAAACCAGCCGCGTGGAGGGTGGTTAACTCGTTTACTGCATGGAAAAAAATAATAATAAACCCAGGCTAAATGGCACCCTTGAAGATTGGTTGAGGGCGCAACTGGTCACTCAGGCAGCGTGGTTTGAGGCGCGTCCCACCTTGATTGATGTCGGGGCTTATCA
>Ga0208872_1001504_pt1 | contig 14240 bp, 13 predicted proteins | sample CryBogCBH12Aug08_FD_185508 | JGI IMG/M metagenome (GOLD analysis project Ga0208872, IMG submission 185508) | Freshwater microbial communities from Crystal Bog, Wisconsin, USA - CBH12Aug08 (SPAdes) | ecosystem: Environmental > Aquatic > Freshwater > Lake | place: Crystal Bog, Wisconsin, USA...
GGAAGAACGTACGTTCCCCCCAAATTGATGTGTACCTCTTCCAGAACTTCCGTGTTAAAACGATCATTCCGTTCCTGGCAGGACAGGTTCCAGGGTACAGCGATATTGAAGGAATGGAGCGTGATTACGACAGTTGGTTCGATGGAACAGAAACGAGTATTTCTGGGACGAAGCAGCAAACACTGGCTTCACTTGTCCATAAAGCTCCGGCAGTTCAGTTCCCGAAATTTATGACACGCTGAATATTAGTTTCGAGAATCGTATACTGTTTTGCACGCTCATGGTTTGCCTGGATAACTGGGAGATAACGGTTGTAATGTGGTAGATATCTACACTTTTCTTTGAACTCGTTGACGGATGCAGTGTCAAGAATGATCCACCCGCGAGTATCGAACCAGTTGGAAATATTGGGACAGCCATAGTAGATAGGTATAGTCTTGGTAATGAGACAGTCAATCAATTTCTCTGTGAAGTAGTTGTTCTGCCGGGTGTTTTCAATCACTACAGAGTACTGGTAATCTAGAAATAGAGCTTCTTTACTGTCTCCGAGAATCGGGTTATTAAATCCAACAGCCGGGATAACAGGAGTATCTTTAGAGGATCGATACCATGTGATAGGGACTTCAATATGCTTTTGGTTACGATATAGGTGTAATCTGAACTTGTGACCGTCAGTTTGAGTTTTCCTTCCAGTAATGCAGGAGACCTTAGGCTGTTTTCTAGATAGGTTGATTGAGTTGTATACCGAAGGAGAAATCCACGTTGTCCCCCATACGTACTGCCGAGCATTTGGGCAGGCTTTCAAGATTTCGTCGTCGTATGTAAGTATGACGTCGAAGTTCTTGTGATTGTCAATGAACGCCTGGCGATGATGAAGGATCGCATCGGGTTCGGCTTGGACACCGATCAATACTACATTCTCACTAGTACCTCTATTGGCAAGGGGTGAGTCGAGTGTGAAGTGTACGTTCCTTGAAGTCTCTGGAAATATTGATAGATTCAACCATGCTGTTTGTGTGTATGGCATTTAACAGTAAATACTCCCTTACAAGTAAATGGAGAAATATTGTCTGATCATTTTGAACTGCAGGAAGTATGCAGGAAAGAGAGAAACACAGAGGTCTACTTGGCTTCCAAACATTCGGATCCGTTGGTTTCATATTATCGGCGATCCTACTATCTCATCTGAATACGAGTACAATGAGTCAGAAAACATCATGTACGTGCAGTGCAAGGATACGTATGAGGCACTTCCTAAGAAAACGTACTTAGCTATCCTTGCGGTTAAGAATCTGTTTCCTGATGTTGAGTATATCCTGAAAACCGACGATGATATGAAGTGCGAAATACCTGCGTTCGAGTCCATGCTTGAAGAAATTATAGGATACGACTATGGCGGACAAATTATAAGCGTTGACCACGAATTTGGTAGTACGTATCACTACCCAAACGTATCCCCCGAATATCAGAAACCCGCCATGATGCTCAAAACACAGTACTGCCCTGGTCGTTTTTACTTTTTAAGCCGGACTGCTACTCGCTCCCTGATTTCCCAGAAGGAATTCTTTACAGAGCAGATGTATGAGGACTATGCAGTTGGATACTTGGCCACACGTATTCCCAACGCGAAGATTTTTAACCTGAACGCACAGGCGATATTTCATGACGATTAGAAGACGATTGAATTGAAGTAGGGAGCGGTATAGTCTACGTGCTCCCCCTCAATATTGCTGACTCCTGGTGTCTGGACAGCAAGGGTCGGATGAGCAAAAATCCAGTTATCTACTGTGTGCAGACGCTTCCAGTATTGATCTACACAAAAGATATCATGGTTATTTGTTTGGCAGAGACCCATATAGCCCTCGCGAAAATTCTGGAGAAGTCGGTCGTAGTAGTGGTTCTCGCAAATGTATGCTAAAGCAGTTTGACATACGTTTCCAGCGACGAACCGAGCGTCTACCCTACGAACCCGCGATCCTTTTTGAAATATTGGGGCAAGAACAACTGCGTCATGTGGGGGTAGATTCGAGAGAAGAGAGTTAATGACCGAAGGTCTCTCAACCCATTGCAAATCATCTTCCACAATCAGTACTCGAGGAAGATTTCGTTCCTTCGCAAGCTCAAGGCAGCGTATGTGAGACGCTGAACATCCAATGTATCCAGGTGTATGTTTGATCGCGGATACACGTTCAAACGTACAGTTTATCATTTTCAGCTGTGTTTCGACAGCATCTCGCCGGTCAGTGCGTTCGTCCAGGTTGATATAGAAGACGTGGATCATTTTACTTATCCGACACAGCTGTATCTAAACCCATGTGCTGGCGAATTCCGGCAATGTCATACTTGGTGTCTGGCAGGATACTTTTCCCAGAAAAGATGCGAAGGTACATATCGTAACGCTCAATGCCAAACTGGACGTAGAACTCGGGTACGTGTGGGGTCTGGTTGTTCAGCCTCATCGTATGGAAATTTCGCCCACTTCCAACACCTGCAAAGTGGATGATCTTATCACCGTAATCAAACTCCTCGTTGATCAGGTATCCGTTCTTACGATTTCCTTCCTGATCAACACCCCCAATGACTTCTACTGGGAGATATTTGATGGTTCCACCGTTATCAAGAATGTGGAATGTTACCGGGTCAAAGTAATCAAGGGTTGGATGCCTCCATCCATGTCCTTGGATATATTTCGCCAGGATGTCTGGATCCTTGACCGTAATCTTGGCAGTGTTTACACCAAAACAGTACGTCTGAATGGCATCGGCATATTTCCGTAAATCATCACGCTTATTGGGGTTCAGGCGGTACGGACGGAAAGAACCAACTAGATCGTGTGTCTTAAGGCCCTCGATAATGTCATCGATTATGTTTCCAGTAAAGTATACATCGGCATCAAAGTGAATAAGTTTCTTTCCAGGGTTGCTCGTGAAGATCCTCTCCTGTAGCATTGATGTTCCTAGATGCCCCATATTGAAGGCGTCGTAGATGGGTGTATCCTTGCGAATGAGATGGCATCGGTTGTTCGGGTGATCTGGGATGAACTGGAGATCTTCGGGTCCCAAAAAGATATTTACAACGAGATCGGGATGGTGCTCGTGGAACGATTCGATGGCATGGGTGCCAATTTCTCCACATCGGATCATTTCTGTAAAAATGAACGGCTCTGGGTTCGGATCCGACGCCGATGCAGTCTTCCTGGGAAGAGAAATCCAACTGAGTGACATTTTTATTGCCCTGTCGGATGCTGTTTAAATGACATGAGTTCAATGGGAAGCAACAGGATGTTGAACGGCTACACGAACATCTTGCGAAATGCAACACCTAGGGAGAGCTCTCTCTCTACAAACTCCCTTGGCTTGAACTCGGTGTATCTATCCATCATTTCATCGAATTTCCCAGAGAGCTCTGCGGCATCGTAGAATTTAATACCGCATTCATCCGACCAGTAAGAAGCAGTGGTTGCATGTAATGTAGGATCACTATAATCCGAACGTCCGTTACTTCCAATCTCGTCGCACATCGTACGAACATCCCAGACGAGAATAGGTACGTTCATTGCCAGCGTTTCCTGAAATGCGAAACCCTGCGACTCATGACAGCCCACCCAAACAACGAACTTCGTATCCATCAACATGTTCTTGAAGTCAGCATCGTGGTATGACCCATACGTCACTGTCGTGTATTCAACCTGCTTAGAGGAAAGAGTATCAAATACATGACGGTATAGAGCGGAGTCTCGATGTTTACAGTAGACCATAACCTTGTTACGTTGTACATTTGCGACTGGTATAGAGTCTGTATCAATTCCAAATGGACGGGCAACAAACTGAATAGAGCTACACATACGTTTGTGTAGTTTTAGATTCCAGTCGGATAACGTGTTGTAAACGAACCGGTCGTTGTGTACGTTCTTCCAAATAGGATGTGACTGATCGTCTGGAAAAACGAAGAATTGGGGTCCATAAATAACCCTACAGTTTGGGGGAAAGTAATGAGGAGGAAGGTAATTATCAAAGCATAGGGCGTAATCAAATGATTCGTTTATTTTTGATGTGTCGCCGGCTTCTACAAACTCAATATGGTTGCGTGTCAGCATCTTCCGTATTGATTCGAGGTTCTTATGATGACACCCAGTGTAACACAGGTATACCTTCATAGTTTCTTATTAACAATAGAAGAGCAGTCTTTAAGTACAAGTTCATAGTATTTCGTTAAAAACATTTATTATACGCTGGTAAGACCTACCATCTCCGTAGGGACACTCCAGTTCTATCATAGGATCCCTGAGAACAATTTCAAATTTACTTCTTAGCTCTGAAGGGTGGGAGCAGAGGGTTCCAAACGTACCGAGTATTTCTGGTCGTTCGGTAGATTCGCGACAGATTATGATTTTCTTCTTCAGGAAACTCGCTTCTTCCTGAAGGCCACCGCTATCTGAAATAATACACATACACGATTTAACGATATTGATTGTCACATCATGGGGCATGGGCTCTACGACTTGAATATTTTTCAAGAGGTGTGTGTGTTTTCGAATAGCAGGGTTGGGGTGGACCGCGATGACGAAAGAAATGGACGGATACGACAGCGAAAGAGAGTTCAACTCTAAAAACCAGTCTTCGATCGATTCTACATTTTTACGCCGGTGTAGTGTGATAAACACCGTGTTTCCATATGTACATCCCGACGGATCAATAGAGTCAAGCCCTGTGTTTCCTACGACAAATAGATTATCACGTATGCCTTCATTCATAAGATTTTGCCTGTTAAGATGTGTAGGGCAGAGGTGGATACTTGCGATTCGACTGATCATCTGGCGATTCAGTTCTTCTGGGAACGGGTCACTGCAGTCAAACGTACGAAGACCTGCTTCTAGGTGTATAACACGTTTCCCATTATGTATGGCAGACAACGCCATAGCAATCGCAGACGTAGTATCTCCCTGTACAAGAACATACTCTATGTCTTGAAATACCTCTATATGTGAAAGAATACCTATCACAATATTGTTTAACCTACACGACGTTGTTGATTCTATAGAGAGCTGATAATCCGACGGTATATTTTGTAAAAGCCCTGTATGTTGTCCGGTATTGCATGTCTTGACGTTTGGAAGGTTGTCTATGAGAGATTTCACCTTTATATACTCTGGTCTAGTCCCAAAACACACTAGAATTCGTTTCATTTTTGTATTTAAATGATCGGTTTCTCTAATAAGGAAACATGGCAGAAATTACATGCGTGTTAAACGTTTGGAGACGATTTTACACCTTTAGGGAGCAGCTAGAGGCTGTAAAAAGGCAGACGATACCTCCAAAGCATATTATTGTGTGGAATAACAGTGGACATGAGAACTACAACACACTTATGGAAATTGCAGCGGATGAATCGAACAAAATGACCGTGATTACATGTTCGCGTAATATGGGCGTTTGGGCTCGTTTTTACGCACTTTACCCGTTGTTATCCGGTGAATACGTGTGCGTATTTGATGACGATACTATTCCTGGACACAGGTGGTTTGAAAACTGCGTGACCAATATGAAAAAATATAATGCATTACTAGGTACGGTCGGGGTGACGTTTGGAGAGGGGTATCTGTATCACAATGAGAGACGAAAGGGATGGTGCAGTAATAACACTTCGTCGGAGTTTGTGGATATTGTAGGACACTCTTGGTTCTTCAAGCGGGAATGGATAACGACGATTACCCGAGACCTCCCCAATATCGACGAAAGATTTCTAAAGTGTGGAGAGGACATGCACCTAAGTTATGCTCTTCGTAAGTATCTATTTGTTCCCACAATCGTGCCACCTCATCCCGATTCAGATACAACTATCTGGGGAGCCGATAAAGCAAGGTCGATAGAGTATGGCAACCAACTATCGACGTTTTGCGAGTTAGGAGGATCGTCGGCGTTTAGTGTTCCTCTAAAGCATTATCGCGACAATGGGTTTGAAACTATACGAACACGGGAGACTCGGATTAAAAAGTATGGGAACTGCCTGAACTACTTTATAGAGAAGATACGAAACAGGGAGCCATTTGCCCTCCTACGATTTGCCGACGGTGAGCACGCCGTTCTACAGAATACAACGCTTACAAACTGCGATAACTGGACGTTTACGAGCGGTTCTATTCTTCACACTCATTTGACAAATTCACTTAAGAATACTAGAACAAACGTTTATTACGGCATTTCTGGACCTTCTGACAGTCGCTCAATCTTTGAATACTACTGGAACGCGATTGAGAATAAAGGCAATATGACGTTTGCAAACGTACTGGTGAATCAAAACCATAAGAGGTGGTTGAATTTTCTTTCGGAGTATGACAGTGAGTGTGTACTGATTTCCTGTCGGAAACCAGACAGTGGCTCTATTGGCAGAGTGAAGATAATTGAACACATCTGTATACCAGAAAAGCTTGTGGATACATGGAGCTCAGAGTATGAGAAGTATTTCTGCCTGATGTACGCACTTGCTGCTCGGTATACTGGCATGTTATTCTTCATATGTGCAGGCCCGATTTCTGAGGTCTTTATTGATAAGCTATACCAGGTAAATCCACGCAATACCTATATCGATGCTGGATCTTCGCTGGATGTTATAATGAAGAACACGTACACCCGCACATATCAACAGGTAGAAACAGGGGGAGATGTACAGGATATTCCGAATGTGTAAATTATACCTGTATTCCATAAGGTCTCATGATATTCCAGTATGACCACTGTTTGGTAGATGGATTACCAGTTGATAGATCAATCATATAGTTAACTATAGATTCATCTATATAATGATTTATTTCGTGGGTGATACTACCTTCTGATTTTAAACGCATCCATGCCTTACCGAATATTTCAGAGTAATACCCCGGAATGATAAAGAAGTTATCGTCACAGTTACCCGAAGAGTGTCTAAACATAATATTTACTTGGTCGTTCCGTATATTCATATCCGTTATCTTGACTTTAAAAAATAGGTCGAAACGCGTATCCACGATTATATCGTATGTTTTTCCGCTACGCTTTATCATTTCGTCGAGCATGTAATGAAAATCACATTGACGTGAGAATGTATTTAAATTACCACGATCCTGTTCCCTTTTATCGAGTATTCTATATTCTCTCGGAAAATAGTCCCCTATCAACAAATCTAGTATATCAGAATCGTATGTTGCAATAAAGATATCGACAGTATAGCCAGCGTTCAACAATGGCTGAATAATAAATTCCCTGTAGTTGTCAACGGACTTTCGGTAGTCTACGTTAGCGTGTTCATAGTGTTTCCCTCGCAGAAACAGACACAATTTCATCTGTATATAAATAAACATATTTTTAAATAGATACTAACCCTGTAGTGCTAAAGACGATTCTTTATTCCACCACAGATATCGCTTTACTAGATCGCCCTGTTCTACATACCCTGGCTTCGTAAAATGAAATTCGATCCCTTCACGATAGCATCGGTTTATAAAGAATTGTACTTTATCCTTAACAAACTCGTATGACATCTGGACCGTAGGAATATTAAAATATTCTTCTTGAAGAACCGCTTCTGAGTATCGTGTATCTCCGGGGGGTTGATATGCAGACCAATACTTCCTTTGTTCACTTATTGGACCATAAATGATATGATCGCATAGATAAGCTTCTGAATCAGGATGATTCCGACAGAGCATGATAAATGATAATTTTAGAGGAGAGTACTCATTCTCTAAAATATTTACAATGCGAGAAAACTTGTTACAGCTTACATCAGCTCTCATACGAAATACATGTGTAAACCCAAGACTTTCAGCAAGATCTAACCCTCTAAGCATGGATTTTGACATGTAGTTCGTTGGTGTTTTGTGTTCAGGAGGATCTTGAACAATGAGCTTAAACCCATTCTGTCTCAAGATTTCGATGCTTACTGGATCTTCGGTTGTCCAGGTTGATGCTATTTTATTTGGAAAATCACGATATGTGCTGAGTATGCCTGGAAGAATCTCTGGATAAATTCGACCCTGCACGACTACACAACTCATTATCTATTTACAATAACATGTTCTAAAAGTATTAAATGGAACGCACACAATGTGTCTTCTGTACAGGGTTTCTTCGTGAATTTTATAAACGAAAGAATTTTCCTATCTCCATGTCGCCTACAGGCACCGATAGTTCAATATTTTCAGATCAAGTATTCGGTTCGTGCACAGAGTGTGGAACGGTGCAATTGATGAGTCTTATAGATCCTGCTATCTTGTATAAAAGCAACCACAACGAAACATATAATACTCCAACATGGAAACTTCATCACGAGTCTTTCGCAAGGTTCATACTTGAGAACAATGTAGGTGACCGGGTTATTGAAATAGGAGGAAATCCCAATATTTTACAGCCACTGCTCGGTCACGGTGACTATAGTATAATGAATATGTGTCCACCCGAAAACGCGGATACAAGTATACCGTTTATACTTGGAAACTGTGAAACGTATGTGTTTGATTCATCGACCGATATTATAATGTCCCACGTGTTTGAACACCTGTATGATCCGAGTGTATTCATTCGAAACGCCGCAGGTAGGGGAATACATAAGATATTCATTAGCATTCCAAACATGGAGGCACTTCTAGAATCTGGCAACCCCAACTGTGTCACCAACGAGCATACGTTCTTTGTGAATAGTTTCCTGATCAAAAATCTATTCCTAAGAAACGGGTATGCGTGTGAAAAATCTGAGGATTTTAGGGATCATTCGTGTTTTTTCGTATTTACGAAAATGCACGAGGACATAACCCGGATACACCCAATCCAATACGGGGAGTATTATCTGACTAGGTTCGCCAAGATCCTGTGCGATCTTGAAACTATAAAAATAGATGAAGAAGGCGTTAACTATGAGCAGACGTTTATAGTTCCTGGTGGTCATTACGGACAGATGGTACACTATTACTTCAAGCCGCCTAGATTTCAGGGGTTTCTGGACAATGACAAAAGCAAGCATGGGAAGTACGTATACGGAACTGGATACAAAGCATTTCCGTTTGAAGTCTTAAACAGATTTATGGGAAAGAAGACGTCTGTTTTCCTGTATTCCGGACCTTACACCCCAGAGATTCGTAAGCAGCTCGAAGGATACGATGTAAATATTATAGAGTGTAGAATGTCGAAATAATCCACTTCCAGACTCGCCGCTTTGTATCGAGACTGTCTATTGCGTGGAATGTTCCAATGACTAGGGAAAAGGTTACTGCTCGAAGGTTCTCTACTGATATACACCGTTTCTTGACGCACTTAAGAAAGTATGCTAGAAGCTCTTGCTGGTTCTCTGGAAGATCTTCGTCATTTAGTACGCTGTCATATCCCAAAAAAGACTGATAGAGTTTTCCGTAATCATAGAGTCTATCACCCCCTGTTGTCAGAACGCCATCAACAACTCCCTTCATATCGACAACCTTTATCGTCCCAGTTGAAAACTCTTCAATCATATTGCTGAACCAGAGATCTCCGTGTATAAACGAAATAATTTGAAGATCGTCGGAAAGGTATCTCTCCAGTTTTTCTAGGCATGCCGATTGAACCACTGCTGCGTCTTCGAACGGGTAATCCTCTGTGCGTTCAAACCGTTTCTTCAGTTTGAAAACATAGTTTCTGTATACATGATCACGTGTGATGTTCGTAGTTCCTCCTCGGTTGTGCAGGAGGTCCATAAAGTCAAATATTTTATCGACCCTTTCCGTTGAAAGCAGTCCTGACTTATACAGCGTATAGACTGGAACACCTGAAATGTGATCTATCCGTAGACACCCCTCTTCATAACTGACAAACCCCGCAAAGTATGAAGATATACTTGAAGATCTGGGAATAGACTGATAATAGAATGCTTCTCCACGCAGGAATTCGTGCAACCCCCGTTTTGTAACGACTGTTCCTTCTACGGTTAGTGTATTGTGTTTATTTGGAGATAGAGAGTTCATAGGTGGATTAGGAGTAACCGGACCTACATACCCCATGCTAGAGATATCCTGCCTGTACGGATTTACAGCTCGGTCATCGATATAGATATCGGCGTACGGCTTTCCAAAAATCAGTTCATCGTAGGGTATTTCAAACTTTTCTAGTGTATCAAACGTGATCTTCCCTATATCCCGACAGACTGCTCCAACGTTGTACGCATGGGTCTTCATACGTCGAGCAGTGTGGATAATTATGCAGTGTCCATCTGATTTCATCTTCCGTGCTAGATCAATCATCGGCTGTATAGGAAGAACAGTCGTATAGTCTCCGGAAAAATGTGGGTATGTTACCAATGTATTGTCAAGATCGAAGCATACCCGCATGCGTGGCTTTGGGATATAGGTCCAAGTATCACGCAGTTCTTTCAAGGACCCAATATGACGAATCTCACCCGGAAACTCAACGCCATAAATGGGGTCGCCAGACCGTAACATCGACTGAAACGCCATAGACATATACAGTTCCTTCTCTCCGCTTCTTGATAGAATGTTCGTAGCAACTGTTCGAAACTGTTCCATTGATTTGAACCCGTAGACTCCGCAACAGAACATGTCGGAGATCCTCTGTTTTTCCTTAAAACACGTCACCCGCGATTCCTTATCGATCGTCAAAAAGCTAAAGGCCTCCGATTCGGATGCATCGCGTGCATATCCTAAAAAGGCGTGCTGTTTTTCTTCAAACAACCCTTGAGGAAATGAATAGAGCACGTCGTTGTCGAGAAAAACAATATTTTCGGAAGAATCAGGGAAGTCCCGCGTTCCAAGGAAGGCCGATTCAATAGGACCTCGGGTAACATACGGGAGGTAGCTAAACGTACAAGTTTTTGTTTTGAATTCGTTAATTACGATTTGTTCAAAGTTAAACTTCCGTAGATGAGGAGCTACGATGAAGTGAAGCCTATCCACTTGAATCGACGCAAGGGCGAACGAAATAGATGGCTTGCCATATATCATATTCAGTGGTTTTGGCATAGAGTAATCCTCTAGTCGTGTTCCACTACCGCCGCATAATATAACAAATCGCATTATAGTAGATTAAGTATATTCATTTAAACCAAATTATCGAGTTGTTTCAATACATTTCGTGTATACGAACTGTATTGAACCCCGTTGCCGGGACCCGTTATTTATTGTTTAAGATATGGGTATTCGATATATAATTCTTCAAGTTTATTCCTTGCCTCCTCTAGTTTCGTCTGCCACGAAATAGTCTTTGACGATGTTGATTTCCACTTAATTCCTTCGGTTTTTAGATCTATTCCAAACCGGTCGCCGTGTTTCCCATCCGATTTGATATACCATACATGGCGAGGAAGTTCTGGACATCCTTCTGGTAAAATGGCAGTGCGAGGCTTCGTAGCTTTATTTACATTCTGCATTGACTGTGAAATGATACGGAGATTTGATTTGCGGTTGTCAAGGCCATCTCGGTTGATATGATCAACCGATTCCTTCTGCCCCTTCCCGTCAAACGTGAAACGGTTCATGATAAAGTTGTGGAGGTAGAGGATTTTGAAACGTCCTCGAATTGTTATATGACACCCAACATACTTCCCCCTAGTTACAGCATACCAATGACGGGACTGAACCTTTTCAAGGTCGTCTTTATCAATTTTAAATATGAATGGAACTCCCTTTGAGGTGATTGTTCCTTCTATATAATCATCCACTTCCCTGTACACTATAGGAATAGGTTTACGTCCCGCCCGCCCGGTTGATTCCCCCTCAATGAAGACCTCTGAATCGTGATCTTCGTTGCGGATGTTTCCATCGCTACTCATACTGTATTGTTATATATACAATAATACCGCCTTCTCTAAATAGTTGGGCGATACATGTATATTAATTACTGTAGGCCAGGCCGCCCATGCCGGACATGACGCGGAGCACGTTGTAGTTGACGGCGTAGATGCGGACCTTCGCCGTACGCTGCTGCTGGACCGTGTTGACGGACAGCGTGAGGTTGAGCGTGGCCTTGTCGATACGCGAGAAGTTGCACGTGCCGCTGGGCTGGTGCTCCTCGGGCTTGAGGGCGAAGGAGTACACGTTGATGCCCACCGACGGCGTGCGGGTGTGGTGCTGCCAGGGCTGCACCTTGTCGAAGTAGCGACCCTCACGCTCATCGAAGCGGTCCTGGCCGTTGAGCTGCACCTTGGCGACCTCCACGGGGTTCTTGCCCTCGCACTTGACGTTCGAGGCGAGGATGACCTTGGCCAGCAGGTAGTTGGTCGTGCCCTCGAAGAAGTTCGCGTCCTCGGCCAGGCCAGCAGCATCGTAGATCTGCGAGCCCGTCGACAGGCCGGCACCCGATGCGGCACCGAGGCCAGGCAGGTAAGGGGCGTTCATGCCGCCGAACGCACCAGAAGGAGCACCGGCTCCCGACGAGAGATTCCATGTGGGGACACCCGGGGCACCCGCGGTGAGCGTCGCCGGGCCGTTGGTGGCGAGCGAGCCGCGGCCGAGGACCGCCGTGACGATGCCCTCCGTCGACCAGTCGTCGGAGTAGTTGAAGGGCTGCTGGCCCAGGGCCTCCTGGATCCACGGCGTCGGGGGGGCGTTGCAGTCGACGAACGAGTCACGCTGGACAATCCACACCAGCTCCTTGACGGGGTGGTTGAAGTTCATCTGGATCTTGTTCGAGGAGGCCGTGACCGTCTCGTCGCCCGTGAACTGGAGCTGGTCAATCAGGTACTCGTGCGACTGCTGGGCGAAGCGGCGACGCTCCTCCGTGTCGAGGTAGACGTAGTCGATGTACAGCGACGCGGCCACCAGCTGGAGCTGGGAGACGGCCGTGACACCGTTGCCGAGGCTGAGCACCGCCGGGTAGGTCGGGAGCAGGCCAAACTCGTTGCTCGCGGCAACATCAGCGTAGCAGCAGTTGTAGTTCTGCTCGAACTCGACGTTGATGCGGACCTCGTGGTACTGGAGGGCGATCAGCGGGATGGCCAGGCCGGGGTTGCGGCAGTACCAGAACTGCAGGGGGATGTACAGCGTCTTGAGCGGGGTGCCGGCACGGGACAAGCACGAGTTGGTGGCCTCCGACGCGGCACACGTGGCGTCCAGGGCGACACCAGCGGCATCCTTCAGCAGCACCAGGTCGGCGGAGTTGCCTACCATGTCGTCGAACGACACCTGGGTGCCGAGGGGCTGGGTCAGCTGCGTCCAGATCTGCATCCAGTCGCCGTACTGGCGGTCAATACGGGAGCCGCCGATCTCGATCTCGACCTGCTTGATCAGGCGGTGGCCGACGTAGTTCAGCCAGCGGAAGCGGGTGTTCGCGACCGTCAGGTAGATCTGGGGCAGCGTAACCTGGATGTACGTGCGGTACATCAGATCAGCGTTGCGGCTAATGACAGCCGTGACACGGCGGCCGAAGTCAGCCTGGCCGTTGAAGGTCACCTCAATCGCCTCCATGGCGAAGTTGGTGTGACGCTTGTACAGCACCTTCCAGAAGGTAATCTGGGGGTTACCAGAGATGTAGATGTCCTGGGCACCGTACGAGACGAGCTGCATAAGTCCACCTCCCATTGTTGTTTATGCTCCTTACTGACATTATTTTTTTCTCGCGAACAGCGGCACGGCGGGTTTCCCCTCGCCCCGTGCGTTGGGCTACAATGTATTTTTTTCTCTACTATTACTGAAAATGGTAAACGTGTTCCTATTCCCCACGTCGAATGTCCTGATCAATACGTTCCTACGCTCGATCATTGTCATCCTCGTTATGATCTTAGGGTTTCAGTCATCGTGGTACGAAGCGTACTGGGGAGCGGTGATTCATGATGCCATATCTCTTTTCATCGTGCGGTCATACATCAGGTAGGAATAATCCGCGTTCAGTATAATTAATGAGTGGTGCGACTATAGCATACTCATCAAATATCGCATCCTATTTGAACGGAGATCAGATTTCCGCAATGTGTCTGGCTCCCTCATTATTCGGTTTAAAGTCCTACTGGAACAGCTTCTTTTTTGGTACATCGAATGGAAACCTCTACAACTTCAACGAAGGCACGAACATCATTCAACAAATTACGGTTACGGGGTACACTGGGGCTTTGAACGGCCCAATAACATCGCTAACAACCGATCCTGCCGGAAAGTACCTCTTTCTTGGATCTCCGTCCGATGGTAAACTCCTACGCCTCAAACTATCACAGTTCAATCGTACCGGGACATTGACTGTAGATAGCAACATCTATGTCCATTCCACAAACACTGGAGGAATCGCAGTGAA
>Ga0208872_1001505_pt1 | contig 14237 bp, 15 predicted proteins | sample CryBogCBH12Aug08_FD_185508 | JGI IMG/M metagenome (GOLD analysis project Ga0208872, IMG submission 185508) | Freshwater microbial communities from Crystal Bog, Wisconsin, USA - CBH12Aug08 (SPAdes) | ecosystem: Environmental > Aquatic > Freshwater > Lake | place: Crystal Bog, Wisconsin, USA...
GGGGGCGACGCTGGATCACAACCGACACGTCCCGCGTGGCCTTGGCACTGGCCCGCACCCGCTTGATGGCTGCTAAGTTCCCCTATTACTACCTTGCCGACTCCGAAGACGGGCGTAAAAAGGAAATGGAAGTCACAGGCAAAATTCAGCCCCAGGACGTAGCGAAGCCAACCGGCGACATCAGAAAAGGATTCGTCTACAAGACTGTGCCGCACATCACGCTAAAGTCCATCGCCAACAACCCTGAAATCGACGAGATACACGCCAAATGGCAGGAAACTCTTGAACCATTGCAGGACGAACTCAACCGGCTACGGCGGCAGTTGTGGGAAGAATGGGAGATTCCCCGCGAAGCTGAGACCCCTTGGGACGAGGCGACACGGAAGATTTTTCACCGCATCCAGACTTTAAGCGAAGCTGCTGAACCCGATACTACGGCGATCAACGGTGCTCTGTACGCTCTGAATTTCAATCTTAAGCGCGAATACACCCTGGATACCCTACCAGAACGCCCCGCCGATCCTTGGCCCGAAGATGCCGGAGAAATACACAGGCAATGGTGGGATGCCCGCCGCAAACGCCAGCAAGAGATAGATGCCTCGATCTCGCGCAACGCCGACACCGAGACCCTTTTCGATCAACCCTACGAGGACAAGAAGCGCATCCGCGTCACAGGCCCGTTCACTGTCGAGTCACTTTCCCCGCATCGCGTCTTGCCGACCAATGAAGACGACACGCCATTACCCAAGGCAGAAACCGAAGCCAAGCAGGAGGCAACAGACTTTGCCACGATGATTTTGGATAATTTACGCAAGGCCGGCGTACAGAACACCGTCAAGAACGAGCGACTAAAATTCGACAGGCTGGAACCCTACGCGGGGGGATGGCTCCATGCCGAGGGCGAATACACCGAACAAGACAGCACAATCAAACGGGTAGCCGTGTCCATCGGCCCGGAGCATGGCACGGTTGGCACGTTGCAGGTCAAGGAGTCTGTCAAAGAGGCGGTGAAGGGCATCGGCTTCGACATACTGCTGGTGTGCGGTTTTGCCTTCGACCCTTCAGTAACCGAGGAGGCCAAACGCTATGGCAAGCTGGTTGTCCTGCCAGTGAAGATGAACCCCGATCTTGCAATGGGCGATGACCTACTAAAGAAGACAGGTAGCGGGAATCTGTTCATGGTCTTCGGCGAGCCTGACATTCAGCCGGTCGATCTTAATACCGGGAAGCTGATCCCAAAAAAGGACGGTACGCTACAGATCGAAGTCAAGGGACTCGACATTTACGACCCGACCACCGGCCAGATTCGCAGCCACAGCACCGACGACATAGCCTGCTGGTTCATCGACACCAACTATAACGGGGAAAGCTTTTTTGTCCGCCACGCCTACTTTACCGGGGGCGACAAGCCTTACGAGAAACTTAGGAAGGCACTCAAAGCGGACATTGACGAGGCAGCTTGGGAGGCTTTATACAGCACTATAAGTAGACCGTTTCCAGTACCAGAAACCGGCAAGGTGGCCGTGAAGGTCGTCAACCATTATGGGGATGAGATTGTTAAGGTGTTTGGGATCAAAAAATGATCGCAACTAAAGCTAGATAATTCTCTATCATGTTGAATATTTTTATAAAAGACTACGCTTGGGCGAAAAGCAAGCCAAGACAGATAGATAATGAAACCCTCATTGATCTTTTGCGCATCTGCGAGTATGAAGCTGAACGAAGTAATGCCCTTGATGAAATAGGATTTCAAGACAATGCGAGTTCCGTTGATGCCTTGTATATGTCCTAGATGCTCTAGGGGTTCCTCCTAGCGGGCATAAAAAGAGGTTATCTGGTGAAGTAGATAGGTTCTCCCGTGAATGCGTATTTGATCGAGAATGGTTCGACGAACTTTTTTATCAAAAATACCTTCTTGAAAAAGACCAATACAACTATTCATATGTGGATATTTTGGAAGTCGTCAAAAACGAACTAGAAAATAACATTGATAGCCACTACAAGTGAAATAAGCCCTATGTTAAACCCGTTTTATAACGAACAGAACAAAACACCATGCATTACCCGAAAAGCCTAGTCAAAGCCGCCCTTCTATCCCTTTTACTGTCCGCCGCCTTGTCCGCCCATGCATTTGAACCACCCACCGTGCCTGACCCGGTGAAGACACCCGGCGACGTACTCACGACGGACTCCAGCACCGTTTGCGAAAAGGGCTACACGAAGACCGTCCGCAACGTGCCTGAAAAGCTGAAGGAACAGGTTTACGCCGATTACGGGATAACCTCCCGCAAGTACGGTGAGTACGAGATTGACCACCTGATAAGCCTCGAACTAGGCGGATCGAACCTTGAAAAGAACCTCTGGCCTCAGTCTTACGAGACACAGCCGCTTAACGCACACGTCAAGGACAAGCTGGAAAACAAGATGCACGATCTAGTCTGCTCGGGGCAACTGGACTTGAGGCAGGCCCAGCAGGAAATCGCCAAGGATTGGGTAGGGGCATACGAGAAGTACATAGGGGCAGTCCCACAAACAGGCGGCACACAGTAGCCGCCTGTTTGTGCGCGTATTGCAAATCTCATACAAACCAGTAAAGATGGTAAGGGACAGAAGGGCATACAATGGCTTACGAAATAATAGAAGTTGACGGTGCAGTGATTCGCATCCGAATTTCAGACGTTTTCCGGCTCGCGGATCAGGAAGCGTTGCAGGCTCTGGCTAAGGAACTGATTGATAAATACGGGAAGGCAAAGGTTCTGGTGATTATTGACCGCTTCCAGGGATGGGGTCGGGGTGAAAACTGGGATGGCGATGTCGGCTTTTTGATGGAATATGGCGACGAAATTGAAAAAATCGCCTTCGTGGGCGACGAGAGCATAAAGGATCAAGCCTTTCTCTTTGTCGGGAAAGGGTTCAGGGACACGGAAGTCGAATTCTTTCCGCTGCCATCACTAAAGGAGGCCGAGCAGTGGGTACTGGCATAGGGCATAAGCGGACATAGTATGAAGCCGATGACTAGGGCGGAATTCATTTCCCGGCTTGCCGACAGGCTCGGCTACCTGCCAGCCGGTGAAGTCAAGGCAGCGGTGCTGGCGATCACCGAGCGGCTGGGCCTCGCATTGCGGAACGGGGAGAGGGTTGAGATTCGCGGGTTCGGCGGGTTTTCGCTGCACCGCCGCCCACCGAGGGTTGGGCGTAACCCGAAGACCGGGGAGGCGGTTGAATTGCCAGCACGGTTCGTCGTCCACTTCAAGCCGGGGAAGGAACTCAGGGAACGGGTGGATGCAGTCCGTGAAATACGAGGCACTCCATTGGATGGCGGGGAATACACTGCCACTGTTCCATCGGCGGATACAGCCGACAATCCCAATGGCGAATAACATCCGATTGAACCCTATCGGGGGTTTGCTCCGTGCGCAGGCTATAGTGCTTCACCCGCAGGCGTTCCCTGACTTGACCGAGCAGTTTGGTGGACTTGTCAGGCATGGCGGCAGGGTGTATAACACTTTTTAAAAACGACCCCCATAAAAATAGCACACATTGGAAGTTTCAATGTGTTGGCAAGCTGATATGGTGATATACACCAAAAGTGGGGGGTTGTAAGGCTCCGTTTGGGGAGGCCATTACAAAGTTGGGCCATTATGTTGCTTACTGAGCTATCCTGCGCAAAGGAACAGCTTAGTGTTGTCAAGTTGCCTCCACTCCCAAATTGGGAGCAATTCATGGGAAGAAGATGCAGATGAATTTTACAATGGTCTTAGGTGTCGTGGGTTCTATCGCATCGGTAGTCGGTTTACTCTTACCAATTCAAAGCAAGCACCAGAAAGCTATACATCTTGCTTATGGACTTGGTATGACAATACTTGCAAGTTCAGCAGTTTGGTATTGGCAAGAAAATCTAAGAATTCACAACGTGGAACGAGCCGCGACAAAATTGTTAGAACAGGCAGACATGAACGTTCCAACAATTGGGTTTAACCAAGCAGCGCTCGCCTTTTTAGAAAAGAACAAAGATCTATATCCTGACTCTTATGCCAGAGCTCAAGAAATTTGTAACGTCAACAAATGCCTATGGATGAGTAAGGGTGAAAATCGCTCAGTTGATTATCAACAAATACAAAATCAGAAAAACGTTTGTGATGCTCTGATTGGTCTAATTCGAGGGATTAGTGTACTTGAAAATAGTCAGTAACAGTAGCAACACCCTCAACACGTTAAATCGCAACGCGGTAACGCGCAATAGGCATAAGCCGTATTGGGCCGCATGGAGGGGAAAAGCAAAAGCCATACTAAGAATGCATGATTATTTAAAAGCCTTGTGTATTTTGGTAGCCCCTTCTTGGAGTGATAAGGGAGGAGTTAATTATTGATTTTATAACTTTTTTTGCAACATATACATATCCTTTTATTTTATCCATTCTTAGTGCCATTTTTGGAGCTTGGCTTTCTGTCAAATGGGGGGTTTGGTATAACGATTATAGATATTCCAAACAAGCTGATTTATTAGGAGATTGGTTGTCATCTTGGGATAACCCTGAAAATCAGGAAGAATGGTTGTCAGAGAGAGTACATATTGATGTTAAAAAAGGGATGTTTGTATTGAAAAATACCGAGAATTAAGGTGATTATACATGGGAAGGTTATGGCAACTTGTATGACAAACGATATTTTTATGGGGTTTGGGAATCCAAAAAACGGGCTGCTCACTCAAGTGGTCCATTTATCTTTTCAATTCTGCCACAAGGTGATGTAATTGTCGGGTATACGCTTGGACCAGACCGTAAAGGTAATATGCTAGGTTATCGATGGGCAATGGGGAGAAATCCTAATTCTTTAGCTGAGGCAAAGAATTGGTTTTGCAAAACAAAGGTTGTATCCCGTAAAATGCGCTGATGTACGAGGCGCATCCTATGTGTTTTACCCATTTATATTAAGCCGAGTTGCAACGTTTGTTTGTTGTCCGGCAAGTGAGAGAAAGGGCCGTAACGCCGGATGGTTAAAAAAACAAGAGCGAAAAGCAAAGAGCAAAAGCCACTCTTTTCTAGTCCGTCGCCCAACCCGGCGCTCAAGGGGACGCGGGGTTACGCTTTGGTTTGAGGCATGGCAGGGTTGATTATGGGTGTTTCTGGCTGAAACCGCGAAGGGTCAAGATTAGCCTAAAAGGGGGCTTTCAAGCCGCCAAGCCCGGTTGCCACGGGTTTTGAACGGGACAATGCAGTTATCTTTATTAGTTTATAAGTGAATGTTAATGCTTATAAATAAATTAATGCAAGACAACTCGCATTGTCTTGTATTGTTAATCATACAGGATGCAGCCCTTTTTTGTCCGCCATTAACCCAAGGCCACGGCCTAACGCCGCCTCTCCTTGTAGGGGTCGGTCAGGTCGCACACCGCCGGGTTGCCGCTGCCGTCGTAGCAGACGAAAAACCGGGACAGGCTGATCTTGGAGCAAGTCACCTTGTCGCCCGTCCTTTCCATGCACTTCTTGTACTCCCGGTACTCTGCCGGGGTAGGCGGTATCTTGTACTCCTTGGCCTCCGCTAATGCAGGGGCCAGGGAGACAAACAGCGTCAACGCTATAATAAAAGTCTTCATTCGACGAAATCCTGTGAAACTTTAGAGCCTTTTGTTGATTTGCACCCAAGCCCCCAGCCTGATGATTTGGCGAGGTATGAGTATTTATAAGATTAGGAAATCACTGTTCATATTTTAGGTCAACGCTAATTCCTAAAATTTTGGTTTCATCTGATTTGTCAGTCAATTCTTTTACTTTGGATTTTTCTATTTTTTCTGCTTCAACTTTAAAACCATGCTGCTCTAGTTCTTTAATTATGTTTTTATACTTGCCTTCGTTAAATGTGACTATGTATTGCATGTCATTTTTTTCGCATTCTTCCATAGCAATACGCAAGGCAGTAGCTGCTTGTCTATCATCCATGGCATCAAATAGACGGCTATCATGTATTAAAGTTCTGACTTGATGGCGGTGTTGCCCAAGCAATAACATCCAGTCAAAACAGAATATTTTGACTTCATTTATGCCGTCAGATGAATCATGGTCAATACGAGGGTTTAACGTATATCTTACTTGGTTTACTCCTGTATTATTTTCTATTGTAAAGCCATTTTCTTTGTCTTTATAAAAGCTATTAGCTAACCTCCTAAAAAGCCGCAAGTTAGTGTCTTTTATCTGTTTACCATCATCGGAATTAAGGTATTTTTCCGTTTCAGTGCTTTCCTTATCAAGAGTTGATTTTATTTCAGATTTTTTTATTTCATATTCATTGATAAGTCTCTGTCCTTTGAATAAGGTGTCTTTTCTTCTTTCAAGGTCTGATAATTTTTGTTTCAGTGCGTCACGCTCCTCTAAAGCACCTTTATTTTCTAAATATTTTAGTAAATCATCTTGCTCTTTCGATAAAGCTTTTCGGGTTTTTTCTAGTTCTTTTTGTTGTTGTTCAATTCTTTCTTTTTCTTTAATAAGACGTTCAGTTCTTGAGATAAGTAATGACTTGTGGAAATTTTGAACATCTTCTAATTTCTTCTTAATTAGGCTGGGAAGCTGTATCCCAGCCTCTTCATATAGTTTAGATACTTGTTCTGAATCAATATCGGTTTTAATGTCTAAACTTTTATCTATTTGGCTTAAAGAATGTGATAATGAAAACTCTTTATTTGAAATGACTTGAATTTTTGCCGCTTTTTCATCTGCCTCTTGTTCTATCTCATGGAAATTTTCGGCAATATGGAAATTGGCAATCTCATTTTTTAAATGAGTTATTTTATCTTCCAGGTCAACTAATTCAATCTCTACATTGCCGCTAAAATTAAAATAATCCTTAATTATAGGGTCGTCTTGAATGTTGCTTTTTGCTTTGATAGTTTCATCATACTTGAGCTTCAATTGTCTTTTTTCTAGGTTTTTAGAAAAATCTAACCCCAATAGGTAAGACAAAATAAGAACAGTATCCCATTGATTAACCGATCTATCAGCTACACCAGCATAATTTGTGTATTCATCTTTGCTTCTACGCATAAATTTTGCTAGAAGACTTCTAAATTTTATATTTGGTATGTTATCATTTTCATCCAAATAAAATAATTCCTTAGCAAGAGTACGTCGAAATATTTCAAGTGATAACTCTTCATTGTCCAAATAAATAACGGATTGATTGCTTGTGTCTCTGCAAGCTGTGTATATCTTTCCGTTAATTGAAAAATCAAGACAAAACTTCCAGTTTGGTAGTTTTTCTTTAAATGCTTTAATTTCCCTCGAAGCCAAACAAAAATTTATAAGATAAAGCATCAGCGTTTTTCCAACGCCATTATATGTGTTTTTTATGTTTTTTTTACCAGCCGAGTCTTTACAACCAATGATAATTGATAGCCCTTTAGGGTTAAAATCAATGGTTTTAAATGACTCCTTATCTGAGTAAAGTCTTATGAGTTTCATGGTGACTTAGTGCTAAGTTCAATTTTGTTCTCTTCAATTATTTCAAGTAACCCAAACAAGTATAGCAAATCAATACATAGTATCAATTCGTTAAAATTATTATTGGCTGGATAGTTTCCTATTTTTATATGTTCTTGATAGGAGTTCCATATCTCGTCTAGTGTTTTTGGTGTATCTAAAATAAAGGTAACATATGCAGAAAACCCCAAAAGAGACTCTGAAAGATTTATGTATTTATTTGGTAATATCATCTTAATTTGTCTCAAATATGTCGCAGGCTTCAAAAAAATACGCCATTAATATAAATATGGCATCCTGTATTTTCTTTGAATTATTTTCATTTTGAACATCTGGTAAAGCTGCGTTTGAAATAAAGAAAAATCTCTTATCGGCATAGTTTTCTATATTGTTTTGGTGTTGTAGTTTTGAATCATTGTAGTAATTAACGAATCTGTCTCTGATTGCTTGAACAGAGTTCTTCTTATTTTCAAGTATGAAGCTTTCAATCGCTTTTTCTTGATGAGATGCTGTATTAAGAATTCCAGAAACACGCTTTGTTAGACCATTTAGTTTGATTTTTTCTTCAAAATCATTTCTGTCTTCGTAGTTTTCATTAAAATCAATCGGAACTTGATTTTTTAAGATATGGATTATAACCTCTCCCAATGCCCAAAAATCTAAATCTCCTATTTCATCGGTTGGAATTAAACCAACAACCTGCATTACTTGGAGTTTTTTTAATTCATTAAACAACCTCTTTAGTTGTGGTATTAGTAGAAAGTCAATTTTAACTTCTGAGTGAGAATTCTTTAACTTCTCCAATTCACTATATGAACTTGGAGATAATCCTTTATCCTTGTCATTAACTGCCAAATAGAAGGTTTCAACTTTAAAGCCTTCGCCCTCCCAATGATTGACCAATCCTTTAAAATCTGTATTTAACTTATTTATCAAAATCGCTTCTGATTTCTGTATATTTTCTGGTGCATAGCATTGAAAATAGGTGTTTGTCGTCGGAATAAAACCGTCGTTCTTTCTGTCCCCATCAGAGCCATACGCTTTAACTTTACGAAAGTCCTCGTATAAAAGCCCCATCACTTGGGTAAACAAGTCTTCAAACGCTTGCCCATTTGCTTTAAATATCTTGTTTTCAAACAAAATTCCAGCAAAATACTTTTCATTATCGTTCATAATATTCCATCATTAAATATTTGTTTTTAAGGATATGTTGAAAAATTGTATAGGTAATATTTTGTCAAGTCTATTCCTCCAATGCCATGTAAAGCGTTCGCCGTGACACTCCCAGCAACTTTGCTACCGTGATGTTAGCTTAGACTTTCTGCCCATCTTCACGCCACGGGCGACTGCCGCCGCCCTGGTGCGTTCCCCGATTAGGGAGCGTTCGAGTTCCGCCAGAATGCCCACCATTTGCCACATTGCCCACCCCGTAGGCGTTGCCGTGTCGATTGCTTCGGTTAGTGATTGGAAAGCCACCCCGCGAACCTTGAGAGCATCGAGCAGCCCTATAAGGTCATGGAACGACCGCCCTAGACGGTCAAGTTTCCACACTGCCAGAATGTCCCCATCGGCAAGAGCCTTAAGGCACTTGGCAAGCTCTGGACGCTTCGCCCCTGTCCCGCTTGCCTTGTGGATGAATATTTTCTCACACCCCGCCACCTTGAGTGCGTCAAGTTGAAGGTCTGGGTTTTGCTCGTCAGTTGACACCCTTGCATAGCCGACTTAGCCTTAAAACCTCACAAGCCCTTGGCTCTGCCATGGACGTTGTTTTTGAAGACCTGGCATAAACAGCGGAAAGCAGGATAGCCTAAGCCGTCCTGCTTTTTTGTGGCTTGGAACATCTATGTTATTTATATTTATAAAAAAATAACACGACCTTACTATCTCAAAAAATGAGATGGCTTTTAATCTCATAAACTTTATTTATTAAATTCTCAATCTCTCAAAAGCGAGATGGCTCACATGAGCGTCCATTGCCATTACAGACCATAAGGGTCGTTCTGGTGATCCATCACTTGCCACAAATACCGATGCCCAGGCAGATCATGATGGTCAAATTGTCACCCCCCCACCATCCATTGCCATACCAGCATTGTATGCCGATGAAAATTTCAACAATCAAAAACGACTGCGCCGACCTTTCGACAATGTTGATTCAGACAACCATGGTGGTAATCTCCAAATCCAACTACCTGTATTGCTCTAGCCCGTTCTCCAAAAAAATCGCTTGACCCTATTACCTTAGTCTCTCATAATAGAGATAACTCAATATCTTATAAACTTACTTTATCATTATCTCAATCTCTCAATAACGAGATGGCTCATATGAAAATAATTGCCCTGATCGGTCAAAAAGGTGGGTCTGGCAAGACCACACTCGCTACAGCTCTCGCTGTCCGTGCCGTTCAAGATGATAAAAGCGTTGCGCTTATAGACCTCGACCCACAGGGAACAGCCACTAAATGGGCAGAAATCCGTGAGCAAGAAACCCCCGCCATTGTTTCATGCCAGATTTTTATGCTCCAGAAGATTTTGGCAAAAGCAAAGGAAGGGGGGGCAGACATCGCCATCATCGACACGCCAGGGAAAATCGAACATGCCGCTGTTGAGTCTGCCAAAGTAGCGGACCTAGTTCTAATTCCAGTCAGAGCAACAGCCTTTGATCTGAATGCCCTTGCGGAACTAAGGAGCCTTCTCGCTATTGCGGGTGATCCATTGTCTTACGTTGTCATCAATGCTGCTCCACATCAAGGCCGCCGCCACGAAGACGCTAAGGCTGTTATAGAAGGAATGCATTCACTCAGGGTTGCCCCTATTCATCTTTGCCAGCGAAACGCTTACGCTGATGCCACCATCAACGGCTTGACGGCAACGGAATACGAACCCGGAGGGAAGGCAGCACGGGAAATAGACGCTCTATATTCTCTTATATTCTCTAAATCTCATTCTCTCAAGAGTAAGAAAACTCATGGCAAAACCAAACTTGCAACAACTTCTTAATGATGCTAAATCAGTCACACCAACCAATGTATCCACGAAATCGACAACCACTCATGCAGGAGGAGACGATACACGAAAACGTATCGTCCATAAACCAGGCGAGGTAAACATATCAGCTTATTTTCCGTCGGAGGTTAAATCTGCTTTACGCCTTGTCCAAGCTAAAACTGGAAAGAACGTCAAGCAGTGCCTTGCCGAAGCTCTCGCGGATTACTTCCGAAAATATAACGTTCCCGTTACATTGCCATTGGAATAAAGCAGAAAAGGGTAGATATGACGACTAAAGCAGCAGACAAGAAAGACAAGTCCTTTCTGCCACCCAATGAAGCTGACTTTCAGTCCAAACAATTGGATTTATTCCGCTACTTCTTGTGCGGTAGCGACGATGAGCGTGACCGACTTTCTAATACGCTTGACCTTTGGGACAGTGTGCCGCGTTATTCAGTATCACGTCAAGCTATGGAAAAAATGCGCAAAGCTAGTGCCTTCCCGCAACTGATGAACATACCATTCCACTATCGTGGACGCGAACTTAAAGCCATCATTCAGCCTGCATGGATTCAAGACAAAGACGATAACGTAATTGGATATTACCCTAGTGCGAACGAGGAACTTATCGAGGATGCCTTGCTCAAAATTGCCGCCGAGCAAGATCGTGGTTATTTCGATAAAACAAACTACCGTAGCGGGGTTGTGTTCACACTTTACATGCTACGCGAAGAATTGAAGAAACGCGGCCATGCCCGATCTTATCAGCAAATCGTTTTAAGTCTCAATATCTTAGCACGAAGCACGATTGAAATACGCACAATGGTGGATGGCAAGGGCGGGGAAGGATTTGCCATCAGTGCATATATTTCCGGCCTGTCGGCTGTTTCCAGAGGTATTCTTGCTGATGACCCCCAAGCAAAATGGATAGTCCAGTTTCATCCCTTGGTCACACAAGCCATAGATGCTCTGAAATATCGACAATTCAACTATGCACAGATGATGAGTCACTGCACACAGCTTGCACGTTGGTTACATAAGCAATTATCCCTCAAATTTACCTTTGCCAGCCTAATGACATCATTTGAAATGCGTTTCAGTACCGTTAAACGCGATAGTGCCTTACTGGATAGCTACAAGCAACAGCGTCAAGCTATCGCCAAACTTGACGCTGCATTTGGTGAATTGGAAACAAGTGGAGTTCTGATGACAGTCAAAAAATACGAGATACGCGGTTCACGCGATAAACTGGAAGACGTAACTTATACCCTTACAGCTTCGCGTGAATTCATAACACAGATGAAAGCTGCCAACAAACGGCAGTCATTGGCGGTCGAAAAATCAACCGCCGATGGAGATCATCAGAAATAAATTGAAAATAAGTAGTTATAGGTGACGGTTCGCCAAAATTTCCGGTAGTTATAGGTGACAGGTCACAGCATTTTTCGGTAGTTATAGGTGACAGGTTGCGGTAGTTATAGGTGACATGTTTCAATTTTTAAACAAAATGAAACATTTTTCAGTGCTTTTAGCTGGTTCTGTCGGTAGTTATAGGTGACGGGTCGTCTAAAAATCGGTAGTTATAGGTGACGGGTCGTCTAAAAATCGGTAGTTATAGGTGACGGGTCGTTATACGAGGTCAATTTCAAACCAATTTGTAACCAATTCTACGATGTCGTCGGTAGTTATAGGTGACGGGTTGGTGAAAAAAAGATTCATAAAACACTGATCTTAAATACAAAAAAATCACTTTTTTTGCTCTTATTCTTTTATTCTTTATTTATCCTTCTTCTATCCGTACCAGCCCTGTGGATAACTCAAACATCGAAGCAACCAACAAGCAAATACAAAAGTGCGCTAACGCGCACAACCATTTTCAACAGGCACAACACCAAATCAAACACCGACAACAAACAGGCCATGATTGCCCATGCCCCGAAACATTGGAAAATCAATCACAAACCATCGACTTACCGGTTATCCGTGTGTTCAAACAAATCACTAAAAATCGTAATCGCCAAATAAGCAAGGCAAGCCATTTAAAGCAACCTTTCCCATTCACCTACAAATCCCAACCACCAACACGATAAAAAGGCCCAGAAGCCAGATTTGCAGGCTTGTTAATGCTCTCCAAACAAAAACCGTCGAAACTTTTGAGCATCACACTCCCGATAAAAAGACAGCCAAACAACAGACGCACCACAAAGAATCGTTTGATAAAATGGAATGTTCAAACCATTGAAACGCAAACCCGAACAACCGAAATGACTCTGACCAAAGCAGACCTGGTGGAAAGCCTTATGGACGAAACCGAATTGAACAAAGACGATGCCAAGTCATTCGTCAACCAGTTTTTCGAGGAAGTGAAGGCACTGCTTGAGTCAGGGCAACAGGTGAAACTTTCGGGCTTCGGCAATTTCGATGTGCGCGACAAAAAGCAAAGACCGGGAAGAAACCCAAAGACCGGCGAAGACATCCCCATCACAGCCCGCCGAGTGGTGACGTTCAAGCCAGGGAACAGACTCAAGGCCAAGGTCGAAGACTATTCAGATTCGCAACGATAGCCATGCTTAACCGGAAAACTATGGTAAATCCACTTATGAGCCGTTGGCTCTTAGTACACCCGAGCGAAGCCGATTCAAACCACTATAAAAAAATGTTTTTTTATTGGCTTTCCGATTCTTGAGCGATCAGGAACTCTTCAATTTTACGACCGTTCTCGATATGTTCCTTTAGCCATTTAGGTCGTGCGCCACGACCTTTCCAAGTGTTTTCCTCGTTATCGGGGTCTTTATATTTCACGGGAACTGTTCTGCCTTTAAGTTTACTTTCACCTGAAGGGTTTTTACCTTTGGGATTCGCTTTGCCGGAAGGTTTTTCAAATGCATCAATTGTACCCGTAGGAAGGTTAAGCCCCAAATGTTTAGCTATTTCCTCGGGCGAAAGGATGATGCCTTTATTTTTTATATCTTCAATTAAAGCATCTATCGCTGCAAGTGTTTCTTTCTTTTCGGCTTCAATCTGCTGCTTGATCTGTTCATCAAGTAATCTTCTCTGCTCAATAAGTTCTAGGTAATTCATTTTTTCAAAATTTTTAGGTTTCTTTGTCCCGTAAATCATAAAAATTCCTTTGCCGCTCTGGATAAACAGGATCGTGTCATTTTTTATTATAGCGCAGATTAAAATGATTTACCAATGTGGATAGAAAGCATTGAAAGTGCAGTTCAATGAATGCAATGACTTCATTGATTGTATCAATTTCATTTAAAACATTGCCATTCGCTTATAAGGAAAATTCAAAACATTGAATCGCTTTATGAATTATAAGAACTCCTTTGTTTATTTATGGCTCATTCGATATAAATCTGAATTGATCTTGCAACAATGTCGAGAAAAATCCGTATCCCCTAAGCCGATGCCATTCCAAGTGAATGGAAAGCCGCAAGGCATTCACAATTACTGTCCACCCGAATTCGATTGTGAAGCAATTGTCGCGTACAAGCCTATTTCCATGCCAACCATAAAGTTGGATTCCATTTTTTTACAGTCACATATAATCCAATTAGATCATTAGCTGATCGCTGAAACCCGCCGCAATATCCGTAACCAGCCGAAACGCAACTTCGCGTTTTTAACCGCCTTGCCACACCGCTTGCCTTGCCTTCTTGCCCTGTGAGCCGCTTGTCGGCTTGCAAGGGCAGGGGTGCAAATGCCCATGCCATCGCAACACACAGTTTAGAGTTGATGCTTCAAAGGCATCCGTCCCCGCACAGCACA
>Ga0208872_1001507_pt1 | contig 14230 bp, 11 predicted proteins | sample CryBogCBH12Aug08_FD_185508 | JGI IMG/M metagenome (GOLD analysis project Ga0208872, IMG submission 185508) | Freshwater microbial communities from Crystal Bog, Wisconsin, USA - CBH12Aug08 (SPAdes) | ecosystem: Environmental > Aquatic > Freshwater > Lake | place: Crystal Bog, Wisconsin, USA...
TGGCCGTCGAACAGCAGGCTGCGGCTGTTCACTCCGATTTCGTGGCCGGCGGGATTTTTGGTCGTGCCGAGCTTGAAATAGCCGGTCGCGGCGGGCGGCGGATTTTGAATTGTGGCCGAAACCATTTCGGCACGGAGTGAAATGGAAACCGTCAGGCTCGCAAACAGGATGGCGAGCAAAGGAATTTCGATGCGGGAATTCATGCCGCTGATTATGAACCGCGCCGGCGCAAAATCAATCGCCGGGCCGCGCTTGCGCCGCGAAATATTTTGCGCTTTGCTCTCATTGTCGCGCCTTATATCATCGCCGCACACCGAACGTCGGCCCCAACCACCGGCGGTCAGAAAAGTTTTTATCAATAAAAAAATCACCGCCGGTTTTGTCACGCAAAGCGTCGCCGGACGTCTTTTTCATCCCCGCCACTGGAAGTCTTTCTTTCGTTGCCTCTGCCCGCGCCAGAACGAAGCCAAGTCCACCGATGACGCGGCGCTCAAGCTATACGGCCAGATTCTGCCCGGCGGCTTTTTGAATTACGGCTACAGCGACACCCCCGGGATCACGCCGGAGCAAACCACGATTGCCTCCATCCAGAACGCGCAGATCCGCTACGGCGAACGGCTCGCCAATCTGGTGAAGGACAAGGACAACCGCGTGCTCGACGCCGGCTGCGGCCTCGGCGGGCTCGTCGGGCTGATATTGGAACGTGGTTTGCAGCCGACCGCGCTCACGCCCAACCGCACGCAAATCCGCCGCATCCGCGAGGTTTTTCCCAATGTGCCGCTCATCGAAGGGCGTTTGGAACAAATTCCGCTACCGGAATATCAACACACGTTCGGCACGGTCATCACGTCCGAATCGTTTCAATACATGAAATTGGACAAGGCGCTCGACACCATCAAGCAGGTGATGAAGCCGGGTGGCCGCTGGATTTTGTGCGACTACTTTCGCACCTCCGCTTCGGCGCGGGCTTCCGGCCATTTGTGGACGGATTTCACCGCCGCGATCGAGAAACGCGGCTGGCAAATCATTTCGCAGGAAGACATCACCGCGAATGTTTTGCCGAGCATCGCCTTCGCGCATATGTTCGGCCAGCGCTTCGGGCTGCCAGTCGCGCAGTTCGCCGTTGAACGGCTGGAGCGCAAACGTCCGGCACTGCATTATCTCTTGCAGGATGTGATCGAAAAGCTGCACGGCAACATCCGAAGCCAGCTCGATGTTGTGGATCCCGTCATCTTTGCGCGGGACAAGAAATACATGACGCTCGTCATGGAGCAGCGGTGATTCAGCGGGAAAGACCTTCCGCCGATTTTTGCGGGATTTTGGTCTGCGCCCGGCAGAGCGAAGCGGCGACGGCGCTTTCGGGCGGGCAATGCGCCTTGGAGTTTTTATGCGCTTCGTGCGTGCGAAAGCGGTGTCGCCGCTGCGCTTGCCACCGCAGTCCAAAATTGTCAATCGACCCGCGCTTCGCCTTGGCCTTTGACGACTTCGCCGATGATCCACGCCTTGTGCTTCTGCGCGTGGATGAATTTTAAAACGTCTTTCGCTTTGTCGGCGGAAACAATCGAAACCATGCCGATGCCCATGTTGAAGACTTGATACAATTCCTCGTCCGGCACGCCGCTCTTCTGCTCGATGATTTTGAAAATCGGCAGCATATCCCACGAACCTTTCTTGATGACGACGTCGAGCGACTTCGGCAGCACGCGCGGGATGTTGTCCACGAAACCGCCGCCGGTGATGTGCGCGAACGCCTTCACCGAGTTCGGTTTGCCAATGAGATTGAATTTCTTGAGTAGCTTCTGCACCAGCGGGCCGTAGCTGATGTGTTCCTTCAACAATTCTTCGCCGACAGATTTCTTCAGGCCGGGAACTTTGCTGGAAGGTTTGTAGCCGAGTTGCTCGAAGAAAATCTTTCGTCCGAGCGAATAACCGTTCGTGTGCAGGCCGCTCGATTCGATGCCGATGACCACGTCGCCGCGCTTCACGGTTTTCTGGCCGTTGAGCATCCGGGATTTTTCCACCACGCCGACGATGGTGCCGCTCACGTCGTATTCGCCCTTCTGGTAAAAGCCCGGCATCTGCGCCGTCTCGCCGCCGATGAGGGCGCAGTTGTTTTCCGCGCAGGCGCGGGCGAAGCCCTTGATGATGTCCGTGAACACGTGCGGCTCCAGCTTGCCGGTGCCGAGGTAATCGAGGAAGAACAGCGGTTCCGCGCCGAGCACGGCGATGTCGTTCACGCAATGGTTCACGAGGTCCGCGCCGATGGTGTCGTGCTTGTCCTGCTGGAAGGCGATCTTGAGTTTGGTGCCGACGCCGTCCACGGAGGAGACGAGGATGGGCTCGCGATATTTTTTGACGTCCAGCGCGAACAGGCCGCCGAAGCCGCCAACCTTGCCGAGCACCTCGCGACGATGCGTGCTGGCGAGCAACTGGGGCAGGGTGGCTTTGACTTTATTGCCGAGATCAATGTCCACGCCGGCGGCGGCGTAAGCTTTTTGCTTCTTCATGTGGCGCGGATTAAACCGAAAAATGTCGGAGCGGGCGAGAAAATTTCTTTTGGCGTAGCGTCCAATCGTTTGGGTTGTCCCAACGGGACATCCCGACAATAGCCCGCAGTTTCAACTGCGGGTTATCGGTGTCATGGGAAGGAGTCCCGGAGGGACGGCTGAATTTCATTTCCACAAATACCGCTCGTCATATTCAACGCGGTGTTTTTTCAGCAGCGCCAAGAATTCCTCCTGAAACGTCATCTTCCGGTGATGCGCCTCCTGTCCCCGGATGTATTCAATCGTTTTGTCCAGTTGCGACACGCTCACACTGAACGCGCCATATTCTTCCTGCCAGGCAAATCCGCGCTGGTCGGGAAAGGTTTCGTGAACCCATTTGGACGAACCGCCTTTGATGAGTTGCAGCGCCTTGGCCACCGCCATTGTGGATGGCAGGGAAATGAGAATATGAACGTGATCGGCCACGCCGCCCACCTCGATGGCCTTCATTTTGTTTTGCCGCGCGATGCCGCCGAGGAATGGCCAGAGCCGTTCGCGCAATTCCGGCGTGATGAGCGGGCGGCGTTCCTTGGTGCTGAAGACGCAATGGAAATAGGCGCTGACGTAGGACATGGTGATATTCAGCCGTCCCGGCGGGACTTTGGCAATCTCGGATTTAACCCGCAGTTGAAACTGCGGGCTATTGTCAGTGGTTCCTGCGGAACCGGGAAGCAAACACGCCGGCGGCGGCGTAAGCTTTTTGCTTCTTCATGTGGCGCGGATTAAACCGAAAAATGAGAAAGTGGGCGAGAAAATTTCTTACGGAAACAGCGAGGAAATAAATCTATGGAATAACAATATGATTAGTGTCGAGCAACTGGCGCTGAACAATCGAATTTAATTGATTTGTCCTCACCCATTCCACATGACCATCAGCGAAAGCTAAATTACCGCCCATAGAGTGAATTTCTCGTGTCCAACTCATATCAAGATTGGTGGTCAATATGAACAATCCGGCTTTCACCAATTTGCCGCTTGAGGACAAATTTCGGTCGCCAGTAATGAAGTTCTGCGATGGACTGTTTGTGTGGGAAGCATCTGCATTTAGAAAATAACTAATGTTCAAATCTTTCAACGATTCAAAGTTGGTTGCTGCTTGTCGGTCTTTGTCGAGCGGACAAACGAAGATTGTCGGATGGATTGAATACGTTGAAAGTTTTTTGAAGTTAGGAAAAGCGTAACTGCTGTAGTTGAATGCCGTCATACCATCATTTGTTACGGCCGTTCGCATGGGGAAATTACCTCCGTTGTCGTCAGCATACATATAAAATCCCAGGTCAATTTGCTTGAGGTTACTCATACACCTCGCCCGATAGCTTGGTCCGCGCCCACTTTTTGCCGGAAGTAGCAAAGCGGCAATGATGGCGATGATGGAAATGACCGCCAACAATTCAATCAGTGTGAGTCCGCTGATTTTCGCCTTTGTCGAAAGCATTTTCATGGCTGGTAAAACTGTAGCTCCGCCCGCCCCGCCGACAAGCCCGTTTTTTCGTCCCAACGGGACAACCGGAAATTAGCCAGACACACCGTGTCTGGTTCGCCGAACCAAATCGAATCCGTCCCTACGGGACGGCGGAATCCAGCGTCCTTTCAGGACGCATGAATCTGGCGGGCACGTTACCAGCCACTTCGTAGCTGGCTAATTTCCATCGTCGCTGCGCGACAATAAAAAACCGCAACCCCAAAATGGGATTGCGGCGGTGGAATTATTTATGCGCCTCACGTCGCGCGTTTGCTGATGGGGCCGGCCCAGTCGCCGGTGCCGGCGGCGCCGCTGGCCTGCACGCGGAACCAGTATTCGGTGCCGCTGGTCAGGTCGGGGATGGTGCAGCTTCAATGAGTGAGCCCTTGGTGGTGACTGGTCATGTTCCAATGCCGAGCTGGATGATTCAATCCCTTGGGTTAGCCCGCCGCTTTGCGTCCCGGCATCTTTGCGCCTTCGCGTTGAATTCCTTATTCCGGTGACACTTGGGCCGAAGCTTGGCTGGCGGTGTCCTGAAACCATACAGTATTCCGGTCGTCCCGACCAACCAGAGTGTCGGGCGGACACGGATAGAGGCTTTTTTCGCCAAAATCATCAAAAAACCGCTTTTTTTGGTCTTTCTGGCCGGTTTTGAGACTTCAATATTAAAAGTTGAAGCTTCAACATTCAATATTGAGACTACTAAACTAAATATTGAAGCTACTAAACTTGATGTTGTAGCTACTGCACGAAGTTTTGAAGCTACTAAACACAATGTTGTAGCTACTACACAATGTTTAGTAGTTACTAAACTCAATGTAGTAGTTACTGCGCGAAGTTTTGTAGCTACTAAACACAATGTAGTAGCTACTGGACGAGGTTTTGTAGCTACTAAACTCAATATTGTAGCTACTGGACGAAGTTTTGTAGCTACTAAACCCGATGTTGAAGCTACAGGACGAAGAGTTGAGACTGCTGGACGTCGGGGAACCTCTGGGGTAGTCACCAAAGCTTCTGCGGTAATCACCAAAACTCCGGCGGTAGTCACCGGAACCATGCCGGTGATTACGGAAAAGGCGGCGGTAATCACCAAAATCATTTTGGGAGTCACTCCGGCCGCTATATTTATTTGACGGTCGTCGCTGGCGGCTGCAAATTTGTCAGCGTGCAATCCCACCGTCACCGGCTTTTGAAGGCGTCCGCCGTCGGGCTGTTGCTTTTAAGTCTGGCCAGTTCCGCCGCCGCGCAGGTGTGGACGAAGACGGGCGCGCCGAACAAGAGTTGGATCGCCGTGGCGTCTTCCGCCGACGGCAACAAACTGGTGGCGGCGTTTCAGGGCAGCAGCGGAGGAATTTACCTTTCCACCAACGCCGGGGCAACATGGACGGCGGCTTCGGTTCCCGCGAAATTTTGGACCGGACTGGCGTCGTCAGCAGACGGCGGCGTGCTGCTGGCGGTGGCCAGTTACGATGGCGCGGGCACGACCGGCGGCGTTTATACCTCCACCAATTCCGGCGGCACCTGGGTGTCGAATGCCGTGCCGGTGAATTTTTATCCGATGGGCGCGACGGCGGTCTCGGCCAGCGGCAAAACGCTCATCGTGGGCGGCGTCGTTTCCAGTCCGGGGCTGGCTTATTATTCCACCAACATGGGGGCGACGTGGAGTTCCAACGGTCTGCCCACGGGCGGTTACTGGAGTTCCGTGGCGTGCACTGGCGACGGAGCTGCCGCCAAATTGGCGGCGGCTTGGGGCGGCACAGTTTACACTTCGACCAATGCCGGTGCGACGTGGGCGAACAACAATCTCGGCGGCAGTTCCACCTTGGTGAGTTCGGCGGATGCGTCGCACCTTTTTGTCTATGGATCGGTCATGTTGGGTTCTACTAACTGGGGCGTGACCTGGCGGCAAACCGGCAGCCAGCCTAACGGTTACATGCAGATGGCTTCGTCTTCGGACGCGAAAAGATTGGTGGGGCTTTACGCCGGCAATGTTTATCTCTCGACGGATTTCGGCGCGACGTGGCTGACGAGTTACGCGCCGACCAAGACTTGGAAGTCCATCGGCCTGTCCGCCGACGGCACCAAAATGGTGGCCGTTCCCAGCGCCACTTCGGACGGCATCTACGATTGGCAGCCGCCGGTGTTGAACAGCACAAACACGGCGGGCAATCTGGTTTTCTCGTGGCCGACGAACGGCACGCCGTTCACCTTGCAGGTGAACCCCGACCTGAATTCCACCAATTGGGCTACCGCGACCAATGTGCCGGTCGTCACCAATTCGCTGGAGCAGGTCATCATCCCGCCGGCGGGCGGCAGCGGCTTTTACCGGCTCAATTCACCGTAAGCCGGAGAAACCACTCTTGCCAACGCGCCCGGTGTTTTGTTCAATTTGGCGTGCTCAATCAGCAGACTCTCAAGAATCCCGCCAGCTTCTCCGGCATCGGCCTGCACAGCGGCAACCGCGTCAACATGACGATTCTGCCCGCGCCTGCGAACAGCGGCGTGCGTTTCCGTCGCGTGGACTTGGACGGCAAACCGGAAATCGAGGCGCGCGTGGAATTTGTCGTGGACACGCAGCGTTCCACCACGCTCGGCAAGGGCAACGTGAAAATTCACACGGTGGAACACGTCCTCGCCGCGCTCGCCGGCTACGGCATTGACAACGCGGTTATCGAACTGGACGCCAACGAGCCGCCCATCGCGGACGGCAGTTCGCGGGAGTTTTGCAAAATCATTTCGGCGGCGGGCATCACGCAGTTTGCGGAGAAGAAGGAATTTTTCACGCCGACGGAGCCGATTGAAGTGCGCCACGGCGAATCGGTGATGACGCTCTTTCCCGACGAGCAGTTCAAGATTTCCTGCACGAGCGCGGACAAGCAGGGACGCTTCACGCAGTTTTATTCCACCGAGGTCACGCCGCAGACGTGGGAAAAAGAATTGGCGCACGCGCGGACGTTTTGTTTTTACGAGGAGATTGAATATCTCTACAAGAACGGCCTCATCAAAGGCGGTTCGCTGGAGAACGCCGTGGTCATCCGCGACGACGCGGTGCTGACGGCGGAGCCGCTGCGCTACCGCGAGGAGTTCGTGCGGCACAAGATGCTCGATATCGTGGGTGATTTGTCGTTGCTCGGAAAACCGATTCGCGGCCACGTCAACGCCGTGCGCCCCGGCCACGCGGCGAACGCGGAGCTGGTGAAAAAAATCGTCGAGCAGATCAACAAGCCGAAACGCGCGCAGCAGACGTTCACGCCGCCGCCGTCCGCGAAGGAAGCGCCGGCCCCGGTGCCGGACGCCGAGGGCGCGATGGATTTCGAGGCGATCATGAAGCTGCTGCCGCATCGCTATCCGTTCATCATGGTGGACCGGATTCTTTCGATGGTGGGCACGAAGGTGATTGGCCTGAAGAATGTGTCGGCGAACGAACCTTATTTCCAAGGACATTTCCCCGGTCATCCCATCATGCCGGGCGTGTTGCAGCTCGAAGCGATGGCGCAGGTCGGCGGTCTGCTGATGATGAAACACGCCGAATCCGTCCGGCAACTGGCTTACTTCATGGCGGCGGACAGTGTGAAATGGCGCAAGCCGGTGCTGCCCGGCGATACGCTGATCATCGAGGTCGAGGTAATGAAATCGCGCGGCAAGATCTGCAAAGCGAAGGGCGTCTGCAAGGTGGATGGCGATATCGTGAGCGAGGCGGAAGTGACGTTCATGGTGCGCAACGCGGATTGAGCGCGGGAAATTACGAATTGCGAATTTCAAATTTCGAATCAACCGTCGTCGCGCCATGCCAAATGACCTGAAAGAAAGAACCAAGCAGTTTGCGCTGGCCGTGCTCCGGTTTTGTTCTGCCTTGCCGGATAACCGCCAGATTCGGGTGGTGTCCAGCCAGTTGGTTCGGGCCGGAACTTCGGTGGGGGCAAACTATCGCGCCGCCTGCCGTTCCAAGTCCAAGGCGGACTTTATCAACAAGCTGTCCATCGTTGAGGAAGAAGCGGACGAATGCCAGTATTGGCTGGAGCTGTTGGAAAATCTGGCGGCGGGAAAACCGGATGATCTGAAACGGCTGGAATCCGAGGCTGGCCAGTTGGTGGCCATCATGGTTCAATCCAAGAAAACCGCGCGCAGCCGTCCCGATAATTCGTAATTCGAAATTCATAATTTGAAATTTTCATGATTCATCCTACGGCCATCATTCATCCGCAGGCGCAGATTGGCGCGGGCTGCGAAATCGGCCCGTATTGCGTCGTCGGCGAACACGTCACGCTCGGCGAAAACTGCAAGCTGCATTCGCACGTCGTCATTGACGGCCACACGAAGCTCGGCACCGGCAATGAAATTTTCCCCTTCGCGAGCATCGGGTTGAAGACGCAGGATTTGAAATGGAAGGGCGGCGTCACCCGCACCGAGATTGGCGACCACAACACGCTTCGGGAATTTGTGACCATCCACAGCGCCACCAACGACGGCGACGCCACCGTGTTCGGTTCGCACAATCACATCCTCGCCTACTGCCACATCGCGCACGATTGCCGGGTGGGCAGCCACATCATCATGTCCAATGTCGCCACGCTGGGCGGCCATGTCGTGGTGGAAGATCGCGCCATCATCGGCGGGCTGGCAGCGGTGCATCAATTCTGCCGCATCGGCAAATTCGCAATGATTGGCGGCTGCACCAAGCTCGTGCAGGACGTGCCGCCCTTCATGATCGCCGACGGCAACCCGGCCGAGACGCGCGCCATCAACAAGATTGGGATGGAACGCCACGGCGTCGGGGCCGAGGCGCAGGCGGCAATCAAGCAGGCCTATAAAATCCTCTTTCGCGAAGGTCTGGGCGGCACCGACGCGCTGGTGAAAATTGAAAAGGAAGTGCCGCTGTTGCCGGAAGTGCTGCACCTGATCCAGTTCATCCGCGCCAGCGAACGCGGCATCTGCAAGTAATCTTTACTTGGTCACGAGGTCGTCGAACGTCCACATTTTCCGGTCTTCGCCGGCGGAATGGATTTCCATGACCTTGCCGGAAAGCTGATGGAAGAAAAACGGCGTGCCGTAGGCGTCCACCAGCTCGCCGTTTTCATTCACGCGCAACCCGGCCACGTCGCGAATGAAATTGATTTGCTTCGGATTTTTGCCCGCGAGTGCGGCGGTGATTTCGGCATTGTTGCCGACGGGATTTTCGCCAAACGTCGCGCCGTAGTTGTGGATCACCACGCGCATATTGTCCAAAACCGTTGCCGGCGGCAGCGTGGCAACTTCCGGGGCGGATGAAATCGGCGACGTCGGCGCTGGTGTCTGAACTTCTTGGTTTGCGGTGGTGGTGGGAACGGCTGAATTTGCCGGCGAAACTTTCGTCGCCACGGAAGCGTTGGTTTCACCAGATTTATTCGGTGCGACTGCGCGGCTCGTGGAATTCAGTTGAGCCGGCTGCTTTTGATTGAGCAGCAGAAAGACGACAATAAGAATGACTGCGAACAGGATTGCAGCCCCAATTTTTTTCATCAGATGAATCCCAAGTTAGGCGTGCTGAATCTGCCGATGTTCGGGAAAACCGTCGCGAGATTGCCGCTGTCCACGCCGAACCATGTCGCGAGCGTCGCGAAATACTGGTCAATCGCCGTCGTCGGAATCCAGCGGCCGGTGCTCGTGTCGTCCGGGCCGTTGACCGCGAGCGTCGGAAACGTGCCGTAGGTTTTGCCGCCTTTGACCGCGCCGCCGCAGATGAGGTGATGGCTGCCCCAGCCGTGATCGCTGCCAAGGCCGTTGCTGGGAAACGTGCGGCCAAAATCGCTGGACGTGAACGCCGTGACATTCTGCGACAGGCCGAGCTGTTCCATTCCGCGCTGGAAGGCGAGGAGCGACTGGCTCAATTCCGTGAGCAGGTTGGCGTGCGCACCGATGATGACATTGTTCGGCGAATTGGTGGAGTAGCTGGTCTGGCCGCTGTGCAAATCGTAACCGCCGACCTGGCAGAAAAAAATCTGCCGCTTCATGCCGAAACCGCCGCTGGCCGACGCGCGGTTGCCGGCCTCGATCAGCCGTGCGACCATTTTCAACTGCGCGCTCAAACTGGACGTAAACGTGGTGGCTGGCGAAGTATTCGGTGTGGTAATCGTGGTGGGAAATGGAACGGTCCAGTAATTTGTTGCGCTTGTGTTCGCGATGGCGCTGTTGAGCAAGCCGCCGGTGGCAATGGAATGGTTCGCGACGCCGGCGTAGGCGCTGGCCTGCATATTTGGATACGGCAGGCCAAGGATGTTTGTGAGCGCCGCCAGCCGCGCGCCGCTGACGCCCGCGAGCGCAATCGCGCCGCTAGTGGAAACGGCGTATTGCGAAACGATGTTGCCGATTTCAAACGTGTTTGCGCCGGCAATGGAAACGGAAAGCGAAACCGAATTGCTGCCGTTGGCGGCGTTCAACAAATCCGCGCAACGTCCGCCCCAGCCGGTGACCGGCGGCTGGTCGGGAATGGATGTCTGCCATTGCGTTACCTGGTCGGCGTGCGAAAAAAGCTGCGGCGGCTTCTGCAAAATGCCCGCCTGATATTGCGCCCGCGTCATTGGATAAACCAACGTGCCGGTGTTGAACAGACAGGCGAGCTTGCCTTCGTTGAACAGCGTCGCCAAGCCCGTGCTGACCGGATGCAAACCGAAAGCACGCCCGGCGGCGTCGGTGTAATTACCGCCGCCCGGCTTGATGAGTTGCTGAATCGTCGCGCCGGTGCCGTCCACATTTGGCAGCGCGAGATTGGCCGTGCGGATGGCGGCGTAATTGGAGTAAAGCGACGGGTCGGTCGGAATGATCAGATTGTTCGAGTCGTTGCCGCCCGCGAGAAAAATGCACACGAGCGCCTTGTAATCCGTGATGTTTGATTGCGCGACGGCGGCGTTCATGAAACGCAAATCGCGGATGGCCGAAGTCATCGCGGCGGTGCCGACGGCGGCGCAGGCCGCGCGGCGCAGAAAATCGCGGCGCGTGATGACGGAAATATTTTTCTCGTGCATAAATTATTTTTGGATGGTGTAGTCCGGCGAACAAATCAGCAAATGCACCACGGCGCGGACGCGGTCGCGGATTTGCGTGGCGTTGGGCGGCGTGCCGTAAGGAAAATTTACCGTGTTGGTGACGTAATTGACGATGTTCGTCTTGGCGGTGGCGGACAACTGGCCGGCGAGCAGCAGCGAATTCAAATTGTCCACCAGCGCGGGCACGCCGGCGTTCGCGGTGAAATTTGTTGTCATCCACGATCCAAGATCAAGGACAACCGCACCGCCGCCATTATTGAAGCTAGACAGGCCGTTGGTATTGCCGGTGTTTCCGAGCAGGCCGCCTTCCAGAAAATTCATCTGCAATGCGACGCCGGTGTCGGAGGTGAGCTGAAATTCCGGCGTCGTCAAACCCGCCGCCGCGAGCACGCCGGGGAACTGGTAGTTCGGGAAGAAAAAGTTAAACACCGTGTTCGCGCTCAACGGCGACTGCGCGAGGTTGTAGGTCGGGTCGCTGTCGGTGTAGCCCATTTTCCAAGTGCTCCATTGCACGGTCGCGTTGCCATTGCGCGTGAGCGGCGGCGCGCCGAGCGGATACAAATTAAAACTGCTTTGCGTCTGACTGGCGGAGTTCGTCGCGTTGTAAGTGAAGTGCGTCGCGTCGGGAATGCCCGTCACTTGATATTGGCCGGAGACGAGGTAAGTGCTGGCCGGAATAAAAATCGTCTGATTGATGACCAATCCGTGCGGCCCGGCGCAACTGACGGTGATGTTCGTGCTGCTTTGCACAAAGCCGCTGGCCGTGATGCGCGGCAACAGGCAACTGCCGGAGCGGCTCACGCTGTCGAATGCCGTCACCGTGAAAACATTGCCTGAAATCATCGTGACTGCGTAAGGTCCGCTCGGTGCGCCGCCGGAGGTGAACACGAGATACGCGGCGTTGCCGGTGACGAGGCCGTGGCCGGAAATCGTGACCGTGATGGTGTTGTTCGTCTGCACATAACTGCCAGTGAGCAGATTCGGGCAGGTGACGGTGAATGAGTTTGAGCCGGTAACGGAACTGACGCTGTAACCCGTGCTCGGCGGCGCGGGATTGCCTGACGTGTCCGTGAAATTCAACGCCACGACGTCGGCATTATTCAAACGATGCGGCGCGGGCGTGGTGATGGAAATCGTCTGCGTGCCGGTCTCGACGTAAGTGCCGGTCTGACTCGCCGGCGCGGGAAACGCGCGCGCCATCGCGGTGACGCGCAGCAGCGGTTCGCGCTGTTTGCCGTAAGTTGTCACGCCCAGCAAATCGGTGCTGCGCGCTTCGTAGTCGAGCAAAATTGCTTTAACCACCGCCGCCATGTCACCGCGCACGCCGTTGCCGTTGTCGTTGAATTTTTGCACGACGCGATAGAGATAGCCGCGACTCGGATTGCTCGTGACAAGCCGCTGGATCAACTGTCGGCAAATGAACGGCCCGACGTTCGGGTGGTTGTAAATTGAATCCAGCGCCTGTTCCAAATCCTGCGAGCAATACGCGTCGTTGGTCGTGGAGCCGACGATTTGATTGCCCCACGCTGGCGGCAGCGTGACGTTGTCGAGCGCGAGCTTGGCGTTCAAATCATGTTGCGACGGCACGAGCACCATCGGGTTGGTATAATTTATCGCCGACGGATAACTTGCGGGCAGCCGGCCGTTTAACTGATTCGTCTGGTAATAATTCCAACCGGTGAACGTGGCGGCAAACCCGCTGATGACGGGCTGCGTATAAGTCGGCACGAGGTTGCCGGCAGAATTCAGCACGAGCGAACCGTCCGGCCACAGGCGGTTCAGGCCGATGGAAAAAAGCTGGTTGATTTCGCGCGCATAATTTTCATTCGCGTGCGTGCCGTTGATGAGGCTGCCCTTGCTGTTGCCTTGCATGTTGAGATACAAACCCATCGCCGGCGTGAGTGTGACGGATTTCAGAAGCGCGCGGTAATTGCCAAACGCATTGTCGAGTAGCGTGTCGTAGTAATACGCCAGTGCGTCGCTGTGATCCTGCAACGTGCCGCTTTCCGACGCGACCATGATTTCGCTCAAAGCAAATGCCACGCGCTGCCGCAACTGGTCGGGCGCGGTGATGGCGTTCTGCCACCACGAATTGAACCAGACGTAACTGGAAAACGGAAATGCCGGATCGGGATTGCGGTTTGTCTCCACGAGGCCGAGATGATGCGTGGCCGGCAGCGCAAGCTGGTTGTTGATCCAGTTCGTGTAGCCGAGCGATTGCACCGCCGCGATGTCCGTCGGACTCGCGCCGAACGTCGCTTGCGTGAGGAAACGCACTGCGCCATTCGTCGTGGCGGAATCATCCGTCCACGCGGGCGGCGTGGGCGGCGCGGAGAAATTTTGCGCGCCGTTCGCCAGCGTGAAATGGCCGCTGATTTCGCCGCCCGGAACATACGAAGTGCCGATGTTGATTAGTGATTTGCCTTCCAAAATAATTTCATCAACGTCCGCCACGGTCAGCCCGCTGGTCGCCTTGAGGTTCCAAACGTAAGTGCCGTCGGCTTGCGGATGCGCCACGGAAATGTCGAAGATGTCCTTGATGCCCGAATGGGTCAGGTAAGCATCCGTGTCAATGGATTCAGCCGACGGCGTGCCGACAAGGTTGTTCAATTGGAAGCTGATGATTGCCTGTGAACCGTCCGCGCTTAAACGCATCGTCGCCGAGCCGACGCCGGTGCTGACGACGCCGGCGGGCGCGAGCAAATTCGCGGTGAACAGCGTGCCGGCAATGGTCGCCGTCGGCGGCGTGAAATAGCGCGATAGAAAATAACTCGGCGTGACGCCCGCCGGCACGGTGTTCGTGCCGGTCGGGTCTTGCAACCACGCGACCGACCAGTTGTCGTTCGTGCCGGTGCCGGCCTTGTGCAGCACTTCCAGATAATATTTCTGCCCTGCGTTCAGCGCGAGCCAGCCGCTGCGCTGGTTGGACTGCAAATTCCATTGGCGCGGCGACGTGCCGTTTTGGCCGCTGGCCGTCGGGTTGTTTGTCGGCGTGACCCAGCAGCGGAGAATTTTATTCGCCGGTTCGCTGTCATCGGAAATCCAAAGCTGCGCCGCGTCGCTGCCGGCGATCCAGAAATAATAATTCGCCGTGGCCGGCGCAGTGAAATAACCGCGCACACGTTCGCCGTAGTTGTCGCCGAAATTCGTGATGCCTTCCAGTCCGGCGAACGCGCCGTAGATGTTTGCCGCCACCGTGT
>Ga0208872_1001509_pt1 | contig 14225 bp, 8 predicted proteins | sample CryBogCBH12Aug08_FD_185508 | JGI IMG/M metagenome (GOLD analysis project Ga0208872, IMG submission 185508) | Freshwater microbial communities from Crystal Bog, Wisconsin, USA - CBH12Aug08 (SPAdes) | ecosystem: Environmental > Aquatic > Freshwater > Lake | place: Crystal Bog, Wisconsin, USA...
CTGGCTCGGCGGCTGCGCCGGCTGCCACATGTCCTTCCTCGACCTCGACGAGTTTCTCGTGGATATCGCGGACAAGATCCAAGTCGTTTACAGCCCCATCGCGGATGTGAAGGAATATCCCGAAGGCGTGGATGTCTGCCTCATCGAAGGCGCCGTCTGCAACGAGGACAACTTGGAACTCATCCACAAAATCCGCGCGCGGACGAAGGTGCTGGTGTCGTTCGGCGACTGCGCCGTGACGGCCAACGTGCCCGCCATGCGCAATCAATTCGGCCTCGGCAACGCCGAAAGCGTGCTGCAGCGCGCCTACATCGAGAACGCGCAATACAATCCCGTCATTCCCAAGGAAGACGGCATTGTGCCGAAATTATTGGAGCGCGTGCTGCCGGTGCACGAAGTCGTCCAAGTTGAATTATTCCTGCCTGGCTGCCCGCCGCCGGCGGATCGCATCAAGGCGCTCCTCGGCCAGGTGCTGGCCGGCCAGACGCCGAAGCTCGAAGGAACGCAGTTAAAATTCGGTTGAAATATTTTTATGGCAAAACGCATTGTCATTGATCCCGTGACCCGCATTGAGGGTCACGCCAAAATCAGCATTTTCATGGACGACGCCGGCAATGTGGCCGACGCGGAGTTTCATGTCGTCGAGTTTCGCGGTTTTGAAAAATTCTGCGAAGGCCGGCCGTATCCCGAAATGCCCGGCATCACGCAGCGCATCTGCGGCATCTGCCCCGTCAGCCACACGCTCGCGTCCGCGCGCGCCGGCGACGCCATCATGGCCGTCAACATCCCGCCCGCCGCCGACAAGCTGCGCCGCCTGATGAACCTCGGCCAGTTCGTGCAGAGCCACGCGTTGAGCTTTTTCCATTTGAGCGCGCCGGACTTTTTGCTCGGCTGGGACACGCCGCCCGCCACCCGGAATGTTTTTGGCATCATCGCCTCGAACGCCGGTCTCGCCCGCGCCGGCATCCGCCTGCGCCAGTTCGGTCAGGAAATCATTGAAATTCTCGGCGGCAAAAAAGTGCATCCCGCGTGGGCGGTTCCCGGCGGCGTGCGTTCAAATTTGTCCGCTGAAGGCCGCGCCCGAATCAAGGCGTGGTTGCCGGAAGCTTATGCCACGACGAATGTCGCGTTGGAGATTTGGAAAAAAGTAATGAAGTCGCACGGCCGCGAAATCCAAATCTTTGGCAACTTCCCGTCGCTCTTCATGGGCTTGGTCACGCCGGATGGCTCGTGGGAACACCACGGCGGCAAACTCCGTTTCACCGACAGCAGCGGCAGCATCATCGCCGACCAGATTGACGTGGCGAATTACAAGGATTACATCGGCGAGGCCGTGCAGAACACCTCGTATCTCAAGTCGCCGTATTATCTGCCGCTCGGTTGCCCCGAAGGCATCTATCGCGTCGGCCCGCTCGCGCGGCTCAATGTCGCCGAACAGATGGGCGCGCCGAAGGCGGACGAGGAACTGAAGAAATTCAAGAAGCTCGGACGCGGCGCCGTCACCTCGTCGTTCCTGTATCATTACGCGCGGCTCATCGAAATCCTCGCATCGCTTGAATTCATCGAGCGCTATCTGGACGATCCGGAACTTTCCAGCGACTATCTTTGCGCCGATGCCGGCATCAACAGTCTGCGCGGCGTGGGCGCGAGCGAAGCCCCGCGCGGCACGCTCTTCCACGACTACACCGTGGATCGCAACGGCCTGCTGCAAAAGGTCAACCTCATCGTCGCCACCGGTCAAAATAATTTGGCCATGAACCAGACCGTCGCGCAGATCGCGCGGCATTATGTTCGCGGCAACGACATTCCCGAGGCCATGCTCAACCGCGTGGAACATGGCATCCGCTGCTACGATCCGTGCCTAAGCTGCTCCACGCACGCCGTCGGCCAGATGCCGCTGCACGTCCAGATGATTGCGCCGGACGGCCGGGTGCTGGACGAAAAGATGCGCGGCTGATGATCATTGTGGAGCGCGGGCTTCAGCCCGCATCAACGTATGATTTGGGTTGGACGATGAAGCGGCATAAATGCCGCGCTCCAAAAATAATTTGTCCTCGGTTGGGTGGACAATAAAATGCCGGCGGGGAAGTTTCTGGTTGGTTACTTTCTCGCCGGCGCAATTTGAAGATGAACGCTGAAATTTCCGTCGCAATTGACGCCGAGCTTTTGGTTGTCGGCTACGGAAATTCTTTGCGCCGTGATGACGGCGTCGGCCCGCGCGTGGCCGAGGCGATTGAGGATTTGCACCTGCCCGGCGTCCGCACGCTGGTCTGCCAGTTGCTCACGCCCGAATATGCCGACCCGATTGCTCGTGCCCGTCGCGTGATTTTTGTGGACGCCGCCGTGGACAAAACCGACGGCGTGCATTTCCGCAAATTGGAACCCGGCGAAACTTCGCAGCTCATGGCGCACGCCGCCGACCCGCGCACGATGCTGGCGCTGGCCCGCGACGTGTTCGGCCACGCACCGGAAGCGTGGTGGCTCACCATCCCCGCGATTCATCTGGGTTTCGGCACCGATTATTCGCCCGAGGCCGAGGCGGGATTTCACACCGCCGTCGCCGAAATAAAAAAACTCGTTTCTGCCAATTTCCGTCAAGACAACGCGCCTGCGCTGGTCTAAATTTTGCCACGCAGTGAATTCCACTGACACCGGCAATGCCTCCTGTAAAATCCAACAGCCAGATATACCGCCTGAAAATCGCCGTGCGCGGCGCGGTGCAGGGCGTTGGCTTCCGGCCGTTCGTCTTCCGGCTGGCGGAGGAATTAAATCTCACCGGCTGGGTCAATAATTCTCCGCAGGGTGTCTTTATTGAAGTTGAAGGCACCCGCGTGACGCTGGAAAAATTCCTGTTCCGTCTCGAAGCCGAAAAGCCGCCGTGCAGTTTCATTCAAAGTTTGGAAGCATCGTGGCTCGATGCCGTCGGCCACCAACACTTTGAAATCCGCGCCAGCGAAATTGGCGGCGGCAAATCCGCGCTGGTGCTGCCGGACATCGCCACTTGTCCCGATTGTCTGCGCGAAATCTTTAATCCAAAAAACCGCCGCTATCGCTATCCATTCACCAACTGCACGAACTGCGGCCCGCGTTTTAGCATCGTCGAAGCGTTGCCTTACGACCGGGCGAACACTTCGATGCGCGGTTTCAAAATGTGTCGGCAATGTCAGGTGGAATACGAAAATCCCGCCGACCGCCGTTTTCACGCGCAACCAAACGCCTGTCCGGTTTGCGGTCCGCAGTTGGAATTCGGGGATGCCGCCGGGATAATCCTCTGCACCAAGGACGCGGCTTTGAAGGCGGCCGCCAAAGCTGTTTGCGAGGGGAAAATCGTCGCCGTCAAAGGTGTCGGCGGCTTTCATCTGTTGGCCGATGCGCGTGACGAAAACGTCGTCCAGCTTTTGCGCGAGCGGAAGCACCGCGAAGAAAAGCCGTTTGCGTTGATGTTTCCAACGCTGGCGAGCATCAAAGCCGTTTGCGAAGTTTCCCCGGCGGAAGAACGGTTGTTGCTTTCCCCGGAAGCGCCGATTGTGCTGCTGCGGAAAATTGGCGATTGGCGATTGGAAATTGAAAATCCCATCGCTCCAGGCAATCCAAACCTCGGCGTGATGTTGCCGTCCAATCCGCTGCACCATTTGCTTATGTCAGAACTCGGTTTCCCCGTCATCGCCACCAGCGGCAACTCGAGTGACGAGCCGATTTGCACCGACGAACGTGAGGCGCTCGAACGGCTGCGTGGCATCGCGGACTTTTTTCTCGTCCACAACCGGCCGCTTGTCCGTCCTGTGGACGATTCGATTGTCCGCGTGATGCTGGGGCGCGAAATGGTTTTGCGGCGGGCGAGGGGATTTGCGCCGTTGCCAATTCAACTCAAGTCCCAAGTCCAAAATCAAAAGTCCAAAGTCGTGCTCGCCGTCGGCGCGCACTTGAAAAATTCCGTGGCGCTAGCCGTCGGCGATAATGTTTTCATCAGCCAGCACATTGGTGATTTGGAAACAGAACCGGCCAACGAAGCTTTTCGCCGCGTCGCCGCCGATTTACCGAAACTTTATGATGCGGCGCCGGAAATCATCGCCGCCGATTTGCACCCGGATTATCTCCCGACGAAATTCGCCAATGAATTCAGGGAAAAACAGCATGTTGGCGTCCAGCACCACATCGCGCACGTTTTGTCGTGCATTGCAGAAAACGAAGTTCCGCTGCCAGCCCTGGGCGTGGCGTGGGACGGCACGGGCTACGGCACGGACGGCACGGTCTGGGGCGGAGAATTTTTTCTGGTGACGAAAAAAAATGTCGAGCGCGTCGCGCATCTGCGGCCGTTCCGGCTGCCCGGTGGCGACCGCGCAGTGAAGGAACCGCGTCGCGTCGCGCTAGGCTTGCTGTATGAATTGTATGGCGAAGCGGCGTTCGAGATGGAGCATCTGGCGCCGTTGCGGGCGATTCCGCCGGTGGAGATGATGACTTTGCGCGGGATGTTGCAGCGCCGGTTCAACTCGCCGCTGACCACGAGCATGGGGCGGTTGTTCGATGCGGTGGCTTCGCTGACCAACTTGCGGCAACACATCCGCTTCGAAGGCCAGGCGGCGATGGAACTGGAATTTGCGGCCGACGGAATCCAAACGGACGAGCATTATCCGTTGCCGCTCGTCACGCGGAGTTCGCCGTTCGTTTTGGATTGGGCGATGCTCGCGTTGTCGGTTTTGGCCGACGCGACCGGCGGGGCGAACATGGCGGAAATCTCCGCGAAATTTCACAACGCGCTTGCCGAGTCGGTGGTTGCCGTGGCTAGGAAAATCGGGGAAAATCGCGTGGTGTTGAGCGGCGGTTGTTTCCAAAACCGTTATCTGACCGAACGAACGGTGACGCGGCTGCGCGCGGAGAAATTTTCGCCGTATTGGCATCAGCGCGTGCCTCCTAACGACGGCGGCATCGCCCTGGGGCAGGTCATGGCCGCGCGCCGCGCCAATGAATTCGTAAATCGCAAATCGTAAATCGTAAATTTTATGTGTCTGGCCATTCCCGGAAAAGTCGTGAGCATCAGCGGCGACGACGCGCTGACACGTATGGGCAGAATTGATTTCTCCGGTGTCATCAAGCAGGCGAGTTTGGCGTATGTGCCAGAAGTCGTGGTCGGTGATTATGTCATCGTCCACGTTGGTTTTGCCTTGAGCAAGGTGGACGAGGCCGAGGCGCAAAAAGTTTTCGAGTATTTGAAACAGATGGGCGAACTCGGCGAGCTGGAGGAAAAGTCGCCGTGAAATTCCTCGACGAATACCGCGACGGCGAATTCGCGCAAAAACTCGCGGCAGAAATCCACCGCGTCACGACGAAGCCGTGGACGATCATGGAAGTCTGCGGCGGCCAGACCCACGCCATCGTGAAGTTCGGCATTGATGAATTGCTGCCGAAACAGATCGAGTTGATCCATGGGCCGGGCTGTCCGGTGTGCGTGACACCGTTGGAGATGATTGACAAGGCGCTGGAAATCGCCGCCCAGCCGAATGTGATTTTCACCTCGTTCGGCGATATGCTGCGCGTGCCGGGGAGCACAACGGACTTGCTTTCGGTGAAGGCGAAAGGCGGCGATGTGCGCATCGTTTATTCGCCGCTCGACGCAGTGAAACTCGCGGAACTTAATCCGGCGAAGGAAATTGTTTTCTTCGGCGTTGGTTTTGAAACCACCGCGCCGGCGACGGCGATGGCCGTTTTTCAGGCGGCGCAGAAAGGTTTGAAGAATTTCTCGATGCTGATTTCGCACGTCCTCGTGCCGCCGGCGATTGAGGCGCTGATGTCGTCGCCGAACTGTCGCGTGCAAGGGTTTCTCGCCGCCGGCCACGTTTGCGCGGTGATGGGTTACGAGGAATATTTTCCACTCGTTAAAAAATATCGCGTGCCGATTGTCGTCACCGGATTTGAGCCGCTGGATATTTTGCAGGGTATTCTGATGGTTGTGCAACAGCTCGAATCCGGCCGCGCCGAGGTGGAAAACCAATACTCGCGCGCCGTCAGTCGCGCGGGCAACCAGCCGGCGCAGGCGTTGATCAAAAAGGTTTTTCAGGTCGTGCCCCGCAAATGGCGCGGCGTCGGGGAAATTCCGCAGAGTGGTCTCGGTCTGGTTTCCGCCTATGCGACGTTTGATGCGGAGAAGAAATTTGGTTTGGCTGACCGGTGCGTGGACGAACCGGCGGAGTGCCAGTCGGGCTTGATTTTGCAAGGCTTGCGGAAGCCGCACGAATGTCCGGCGTTCGGCGCGAAATGCACGCCGGAGCATCCGCTCGGCGCGACGATGGTTTCGAGCGAGGGCGCGTGCGCAGCTTACTATCGCTATCGGAGACATTGAATTTACGAGCTACGATTTGCGATTTACGAGTCGCTTTCAGTTTCGAGCTGGACGCGTAAATCGTATATCGTAAATCCAAAATCCGCAGATATGGAAAACAAAATCAACTTTGCCGGGAGCTGTCCAATTCCCATCTCGCAATATCCGCACGTCCTGATGGCGCACGGCGGCGGCGGCACGCTGATGCACCGGTTGCTCGAAGACGTTTTTGGGAAGGCGTTCGGCAACCCGATTCTTGACACGCGCCACGACTCGGCGCAGTTCGAAATTCCTGTTAGTGGTGGCGACGCCTCGTCGCCAGCTTCCAGCGCGACGGGAGCGTCGTCGCCACCAAGGCTCGCGATGACGACGGATTCCTATGTCGTGCGGCCGATTTTTTTCCCCGGCGGCGACATCGGTTCAATGGCGATTCACGGCACGGTGAACGACCTGGCGATGAGCGGCGCGCGCCCGCTGTATTTGAGCTGCGGCTTCATCCTCGAGGAAGGGTTGCCGATGGAAACGCTGTGGCGCGTGGTGTGTTCGATGCGCGATGCGGCAAAAAGCTGCGGCGTGCAAATCATCACCGGCGACACGAAGGTCGTGGACAAAGGCAAGGGCGACGGGCTGTTCATCAACACCACCGGCCTCGGCGTCATCGAGCACGCGCAAACAATCCTCCCGCAAAAGGTCCAGCCCGGCGACGCCGTGATTGTCAGCGGCGATCTGGGCCGGCACGGCATGGCCATCATGGCCGTGCGCGAAGGTTTGGCCTTTGAGACGACGATTGAAAGCGATTCCGCGCCGGTGCATGAGCCGGTGTTGGCATTACTGAAAAATGGCATTGAAATCCACTGTCTGCGCGATTTGACGCGCGGCGGTCTGGCGAGCGCGCTGAACGAAATCGCCGAGGCTGCCGGCGTGAAAATCGCCATCGAGGAAAAATTAATTCCCGTCCGCGAAGACGTTCACGCCGCGTGCGAAATGCTCGGCCTCGATCCACTGCACGTCGCGAACGAAGGCCGGTTCGTCGCGTTCGTCGCGGCGAAAGATTCGGAGCGTGCGCTAATGATCCTTCATCGCCATGAAGTTTCCACCGCTGCCGCGCTCATCGGCAAGGTCGTGGAAAAATCCGCGCCGCTCGTGACGCTCAAGAGCGCGATTGGGGCGAGCCGGATTCTGGATATGCCGAGCGGCGAGCAGTTGCCGCGCATCTGTTAATTGGGTGGGTTAAAATTGTCCGGCGGCGGTGGATTGCAGGATTAATTTCCGAAACATTGAGAATTAGTCCGCGCAAGATATGTCAAGGATTCCACAATAGCCGTGTGGAGCGCCGGCGGCTTCGGCCTTATTTTAACCGTGAAAAGTGGATTCCATCATTACACCAAGTCAGATTGTTCCGCCGGTGAAGAAAAAGGCGTCGCCCGCGTTTCATCCCGCGCAGGCGCGGGAGACGGCGTTTGACCGGCCCCGGGAATGGCTGGGAAACCATTTTGTCTATGCGGTGATTTCCTCGCGTGCCGGCGGCCTGTCGCTGGGCGTCAATGTCAATCCCGACAAAAAGTGCAATTTCGACTGCTCCTATTGCGAGGTGGACCGGCGCACGCCCATGCGTGAGCACAAGCTGGACGTGGAAGTGCTGGCGGCGGAACTGCGCAAGAGCATCGCCTACATCCAAAGCGGCAAGCTGGCCGAACTGCCGTCCTACCACGCGCTGCCATCCGAACTGTTGCGGTTGCGGCAGGTGGCGTTGAGCGGCGACGGCGAGCCGACGCTGGCGGCGAATTTTATGGAAGCGGTCCAGGCGGTCGTGCGGGTGCGCGCGCTGGGCGGATTCTTCAAACTGGTTTTATATACGAACGGCACCGGTCTGGATCAGCCCAATGTCCTGCGCGGTTTGGAACTGCTCACCAAGTCAGACGAAGTCTGGATCAAGCTCGACGGCGGCACGCAGGCGTTCATTGACAAGGTGAACCGGCCCGATGTGCCGCTGGAAAAAATCCTCTCGAACATCCTGCTCGTCGGCCGGCAGCGTCCGGTGGTCATCCAGAGTTTGTTTCCCGCCATCCATGGCGACGAGCCGCCGTTCGAGGAAATCCGCGAATACGCCCAGCGCCTCAAGGAACTCAAGGCCGGCGGCGCGCAGATTTCGCTGGTGCAGATATATTCCGCCGCGCGACCGGGCGTGAATTCCGAGTGGGGGCACCTGCCGCTGCGGGTGCTTTCGCAGATTGCGCAGACCGTCCGGCAGACGGCGGGGCTGCGCGCCGAGGTGTTTTAATTTTGGTGTGAGTTACGGTTTGGTGTGGTTTCGGGTTTGGTTTGGTTACGGTTGGAAACAGACTGGCCGCCGGGTGGTTACCGGCGGCCAGTTTTGTTTTTAATCATTCCCCCGCCGAGGCTTTCAGGTAGGCCACAAACGCAAACGCCCGTTCGCCTACGCGACACGGTTTCCGGGATTCACAGGCCCGACCGCAGCGCGTCATCCGCCGTTCCGTGTCTGCCAATAATTCTTTCCACGACCGCCGCCATTGCGCCGCTGATTTCGGCGGGAGCCACGGGGACGACAGTTCCGCCGCCACCGCCGCTTGCAAACCCTCCAGTTGCCGTCGCGACGGACACGCCGGCGCGGAGGCTTCTGTTTTGGACGCTGTTTGTGGTGGTGACGGCAGGGTGAACCGGCCGCCCACCCGTTCCGCGATCCAGTCCAGCAACCGCCGGTCCCGCGTCTGGTGGTAGAGCCGGACGATGTGTTCCAGCGGATTGAGCCGGTGCTGTTCGCCCGTCTCCGCCCATTTATACAGCGCGGAGGGCGACAGCTTCTCCGCCGCCGCGAGTTCCTTGACGCTGTGCGTCTGGTAGATTTCCCGAAACAATTCATGTGCTTCCATCATCAGGCCTTTCTCGATTGGTTTGTTTGATGTTTATCAACCTGATTCTGGCAGGGAGGGTTGGACATTGGCTGTCCAAGGCTAAAAATAGTTTTCCAGTGGGAAAAGCGGTGAGCCAAGGAGGAACAACGGTGAACATGGATTCAAAACTCTGCGCCAAAGTCTGACGCAGGCAGAAACGACCTTGCCCCAACCGGGCAAAAACTGTAAGCCCAAGATTTGGGGAAAAGAAAAATGGCGGCTGAATCGGGATGATTCAGCCGCCAGATGTTTGCGCCGCTTCACGTCGGCGGGCGGCGGGGCACCGCCGCCCGACCACACCATTTACTTCTTCCCGCGTTTATGTCCCCGCGCGCCCGGATCGGCGGGAGCTTCATCCCTGGAATTTTTGTAAACAAACGCCTTCGACTTGCCGTGGGCGCGCTTGCCGGCTCTGCCTTTCCTAGCATCCGACCCGCCGCCGTCGGGGGCGTCGGTGTAGGTGGCGGGATTGTCGCCGACGTAGTTGTGGCCGTTGCCGCGCGTGCCTTCATCATACCAGATGCCCATCGGATCAATCTGCAGCCAGCAACCGGTGCGCGGATCGAGGTCGCGGTCGGCGGTGTAGAAGCCGCTGGCCGGGTCGTATTTGAATCCGGTGTAAAGCCACGTCATGCCCACGGCGCTGTTCGTCATCGCGGCGCCGGCGGCGTTGACGAAGGACGGTTCACCGTAGTCGGCGTAGTCGTAGCGCTCGGCGACGGTGCCGTTGTCCAGGGTCACGGCCCGCATGCTGGCCTGGTCGTCGGCGTGGCCCCAGAAGTTCGTGCCGGCGATGCGCGACTCGCCGACGATGGTGTCGCCTTGCGGGTCTTCCAGGTCCGGCCACGCGGTGTAGGACGCGGTGACGGCGTTCGCGCCGTTGCGTTCCTCAATCACATCTTCGCCGTCGTAAATATATCGCGTGACGTTGGTGACGCCGCCGGTGATGACGGATTCCTGCACCTGCCGGCCTTCCGCGTCGTAGGTGAAGCTGGCCAGCGGCGCGGGCACGAGCGGAATCGCGGTGGAAAGCCGCACGTTGTCGAAAGCCACTTCGAGGCCGGTGCCGGTATGCAGGTTGACGAGCCGGAGGGTCAGGTTCTGCCCGACGAGACTCGGGAACGAGCCGGAATAGACAACGATTGTAGCGGTGGTGAAATGGCCTTCGGAAGGCACCCCGGCGGAGGTGCTGTCCGACGCGATGACGGTGCTGCCCGCCATCAGATCAATCCGGTAGCCGGGGAAGCCGGTGAAGTTATACACGACGCCCGCGCCAAAGGTGGAGCCGGCCGCCGAGGTGCCGGCCTGCGGATTGCCCACGTCCACCTGCAACGTGTAGCCGGTATTGGCCAGCAGCGTGTTGGTGAGCGTCTGTTGCAAGCCCAGCACGCCGGGGATGTTCGTGTTCACAAACACGAACGCCGCGTTCGTGCCCTGCGTGGTGCCGCCGGTGAAGAACGGCGAGCCGGTGCCGTTCAGCACGCCGACGTAGTTGGACTTGGCGTTGTAAAGGTTCGACGGATTATAAACCGTCCAGGCGTTCGGCCAGTTGGTCAGGAACGCGCCGTTGGCAATGCCGAAGCTGTTCACCTCGAAGCTGTAGTTGCTCACCGTCAGCGGCGACGAGCCGCCGCCGGTATACGTCGTGATGCCCGCCGGATGATCGTCGTAATCGTAGCTGTAACTCTTCTTCTCCAAGCCGCCGACGGTTTCCGTGAGGCGGCTGCCGTTGGCGTCGTAACTGTAGCTGGCCAGCGGCGAGGCGTTATATTGGTTCTTCTCAAAGTCCACGCCGGTCAGCGTGTAACTGCCGGGATGCGCGTCGCCGCTCACGGCGTTGCGGTTGCCCGCCTTGTCGAGCGTGTAAATCGTGTTGCGCGCCAGCACGGAATTGGTCAGCACCACCGTATTCGTCAGCCGCTCGGCGTTGTCATAAACATAACTCACCGCGTTCGTCAAACTGCTGTAGATCGTGGTGCGGCTGGTCTTGTTTTGCGAGCGGTCGAACGTGAAGGTCAGGTTGTCAATCACCGTGCCGTTGGTGTTCAGGTGCTGGAGCTGGTGAATCTGGCACCAGCCGTAATCGCCGGAGGCGTTGGCCACGCCGGTGTTGCCGTCGTAACTCCACAGCGTGTAAGTGCCGTTGCGCAGGTCGCTGCGTTCGGGCATACCGCCGAGGAAATGGTTCGTCGCCAGCACGCCGGTTGCGTCGCCGTCGCTCGTCGCCGTCAAGGCGGTGCTGCGGCAGAGATTGCCCGCGTCGTAGGTGTAGCTCAATGTGCGTCCGCCGGGCGTCGCCATCGTCAGACAGTTGCCCACGGCGTCGTAAGTGTAAGTCACCGTCAAGCCGCTTTGGTTGTCCGTGAGCTGGCGGCTCAAGGAATCGTAAGTGTAGCTGTTCGTCGAACTGTCATTGACCACGCGCACGTTGCGGCCCAGGCCGTCGTAGCTGGATTGCACGAACGTCGTCGTGCTCGCCACGCCGTAGCCGGGGGTGATGGTCGCGGCGATCGGCCGGTCGTCCGCGTCGTAGGTGGTCGTCGTGGTCGTGCCGTCCGGGTCAAAGCCGCTCGTCACGTTGCCATGCACGTCGTAATAGGCAAACAGCGTCGTGCCGTCGGCGGCCACCTGGCTTGTCTCGCGGTTGAGCGAATCGTAATACGTCGTCGTCGTGTTCCCGTTCGGATCGGTCTGCGAGGTGAGCCGCGAATTATCGTCGTAGCTGTAATAGGTGATGATGTCGCCGGCGTCGAACGCGCTGCCGTTGCCGGTCTGGTCCACGCCGGTGGCCGTCTGCCGGTCGAGGTCATCGTAGGTGAACTGCGACACCACGCCGCGCGGGTCAATCGTCTGCGCCACGTTGTCGCGCGAATCGTATTGATACACAATCGTGTTGCCCACGCTGTCCGTCGAGTTGGTGCAGCGGTCCTGCGCGTCGTAGCCGAAGGACTTGGTCGAGAGATAATCCGCGTTGCCGAGGTCGGATTTCAACCGGTTCGTCTCGGTGATGACGTTGCCGTTCGCGTCGTAGCCGTCGGTGACGGAATTGCCCTTGGGATCGGTGACGCTGTGCAGGCGGTCGGCGGTGTCGTAGGTGAAGCTGGTGACGTGGCCGAGCGGGTCGGTGACGCCGGTCACCTGGCTGTTGTCCGCGTAGCTGGCGGTGGTGGTGGCCGTGCCGGTGGGCGTGCCGCCGGCGTTGAGGATCGTCACCGTGCGGCTGGTCAGCCGGTCCAGCGCGTCGTAGCTGAACGTGGCCGTGCCGAGCGCCACCGTGCCGCCCGCGCCGTTCGTGCCCGTCACGCTGGTGCTCACCAGATTGTCGCAGGCGTCGTAATGATTCGTCACCGCGTTGCCCAGCGGGTCAATCACCACGCCGGGGACGCTCCCGCCGGGTCCGGCGGGAACCGCATCGTCCACGGAGAGTTCCGTGAACACGTCAAAAAAGCTGGTGAAGGTCGGCCCTTCAAAACAACTTTGTCCCGGATGATTCGCCACGCCGGGCGCGCCGTCGTCGCCGCTGCCGTCCACCTGCCGGTAATACAGGTCGTTCACCGTCGGGATGGAATCGCCGCCGGTCGCCACGTCCGCGAACACGTCAAAGAAACTCCTGCCGATCCAGCCGCCCGCGCCCGGATCGTCCGGCGCAACGTCCCTGGAATTTTTGAGAATAAAACATTTCGACCGGCCATGTCCGCGCGCACCCGGATCATCCGGCGCTACGTCCCTGGAATTTTTGACAACAAAAGCTTTCGACTTGCCATGTCCGCGCGCACCCGGATCATCCGGTGCAACGTCCCTGGAATTTTTGAGAATAAAACATTTCGACCGGCCATGTCCGCGCGCACCCGGATCGTCCGGTGCAACGTCCTTGGAATTTTTGAGAACAAAAGATTTCGACTTGCCATGACCGCGCGCACCCGGATCGTCCGGCGCAACGTCTTTGGAATTTTTGATAACAAAACATTTCGACCGGCCATGACCGCGCGCACCCGGATCTTCCGGCGCAACGTCCCTGGAATTTTTGTAAATGTAACTTTTCGACCGGCCATGACCGCGCGCGCCCGAAGCATCCGGCGTGGGCACATCCACGAACACGTCAATCGAGCTGAAGTCCGCGCCGTCCGGGTTGTCAAAGCCGCTGGCGACGATGGTGGTGACGCGGGGCGCGCTCTCCAGCCCTTCGCTCACGCGGCTGACGTTGCCGTCGGCGTCGTAATCGTATTGGTCGGTGCTCTGGCCGGCGCTGCCGGGCGCGGCGGTTTCCTGGAAGAGCATCCCGCGCTCGTCGTAGCGGTAGCTCACGGTGTTGAACGCGTCCGCGCCGCTCACGGCCAGCGGCGAGAGTTCGTTGGTCAACTGCTCGTTGCCGTCGTAGGCGTAGCGGGTGACGGTGACGGCCGCGCCGCTGACCTGGTTGGTCTCGCTCACCAGCCGGCCCAGCGCGTCGTAGCCGTAGCTGTCGGTGATGGTGGCGTCCGCGCCGGGCGTGCCGTTCTGGTCGAAATTCTGGACGGCCTCGGCGACGACGCGGCCATCGTCCGTGCCGGCGGCGTCGTAGGTGTAATCCGTCTGGCTGCGCAGGCCGGCCGCGCCGGGCGGCGAGAGTTCGAGCATCAACTGGTCAAGCTGGTTATAGACGAACACGGAATTGTTGCCGCGCGGGTCAACGCTGTTGGTCACGTTGCCCACGGCGTCGTAGCCGTAGCTGCTCGTGAGCGCAAAGCCGTTCGCGTCCCTGACTTCGTTCTGGAGATAACCTTTTTGCGGGCCGCTGGAATAATAATTGAAATTGTCCACCTGCCGGACGGAGTTGGCGTCGGCGGGCGATGTGTGCGAGGTCATCCGGCCATAGGCATCGTAGGTGAAGCTGTGGCCGGTGGCGAGGCCGGGCGGCGTGAGGGAAAGGCAGTTGCCATTCACATCGTAAGTGGCGGTGGTGACGCGGCCCAAGGCGTCGGTCTTCTGCGTGGGGGCGACGGCGCTGCCGCCTTCGG
>Ga0208872_1001510_pt1 | contig 14218 bp, 16 predicted proteins | sample CryBogCBH12Aug08_FD_185508 | JGI IMG/M metagenome (GOLD analysis project Ga0208872, IMG submission 185508) | Freshwater microbial communities from Crystal Bog, Wisconsin, USA - CBH12Aug08 (SPAdes) | ecosystem: Environmental > Aquatic > Freshwater > Lake | place: Crystal Bog, Wisconsin, USA...
CATCTTGCGAGCAATCGCAAGAAGTTCACGTTCATTCATACGCTCTGGATCAATATTCTTTACAGCGTGAATCCGTGAATTTTGAAGGACGCCGGCGCGATGAGCCAGGCGGGTAAAGTCGTTCACAAGTCCGAGGCGACGAGATCCAGTGCCAACAACAAAGACCTGGTCGATACCCTCTAAGCGTGAAGCGATGCGATGGGCGTACTTGGAATCCAAGCGGTTGGTAAGACGAGCAAAGAAGTTTCGTTGTATCTCACGTGGGCTGAACTCGCGTTGCATGAAGCTCTTAGGGATCGAGTTGCGCTCATAGACCGTCTTAGGAATCGCGCGCTCATTAGATAAGTCATCCCAGATCTTTGTCTGATTACGGGAGATGACAACAAAAGCCTTGCGCTCGCGAGTCTTGGTCCTGCTCATTTGATTACCTCGATAGTGTGTGAGTTTCTTACTCTCACATTCTACGAGTCTCACATTAAGTTCACAATACGTGAGATTCATTTCCTACGCTCAACGGAAATAAACTTTATCTAGACAGACTGTCTATCACACGCTTTCAGTCAGGTTGCGGAAGATCTTCTTGAGCTTCTTCTCTGGGAAATCCGTTAAGCGAAAAATTTTCAATGGGATGACATGGCGAGGGAATTCTTCGTGGTTCTCCTCCACATATTTGAGGAAGGCGTTAATGCCACTCCAGCGTCCCAGTCCGCCACCGACTAAATAAACCAGGTCGAACTTCTGAAGCCGTTGGTAGATCTGATAGCAGTATCCCTCATCGAGCCCGGGTTTTAACCAGCCAGCGATCAGATGAAATCGAGCCTTCGAACCAAAACTTTGATCTCGTAGATCGTAGTTCGAGGTAGAGCGTGGGCCTTTAGAGCTTTTAAAGTTTGGCTTGGCGCGAGGGTCATAGATGACGTGTGGATGCTCTCGGCTATCTAAGCCATGCTCCCAAATGAGGGTACGGGTTTTACCAATCACGACATAAGCCGCGTGAGTTGGAACCGTACGCTTTAACACGTGTACCCCTCTTGGTTGCTGGGTTCTCTATTTAAATAAGTATCCGCTCACTTCCAGTAATTGCAAGGTTTTTCTTAGACAAATAGGGCGAATTCACCATAGAAATTGTCTTACCGCCTCTATTTTCTTAACTTTTGGCCAAGGTGGCGCCCCTAGAATGACGATATGACTACCCGAATCACACATTTCATCGCCGGAGAATCCTGGAAAGCCCCTACCGAGCGCACTGCACCGGTCTATGACCCCGCAACTGGTGTCGCTGGAAAAGCGGTCGACCTCGCCTCCAAGGCCGTGGTGGATCACGCGGTCAGCGTAGCTTCTGAGGCTTTTAAAGAGTGGCGTGACGTCTCGCTGACAAAGCGTATTCAAATCCTCTTCTCCTTTCGCGAACTTCTTAATTCTCGAAAAGGTGTGCTCGCAGAAATCATCACTTCCGAGCACGGAAAAGTCTTGAGCGATGCTCTTGGAGAGATCACCCGCGGACAAGAGGTAGTTGAGTTCGCCTGCGGATTAGGACATCTTCTAAAAGGCGGATTCTCTGAGCAAGTATCTGCTGGCGTTGACGTTCATTCGGTACGCCAACCTCTCGGTGTTGTAGGAATCATTTCGCCTTTTAATTTCCCGGCAATGGTTCCGATGTGGTTCTTCCCTATTGCGCTCGCCGCGGGTAATACCGTGATTTTGAAGCCGAGCGAGAAAGATCCATCAGCCGCAAACTTCATTGCAGCGCTCCTTAAAGAAGCTGGACTTCCAGATGGCGTTTTCAATGTGGTGCATGGAGATAAAGAAGCAGTTGATGCGCTCCTTGAAAATCCGACTGTAAAGAGCATCTCATTTGTGGGATCAACTCCGATTGCGCAATATATTTATGAAAAAGGAACAGCACATAAGAAGCGGGTACAGGCACTCGGTGGCGCAAAGAATCACATGCTCGTGCTGCCTGATGCGGATCTAGATTTAGCGGCAGATCAAGCGATTAATGCAGGGTTTGGATCTGCTGGTGAGCGTTGTATGGCGATTTCGGTTGTGCTTGCGGTAGAACCAATTGGAGATGAACTCGTCCGTCGCATCGCAGAGAAGATGCCACAACTTCGAACCGGAGATGGTCGTCGCGGTTGCGATATGGGTCCACTTGTAACAGGTGCGCACCGAGATAAAGTCGCTAGTTATGTTGATGCTGGAGTTGCAGCAGGTGCATCGCTGGTTGTTGATGGTCGCAATCCGGTAGTCGATGGTGAGCCTGGTGGATTCTGGCTCGGACCTACACTCTTTGATAACGTCAAAACTGATATGAGTATTTACACCGATGAAATCTTCGGGCCGGTGCTCTCTATCGTACGCGTGAAGTCATATGAAGAGGGCGTTGCTCTCATCAATGCACATGAATATGGAAATGGAACCGCGATCTTTACCAATGACGGCGGAGCTGCACGCAGATTCCAAAATGAGATTGAAGTGGGAATGATAGGAATCAACGTCCCGATTCCTGTGCCGGTTGCCTACTACTCATTTGGTGGCTGGAAGTCTTCGCTCTTTGGAGACTCTCATGCACACGGAACCGAGGGAATTCACTTCTTCACTCGGGGCAAAGTGGTTACCAGCCGCTGGTTGGACCCAAGCCACGGGGGAATTAACCTCGGTTTCCCTACCCAAAATTAAAGGAAATCCGAGGGTCAATTTCAGTGGGCTCTCAGATTTCTCTCAGGGAGATGCCCTTTAATTCCTTTATTGAACTTAAATAAAGGAGATGAAATTGGCAGCAAATAAGTTAGTTAAGACAGCAGCGATCTGCGGAATCGGTGCGGCAACCGCATTCATTCCAGCGGGCTTGAGCTCGGCACAAGCGGCAACCACCAAGACCACGGTGAAGAAGTCTGGAACATTTCTCGGCGCTGCCTATCAAACTCGTTATGGCGCGGTTCAAGTTTCAGTGACCGTAAAGAACGGCAAGATCACCAAGGTCACAACTCCGGTCTACCCAACACAAAGTTTTAGAGATCAGCAGATCAATGCCCAAGCCATTCCGATGCTTGAGCAAGAGGTCATGCAAGCCCAGTCATCTAATATCAACAACATCAGCGGTGCATCATTTACTGCTCAAGGTTTTTATATGTCTTTAGTTTCAGCTTTAGGTAAGGCTGGACTTAAGTAAAAAACCGGACTCGGCTTGAGCGATGTGAGGGCGTCGCTCGCCGAGTATTCGGCATAATCATTCAATATCTCTTCGAAGCGAAACTCGGGTTCCGACCGTGGCCAGAATCGCTGCATAAATCAAAAGCAGCGTAATTGAGATTCCAGGTCCGAAATAATTCGATGACGAAATGTCCAAGAACTTCTTGGTAGATTTGAGGTTGATATTTATATCCATCATTCCAAGGATTAACCCGGATGGTAAGAACTTGCCTCCGGTTGCCCAAAATAGAACTATCAACCGTTCCACAACTACCAACCAGAGAACTGCACCGGTTTGTGCGATCTTTACATTTCTTACGAGTGCGCCGATGGCAACGCCCATAATCGCGATAACAGCTCCTGAGACGACGGCTGCAATCATTAAATTAATAAAGACAGTCGGGCTAGTTCTTGCGTGAGGATAATGACTTAGCCCAAGGTAGGCCCCAAAAAATCCTAGGAGAGTCGATGTGACCATCAGGAAAATTCCAGCACCAGCTGCTATGACTAATTTTGCGTAAAGGACGTTGAGCCTCCTTGGCACTGCAAGAAAAGTCGAGATGGCTTGGCCATTTTGATATTCATTACCCATGATGGCAATTCCAAGAATCATTGCGAATAAATAACCAGTTATGGCCTTGCCGTAGACCTCCGCCACTAGTGCTGGATCCATCAAGCCGGTGCCATTTAATTGTGATTTGATGGCGTTGATAGAGAACGCCGCTGGAATTGATGAGATCAGTGAAATAAAAATTGCCCCACTGAGATAACCTAAAAATGACTTGGCATAGATCAACTTTCGAAACTCAGATTTAAGTAGATTCTTCATGAGGCCTCCACCAAACGGATAAATGCCTCTTCTAACGTTCCAGTACCTACTATTTTTTGCATAGTTCCTTGTGCAATTAATCGACCTTTGTGCACGATTAATACATCGTCAACGGTGTTTTGCATTTCGGCAAGTTGGTGGGATGAGATCAGGATGCTGTGGCCATCTCGGGCCAACTTCTTCAAAAACTCACGAAGCCAGGCAATTCCAATCGGATCCAGACCATTAGCCGGTTCATCCAAGACCAATATCTCGGGTTTGCCGAGCAGCGCTGAGGCGAGTGAGAGGCGTTGTTTCATCCCCAGCGAATATTCTTTTACTTTCTTATTTCGAGCATCAGTGAGATCAACTAGATCGAGAACCTCTAGAGCGCGGCTATCGGAAATTCCCGCAGCAGCAGCAATAATCTTGAGATTCTTAATTCCACTTACTGATTGGTTGAAACCGCCACTTTCGATAACGGCGCCAACTTCTCTCATCGGGTTTGTAAGCTCTGAATACTTAGTGCCGCGAATGAGAGCGCTACCGGATGTGGGAGCGGCGAGTGAAAGTAGGCATTTAAGTGCGGTGCTCTTGCCGGCACCATTGGGTCCAAGAAACCCTGTGATCCGACCCGCCTCAATATTGGCCGTGAGATCCTTAACGGCCACAATATCCTTGTAAGCCTTCGTCAGACCCTTGAACTCAATAATCGACATTTATCCTCCAATTGGATACCTAAAGTTTAATGAGATCGGAAGGTAAATCGGGCAAACTTGAGGCGTGAAACCAAGCCGCCTGGAAGCTTTTAGTGACGGAGTATTCGCCGTTGCAATTACCTTACTGATCTTCAACCTCAAGGTTCCGGATATTGCACACGGACATTTAAGTCGTGAACTTGGTCATCAGTGGCCGTCCTATCTCGCCTACCTGATCTCATTTCTCTCCATTGGAATCTGCTGGGTAAATCATCACTCCATTCTTGATCGCGTAGCGATGGCGGATCGTGAACTTCTCTTTATTAATTTGGCTGTGCTCTTTGGAATCGTCACGATTCCCTTTACAACCTCACTCGGTGCCATTTGGTACAAACAGGGTAATGATGCGAAATGGGCAATCGGAATTTATTGCGCGAATTGGATCTATGTTTCCTGCAGTTACATGCTGCTGATCCATCACCTGATGGGGCATCAACATCTATCATCGCAAGCAACAGGCGTCACCCTTCAATCCTTGTGGCGCAAAGGCGCAATTGGTTTGACGGCTTACATCATCGCGACCGTGGTCTCGCTTTTTCTACCAGTTGTGGCCTTTCTGATCTGCCTGGCTCTGGCGATCTACTACGTCTTCGGCGTTGAGAACGAGGAGACGAGCGAAATTAGTTAGCGCGAGTCAAAGGCTTAAAACCTGCGACAAAGAGGATAATCCCACGTGTGAAGAAAAACTTCTTACGAAAATTGAGTAGCTATTCCCATAAGTACTCACATGGAACCGTTGGGGTTATTGCGGGGAGCGATGAATTTGCTGGAGCCGCGCTTCTCTGTGTGGGTGGCGCAAGGCGAGGCGGTTCGGGTTACATCAATTACATCTACAACGATGAGTTCACCCGCAACCTTGTAGTTAGTGCATATCCGGATGTCGTCACGCGCCCAAAGGCGAAAGATCTCAAAGTAGATGCATGGGTGATTGGACCAGGAAATCCCAAACTGCGCCGGAGATTTAATATCGCTCGATCTAAATATGCAGTCTTAGATGCTGGCGCCATGAAATACGCCAGGCGTATCAATGCTGAATTTGTTGTTATTACCCCGCATGAGGGAGAGGCTCGAAAATTGGGCTTCGTTATCGGCGAAGGCGATGCCGGGCGGGAACAGAGCGCGATCGAGATGGCGGAAGCGCTGGGATGCGTAGTTGTCCTGAAAGGGCACCACACGGTCGTCGCTTCCCCTGATGGTTTGGCGGTAATCGATGAGCTGGCTGGGCCAGAATTAGCAACGGCTGGAACCGGAGATATCTTGGCTGGTCTTATGGGTTCGATGCTTGCCAGCTGGAAACCCGAAAACTACCGAGATGTGGTTGTCGTCGTATTTAAGGCCATAAGCGCCCACGCGCTGGCTGCAGCGGCTGCGGCAAACGAGATTAACCCAGTCACATCCTCAGACATTCTTAAGTACTTACCCATCACCTTAAAGCAGTAGTTAGACTTCGGATATGTCCATTCGGGAGGGTTCTGTGAAAGCGAAATTAATTTCGGCGATTGTTTTTGCACAGCTGGCGCTTACATCTGCGACTGCTTGGGCTGATGATGATGGCCATCTCACCCGCCCACATATTTCAGATGTCGGTGGCGATGACCACAGCCCTGGAGTAACCCTCGTAATTTTCGCAGCACTCTTACTTATTGGTTTTGGAATCGGCTTAACGGTCGGTCGTCGCACTCGTCGCAAGTAGAGTTGGAAAAATAATGGGAATGCATCTCACCTATACGCATGATGGTGTTACTGGTGAGGGCTATTTAGCACTTCCCGAATCCGAAAGCGGCCCTGCAGTAATTGTTATCCAGGAGTGGTGGGGATTAGTCGGTCACATCACTGACATTGTAGATCGATTCGCCGCAGCAGGCTTTGTAGCTTTTGCACCCGACCTTTATCACGGGCAGGCTGCATCTGAGCCAGATACCGCTAAGAAGTTAATGATGGAACTTCAATTAGATAAAGCTGGTGCCGAGATAACTCATGCAGCTGATTACCTGGCCTCACTTCCAGAGACTTCCGCGCCCCATGTTGGCGTAGTTGGATTTTGCATGGGCGGAAGTCTTGCTATCTGGAGCGGAACTCTTTCGCCAAAGATCACCGCAACCGTTGGGTTCTACCCCGGCGCATCCTGGGAACGTCATGCCCCGAAGTGGATAAATTATCAAGGTAAATCTGCAGTTATTCATTGTGCAGAAGGTGACGGCACATCAGCTGCTCCTGGAATTCAAGAGGCTCTTCTCGCCATCAACTCTGCAGGTGGCAATGCAGTTGCATACGACTATCCCGGCACCAATCATGCCTTCTTTAACGATGATCGCCCTGAAGTATTCAATGCGTTGGCGGCATCACTTGCATGGGAGCGAACACTGGAGTTCTTCTTTACTACCCTTAAATAACGTAAGGAAGATGGTCTATTCTTAAATTATGAATGAGCCAATGAAATCAAATCGTCTTTCTACCAAGTTTTATGGATTGATCATCTCCGCCCTGATTCTTGCATTTGGAACTGGGTATGGATTGAGTCTGGTTGGTCAAGGTTTGGCGGCTCGCGCGGGAAATTCAGTAACGGTCACTGGGCAAGCACGTACCAGTGCAACTGCCGACAATGCAGTCTGGACCTTGAACGCACAAGAGAGTTCACAGAGCGCAGCTGCGGCAGTGTCTAAGGTAGAAAATAGCGTTGCTGCTCTTACAAAATATTTAACAGCAGGTGGAATTCCAGCTGCTGGTATTCAATCCGGTGGCGTTAACACAAATGCGATTTATGAATATGTAAATGGAAATCAAACTGGTCGCGTCCTCTCATACCAAGCGAATCAAAGCGTGACCGTTCGCTCGACAGATGTGAATCTTGTTAACTCACTCAGCAATGGAATCGGAAAACTTCTGCAGACCGGCGTGAATATCAATAATTACGGCCCACAGTTCTATGTCTCTAACCTTTCAACTTTGCGCCCAACCCTTTTGGCGCAGGCGATGGTTGATGCCAAAGCACGCGGACTTTCTATGACCAAGGCAGTCGGATCAAAACTCGGTAGCGTTATTGCAGTTTCGAGCGGTCCCGTACAAGTGACATCCCCAGATTCAGTGGATGCATCCGCTGGTGGAATGTATGACACCACCACAATTCCAAAGACCGTAACAGTTACAGTCTCGGTAAGTTTTAAAGTTAATTAATCCGCGGCAACAACGCTTCCACGAGGAGTTAATCGAAGATTAGGCATGGCCGGAGCGGGTATTCGGCCATGGATCTGGTCGACAAAGGCGGGGAACCTCGTACTTTGTTCTTCCCAATCCGCACGCATCTGCTCGATCTCTTCATGTGAGCGGCCGATGAAATTCCACCACATGACGATCTCTTCGTCGAAGGGCACTCCGCCCAACAGCACCACAGTTGCGCCATGTGTGGAAGAGATGTGAAGCTCGGCAGCCCCGGCAGGGGAGTAGAAGATGTGCTCGATGGGCAAGTCTTCCTCGTTGACAGCTAAGTCTCCGGAGACCAGAAGTAGACCATATTCAAACTCATTCTTAAGAGGGATCTGGATGTGTGCGCCTGCAGCAATTCGAATTTCGGCGCCCACCATTTCGCTGTAAATCCGAGCTGGTGAGGTTCGCCCTAAGAACTCCCCAATAAATAGGCGTACGTCAATTCCCGATTCTGAAAATACCGGAAGGTTGTTGTAGTGATCGAAGGCGGGTGGAATATCTCGGGCACCATCGGGAAGCACGGTCCACAATTGAACTCCATGCATCACCGGAGATGACCATGATGAGAGTTCCGAGTGCGCCACCCCATGTCCTGCGGTCATCAAATTGAGCTCACCGGGATTAATTACTTGCACGCTTCCAAGGGAATCGCGATGCTCGACTTCTCCCTCAAAGAGCCAACTCACGGTTTGAAGTCCTACGTGGGGATGGGCAGCGACGCTCATGGCGTTCTCTTGATTTGTAGGGCCAAAGTGATCAATAAAGCACCAGGCCCCAATAGTGCGAATCTGCCTATGCGGAAGGGTCCGTTGAATATCTATTCCTGTGCGGGTTGTTAATTTAACGGTACGTGGTGCGAGGATCATGGATTCACCTATTAACGTAAACGGGCTGCGCTCCCGTAGCCGCTAATAGTTCAGCATAACTTGTTGCAAAGACCGCGTGAGGGTGTCCTGCCGCCGCCCAGACCACGTCGAAGGCTTCGAGGGCGAGGTCGATTAGTACAACAGGCTCGGGGTTGGGGAGGGTTCCGTCATCCCGCCACCCAAATGGGCTTACCCCGCCAATACTTATCCCAGATGCTGATTTCACGAAATTGGCATCTGCCCGATGCAGCTTCTCAACCCCCAACGTGGCTGCAACTAGTTCAGTATCGACGCGATGCGCTCCAGAGGTGATGACCAAGAGTGGTCGCCCATCGGGAAGCTTGAAGACGATCGACGATGCAATCTGACCGACTTCAATTCCCAAGGCTGCGGCAGCCTCCGCAGCCGACCTAGCGCTATCGCTCAAGATCTTTACCTCGCCAGCAATCTTGCGTTCACTTAACTCCGCAATGATTCTCTTTACCGAAGCATTATTCAATACATCTTCCATCCATTAATACTAGGGGAAATGAGATACTTGATTCATGTACATCCCTCCCAACAATCGACTTGAAGATTGGGGTGCCATCCAAGCATTTGTCACCTCGGTCCGCGCAGCTGACCTTGTTACTGTTGATTCCAGCGGGACCCCTATTGCTACTTTGATGCCATTTGTTTGGAAAGAGTTAGATCCTGTCTCGGGAAAATTAGGAAAAATTGTTATGCATATGGCCCGGGGCAATGATCAATGGAAGTCAATCAGCCCAGGAACAGTAGGCCTTGCAATAGTTCATGGCGCACAGGCGTATATCTCACCTTCAAATTACTCAAATAAACATACCGATCACAAAGTTGTTCCTACCTGGAACTATCAATCAGTTCATCTCACAGGCAGGGTCGAGATATCGGAAGATGTAGAACTACTGCGCGAAATTGTCTCGGAGTTATCACACTTTCACGAGTCCACAAGAGAAGAACCGTGGCTCGTTGAAGATTCAGATCCCCACTACTTTGAATTACAACTTAAGGGAATTGTCGCGGTGATTTTGCACGTTGATAAAGTTGAAGCTAAATCCAAATTAAGTCAGAACAAGTCTTATGAAGAACGCGAGCGAATCGTCGAAGACCTCTTCCAATCCGGCATACCTGGAGAAGAAGTCATCGCCTCAAAGATGCAAGAGCACCTAGATAATTAAAGCGCGATAATGTTGAGTGGATCCAAGCCATCCGCGATGCGCTGTAATTGAGATTCAATGAATCTCTTTCCCCGCTTCTCAAATGCCTGGGAATCTCCGCCCACATGAGGGGTAATCAATACGTTTTCCAAACCCCATAAAGGATGATCGGCCGGAAGCGGTTCTGGATCGGTTACATCTAGCGCTGCGCTAATTCTTCCACTCTTGAGTTCTGCAACAAGTGCATCGGTATCAACAACTCGTCCGCGTGCCACATTTACCAATAGCGCGCCATCCTTAAGAAGTGCCAAGCGACGTGCATTCATCAAGTGCTCGCTCTCTGCATTGAGCGGCAAAATTAAAATGACAATATCGAACGTAGAAAGCAACTCATCGAGTTGGGTCATGAGAAGTGAATTGTTTCCACCGCTTCGCGAGAATGTGGAGATTTCAACTTCATATGGTTTCAAGTAAGAAACTAGGGTTTGCCCTATTGAACCCGCGCCAATAATTGCGATCCGGCTATCGTTCAGGGAACCCAACCTTTCGTGGCTCCACTCGCCGACTTGTTGTTTACGCAAGAAATATGGAAAGCCGCGACGCATAGCGATCGCCATTCCAACTGCGAGCTCGGCGGTAGAAGCATTGTGAACCCCCTGCGCGTTACAGAGTGTGATCCCTTCGCGCACGTAAGGAACTGCGGCCTCATAGCCAGCATTAGGAACTTGAAGGATTTGCAGTTTGGGCATCTGCTTAACTGGATCCAGAGTCTCCGTGCCCGTCATGTAAGGCTGCACGAAGAAAGTTACCTCAGATAAATCTGAAGAGTGGAGCGGTGCGTTACTAGGGGAGAGACGGGTAAAGCCCGGAGGAACGATTAGATCGTCCCATTGACTCCAGACTGTATGTGCAGAGTTGGTCATCACTCTTCGCCGATATCTTCATTCCAGACATCGGGCTTTTCGGAGATGAACTTAGCCATGAGATCCTTGCACTCTTGTGAATTGAGGTTGATTACTTCCACGCCGTGAGAGCGCAGCAGATCTTCGGCGCCCATAAATGTTTCGTTCTCACCGAGCACAACTCGAGGAATTCCGTAGAGCAAGATCGCGCCGCTGCACATATGGCACGGTGAGAGAGTGGTGTACATCGTCGCCTTGGCGTAGACGCTGGCTGGCAGACGACCAATATTTTCTAGGCAGTCGGTCTCGCCGTGACGAATGGCGCTGCCTTGTTGGACTCGCTTGTTGTAGCCAACCCCAAGGACCTTTCCATCCACCACAAGCGCGCCTCCGATGGGGACCCCGCCCTCAGAGCCACCTTGTCGTGCTGCGGCAATGGCATATTCCAAGAAAGCCTGATCGTCCATTTTCTCCCCATTTCGCCCGTATAGAGCCAACTTTAGGTGAAAATTGCCTGAGTGTGGGCTCAACAAGAGGCGATTTTGCCTATACCGTTCCACCATTCCCTCGGTCTATGAGCCGTCATTTCATACGGGGTCGCAAACACCCCCGACAACAAAATTAGGAGAGATGACGTATGTCTAATCTTGAAATTCGCGAAGGCGAATATGGGGACAAGGTCCTCGCCCTTGAACCTGGTGGAATTGAATCCATTCCCACTAAAGATCGTCATGGCAAGGCACGCAATCTTTTTGCCACATGGGTAAGCCCAAATATGGAGTTCGCCACGATTTATGTAGGCGCTCTGGCAGTTATCGCCTTCGGTCTTAGCTTTAAGCAAGCAGTAGCCGGCATTTTGCTCGGTAACTTCTTGGGAAGCCTCGGTCAATATTTCTTGACCCAAGATGGTCCTAAGTACGGCGTTCCACAAATGATCATCGGTCGCGCCGCATTTGGAAAACTCGGAAATATCATTCCTTCAATTCTCAATGCTGGAGCAGCTGGTATCGGTTGGTTCGCTGTTAACAGCGCATCTGGTGCTTATGCTCTCTCTACTTTGTTCACAAAGCTGAGCGTCGTTACCTCTCTAGTGCTGGTTGTTCTAGTCCAGGTTGTTGTCGCCTTCATTGGTCACAACTTGATCCAGAATATTGAGAAGTTCCTCTTCCCATACTTGGTTGTTGTCTTTGCGATTGCTGGTATCTATGTACTAACAAACTCCAAGACCCACCTTGGACATGCTGGAGCAGGCGGAACTCCTGGTGGATTCCTCGTTCTCACAGCAGCTGTTTACGGTTATGCAGCTGGATGGAATCCATTCTCTGCAGACTATGCCCGTTACCTTCCTGCAAGTGAAGATCCAAAGAAGGCTGGCCTTGCTTCTGGACTTGGAATCTTCCTATCAGCTTCTGTCTTGCAAATCGTTGGAGCTGCTGCTGGAACAGCTGGACTTCACAGTTTTGATTCTGGAAATCCAACTGGTGATTTCACAGGACTTCTTCCAAGTTTCCTTGGAAAGTTGATCCTGATTGGAATTGTTTTGGGATCAATCTGTGCCAACGTTCTTAACATTTACTCCGGAGCAGTTTCATTCTTGGCAATCGGCATCAAGCTAGGTTCGACATATCGTCGCGGCGTCACTGCTGTGATCTTCGGTATCTTGGGCTTTGCATTGGCGCATGCAGCAATCAATAACCCTGCCAATAACTATGAGAACTTCCTCTTGATCATGTCTTACTGGATCGGTCCATGGCTCGGAGTTATCGCCGCAGATAAATTCTTACGTAAGGGAGCATCTATCGAACGTTTGCTCTTCGCAAGCCGTGAAAATATTGCAGGCCCAATCGCATTTGTGGTTGCCACCGCATTTTCAATTTGGGGATTCGTAAACCAGACATGGGGACACGGAAAATCCTTCAAGTTTGTTAGTGGCTACTTTGTAAAGAAGCAAGGAAGCATTGGCGACATCACATTCCTCGTCGGATTCGTGGTTGCCTTTGCTCTCTACTACCTCTTGGCAGCAAAGAAAGTTAAGGCCGAGAAGTAATTAGTAAATAATTACCAAGACGTGTGAAGTGGGCGTCCTTCTGCATAACCCGATGCAGATTGGATGCCCACTACGCATTTATCGTGAAATTCGTTGATTGTGGTGGCTCCTGCATAGGTGAAGGATGAACGTACCCCAGCGATAATCTGGTCAATCAGATCTTCAACTCCAGGTCTAGCTGGATCGATATACATACGGCTAGATGAAATACCCTCTTCAAAAATTCGCTTACGCGCGCGATCAAATGCGCTCTCCTGTGAAGTTCGAGCATTTACGGCACGGGCTGATGCCATTCCAAAAGATTCTTTATAAAGCTTGCCGCTGGTATCTCTAATCAAATCTCCAGGGCTTTCGAGGGTTCCAGCGAACCACGAGCCGATCATCACTTGAGATGCTCCAGCTGCTAACGCCAACGCAACATCGCGGGGATGGCGAACTCCACCATCGGCCCAGACGTGCTTACCCATCGAACGTGCTTGTGCGGCGCATTCAAGTACTGCCGAAAATTGCGGGCGACCTACGCCGGTTTGCATGCGAGTGGTGCACATTGCACCTGGACCTACGCCAACTTTAATAATGTCAGCACCAGCCTCGATCAATTCTTTAGTTCCTTCTGCAGTAACAATGTTTCCAGCAACGATCGGAACCCCTGGGTTCAAAGCCTTTACAGCCTTGATGGCTTCAATCATTTTTGCCTGGTGGCCATGTGCTGTATCGATTACTAGGCAATCTGAACCGGCTGCGAGAAGTGCTTTCGCTTTTCCTGCCACATCTCCATTGATACCGATAGCAGTTGCGATGCGCAGACGATTTTTAGAATCAACTGCTGGACGATACAACGTTGCACGAAGCGCGCCAGCCTTGGTCAGAATTCCAACCAGGTCGCCGCTTGCACTAACGATCGCAGCAAATTCGCGACGGCTCTCTTCAAGTGCTTCAAATGCCTGGCGTGGTTCAACGCTCTCAGGAAGTGTGGTGAAATCGGTGTGCATGATCTGGCGAAGTTGGGTGAATCGATCGACTCGCTCCAAATCACCTTGGGTGATCACACCAACTGGCTTGCTCTTCTCAACAACAACCAGGACGCCGTGCGCGCGCTTAGTAATGAGATCCAGAGCGCTGGCAGCTGTCTCGGTTCCTTCGAGTGTGGATGGTGTTTCAAAGACAATGTGGCGGGTCTTAACCCAGGCGATGACATCCGCGATGATCTCAAGGGGAATATCTTGAGGAATAACAACTAATCCGCCACGGCGCGCAACTGTTTCG